>Ga0208688_1000855_pt1 | contig 14842 bp, 14 predicted proteins | sample June2015DPH_6_15_FD_184696 | JGI IMG/M metagenome (GOLD analysis project Ga0208688, IMG submission 184696) | Peatland microbial communities from SPRUCE experiment site at the Marcell Experimental Forest, Minnesota, USA - June2015DPH_6_150... | ecosystem: Environmental > Terrestrial > Soil >... | reverse complement strand
AAGCGGCTTAGTCCAAATCGCCCTATCGTCAATGCTCCGCCTCGACTGCCCGCCTTCAACACAGCTCTATCTGCGGAGCACTGTCGATACGGCACTACAGATTTATCGCCAACTATCAGACAAGAACCAAGGTAAGTCCTGCTGGATTAGGATGGAATCCGGCAGGAACCCTTCCGCCGCATGGGGGGTGCAATTTGGCCGCTACATTTCCGATCTATCCGGCTCACACCGCCGTCCTGAGCATGGATTGCCAAACCGGCATCGTTTCCATCTACACCAAAGACGACAAAGACGCCTTCTTGACTCGTGCCGCAAGCGTCCTCAATCACGCGCGTGCCGCCGGCATGACCGTTATCCATGTCCAAGTCGGCTTTCGTCCCGGGCTCCCGGAGGTCAGTTCTCGAAACGTTCTCTTCGGCGCCATTAAATCCTCGGCGCAGCATCAGAAATTGTTTCAGGAGCCGCTCGGAGCGATCCCCGCGGTCATCGCGCCGAAAGAAGGCGAAATTGTCATCACCAAGCATCGCGTCAGTGCCTTTACCGGCACCGACCTCGCCATGATCGTCCGCGCCAATGACATTGACACGCTGGTTCTCTACGGCATTGCCACCAGCGGCGTTGTCCTCTCCACTCTGGTCGAAGCAGCCGACGCCGATTTCCGTCTGGCGGTCATTAAGGACTGCTGCGCCGACCTCGACTCCAATCTCCATGATTGCCTCATCAACAAGTTCTTCCCCTCCCGTGCATCGGTGCTCTCGGCTCGGGAATTCATCGAAGCGCCGTGATCATCGACAGTAGTCCCCGGCCCGCCTGGGATTTGGGGCGCTAGTGTGGGATCGTGAGTGTAATGGCGATTTTTCGCCAACCATCGTTCTGTCTGGTTAACGGCCAAGAGAGGCTCCTTATCTTCTTGAACGCCTACCGCACTCCGTCCACCAGGAACAAATCTGACAGCTCTCTGGCGAACGAGCAGCCATAAGTCTTGCCGTCGGCCGTCATGCGCACATTCATTATGGTCGTGCGGAACGTGATTGCGGGATGACAATCTCGGCTCACGGATAGATCCCGGATCACGAGCGAACTGAACGTTGGGACTTGCTGTCGCGGTTTAATCGGGTGTGCCAAAATCCCTTTTCCCGTCCGATTCCAGTGCTGTTGAAAAGATGCCGCTTAGTATCTCTAGATTTGCGGTTTGATGTTGTACCGGAATCTACAGTCTTTGGCTACCCTGGCGGCCACCCCATATCACGCCCGCCGAGCAGATGTAGGTGTAGATGGAAGACGGATTGGCCTGCTCCGGAACCGGTGTTACAAACAATCCGGAACTCGTCCAGGTGGCGATCAGCGGCGATCTTTGCTGCGACCAGATTACAGTAGCCAATTTCCACGGCATGTTCTGGCTTCGCGGCTTGCAGTCCGGCAATGTGTGCCTTTGGTACGATCAGGATGCGTGTCGGTGCCTGCGGGTTGACGTCCTCGAAGGCATAAACCCGCGCATCCTCATAGACCTTACTTGAAGGCCGCTCACCCCTAACGATTCGGCAAAAGAGACAATCAACCATGGAGGCCTCCAGAAAAAGGGCGATCGTCTGCGAGGTGTGAGAACATTCTTTCACAGTTTGCCAAGCCCGCGAAGTAATTCAGAGTCACAGGGAGGCAGTCCTTGGACCCGGCCTTCGCCGTAAACAGAGAAGACGAGACCAGCCCCATCAGGTTCCACTCGGAGCAGATTACGGCAAGTTTTCTCTCGCCCGATGGATCAGAAGTGATGAAGTCTCTGGAAGTGAGGTTTGACCCGCTGCTGGGGACCTCGTCTCGGATTGCCGAAGGTGTCGTACTCTCGAAGGCTGATGAGGACGCACTAGCTCCTCTACAAGCTCCCAATTCCGGCTGCCCATTCTGCCCAGATCGAATCAGCAGGGTCACTCCCAAAGTGTTGGAGGCAATTCACCACAGCGGACGCCTAGAGCGGGGAGAGTCGGTGTTGTTTCCCAACCTCGTTCCTTACTCTCAGTATGCTGCGGTCGCAGTTGTGTCGCAGCGCCATTGGCTTGCATTGAGCGGGTTCACGCGGCAACGACTGTTTGACAACCTCTCGGTTGCCGTGGATTACGTCCGCAAGGTGCATGCTTTCGATCCGAGAGCCGAGAACTGCGCCTACAACATAAATTACTTGTATCCCTCCGGCGGATCGTTGCCACATCCGCACGCGCAGGTATATCTCGATCCTCACCCGACAACTCTCATGCGATTACAGCGTGAGGCCAGTATCGCTTATTGGACTGCCCATGGCCGGGCGTATTGGGAAGACCTGGCGGAAACCGAAGAGGCCCGAGGGCTGCGATTCGTGGCCCGGGTTGGCCGTACCCGGTGGATTACCGCGTTTGCTCCGATGGGCTTCAATGAAGTGAGGGCGGTTGTTCCGGACTGCGAGACGATTCTCGACCTCACGGATGACGACCTCAATTCACTTTCCGCCGGTATCGCGCGCGTCCTCCAGTGGTACGAATTGACGAGGTACAACAGCTTTAACTTGGCGCTCTATTCGGGCCCCCTGAACGCCTCCCGTGGTTGGCGCGTCCATCTGTCGATGATCAGTCGCACGGCGATGCTCCCTTATTACCGGAGCGATGCAATGCACATGGAACGGTTGCACTGGGAAGCGGCAGTTGATCGACCGCCAGAGCGCATCGCCGACGACCTTCGCGCACATTTCGCGGCAGCTTAATTCGGTTCCCATAACTCAAGTTCGGAAGATTGCAACCCTGGTTGCTGGAGATAAGCTCCGAACCACCCTCGTGAGCATGAACGCGAACAATTCCTCGTCAAGAAAGAGATTTGTACGCAAATCCAATCCGGCGTTGAGTGCCGTAGCGGAGTAATGCATCTTCGACAATCGGGTATGCGCCAGCCTCGGCGTCCCGATGGCGAACGCCGTCCGCTACGATCCTGCGAATTACCGGGGTGTCTACGCAGCTCTGGCCCAGAACACGAACGTGTTCTCAGCCGGCGCAGCCCGAGCCGTAGGCGACTTCTTCAAAGGAAGAGCCGCGGGTATCAAGAAGTCTTAAAAGGCTAGTCGAACGGCCGCCCGGTGAACGCGTTGTATACCGCGACCGTGTTGGTGTCCCTCTGCAGCAGTCACGCAGACGCCTGCGACATCATGTCCGCCATGACGTCGTGTGCCGTCCGCCGCAAACGCCAGCGACTTCGCCCAAATCACCCTATCGCAACTGCCCCGGCGTGAAACAGTTGGGCCCGCGCGGACACTCCGCGCCAGCGCACTTGTCGATAGGGCACTAAGGTTTTGCGCCAACCATCCAATGTAGCAGTCAGGCGCCTTCGCTTCTTGTCTCCCGCGACGACGCCGAAACCGCTCGGTCTCGTGCCCATGCGCGTAGTTTCTCAATTTCCTCGGCGCGGGTGATGGACAGCGGCACTGTGGACGAGAGCGCGGTGAGCAGGTCTTCGGTGCTCAATTCCTGCTCGCGAGCAAAGGCGGCATAGAGTGCGGTTTGCACGCTGGATTCGATCTCTGCTCCGGAAAAGCCTTCGGCGGCGGTTGCTACTCGATCCAGATCATAGCCGGCTGGATTGCGCTTGTGCTTTTTCAGCTGGATGGAGAATACCTGCCGCCGTTCGGCTGCACTGGGCAGGTCTACGAAGAAAAGTTCATCGAAGCGTCCCTTGCGAATCAGCTCCGGGGGCAGCACGGTTATGTTGTTGCAGGTGGCGGCTACGAAGACTGCGGGCTTGCGCTCTTGCATCCAGGAGAGAAACGACGCCAGCAGGCGCGAAGAAACGCCTGCGTCGGCGGAGGCGGAATCGGGGCCGCTTCCAGCGAAGACTTTTTCCAGTTCGTCGATCCACAACACGCAGGGGGCTAAGCCCTCAGCTACTCGGAAAACTCTCTGGATTCGCTTTTCGGTTTCGCCAATGAATTTGTCGTACACAGCAGCGGTGTCGAATTTGACCAGCGGCAGTTTCCATTCTCCGGCTGCAGCTCGCTCGCAGAGACTCTTGCCGCATCCTTGGACGCCTAGAATGATTACGCCTTTGGGCGGGTCTAGGCCGAACTGGCAGGCGCGGTCGTCCCAGGAGCCTTGGCGCTGCTGTAGCCAGCGTTTCAGATTCTCCAGGCCGCCGACACTTGACATGCTATCGGTAGTGTCCACGAATTCCAGCATTTCTGATCGTTTCAGCAGAGCTTTCTTGGCATCAAGCACATCCGTGATGCACTCCGGGGACAGCGCGAGGCGTCCAACCACCGTCTGCGAGATGGCGCGCTCGGCGGTTTCTTCAGTCAGTCCGCGCAGATTGCCAGCCATGGCGTCCACGCCGTTCGCATCGAGCTGGAGTTTCAGGGTGTGGGTAGCTGCCATCCGGGTATAGGTTTCACGGATGATCTCACGCAGCCGGTTACGGTCGGGCAGCGGGAGATCGAGAAATTCCACCAGACCCGCCAGTTCGGCCGGCATCTCGATGGCGGGGGCGGTGAGCACCAAGGTTCTTCGGTTGGTGGAGAATTTCTGGCCTACGTCGCGGAGGCGGCGCACCACTACCGGGCTATCCATGTGGCGATGGAAATCTTTGAGCACGAAGACGGCTTCGATGGTCATGGTCTCCAGGTTCGCGAGCGCCTGCACGGGGTCGGTGGTGTTGTAAATCGCGGATCTCGGAGCGGCGCCGGCATCGGAACCAACCGATGACAGGACGGCTCGGGCCAATCGATCGGCTTCGCTGTTGCCTCGTGGAAGCGCGCCCGATCGATAGTCCGGCCGCGGCTGCGCCGAAGGATGAGGGACAGGCTGCGGAGCGGCGGCACCGTTGCCGGAGCGGATGAGGCCGTCGGCGATGGTCCATTCGAAGACCGCCAAACTCAGCTCTGAGCAAGCCATACGCACCAGCGAAACGGCGCGCATTTCTTCGACCGTCTCTATCACGACGATCGGAGTCGAGGAGTTGAGTAGAACCTTCAGCCGGTCGATTGGACTTTGGGGCGAACTCATATGGATTTGACCCGATCCCGTACAATGATAGCTGCGGTCCCCACCGGAATATCCTCCTAGCGCAATTTAGGAGAAACAAAGGTAATCAATAGCGGTGCCCCAAAGAACCTTGCGAGGTTTGTGGTCAGCGTCCGTGCGTGTGCAGGAGAAAGGCGAAAGTGAAGCTGACCGACGGGAAAGAACGTGCGATTCAGCACATGGTATCCACGGCCTTCTGGCACCCCGATGGCACACCGATGTCCGCACAGCAATTCATGGAGTCACTGTTTGGAAAGCTGCCGGAGTTCTTCAGGGACGAGGCCGAGCTACGCGCATTGTGGAGCGCCCCTCACACAAGGAAGATGCTCTTGAACGGAGTCGCAGAGAAGGGATTTGGCCATGAACGACTGGTAGAAATGCAAAAAATCATCGACGCCGAGAAGGGCGATCTCTTCGATGTCCTCGCGTATGTTGCCTACGCTCTGCCGCCGCTCACGCGCGAAGAACGCGCTGGTCGGGCAAAGCTGGCCATCAGGGCGCATTTCGATAGCAAGCAGCAGGCATTTCTGGACTTTGTCTTGGCCCACTACGTTGGCGTCGGGGTGGACGAACTCGACCAAGAGAAGCTAACGCCGTTGCTCCGCCTGAAGTATTCCAACTCCATTTCCGACGCCATTGCCGACCTCGGAAGGCCGGAAGAGATCAGCAAGGTATTCGTGGGATTTCAAAAATATCTGTACCAACCAGTCTCTGCGTAAGCGCGGCTCGCTCAACTGCTCACGACGGGAGCCATCGAAATGTGAAACCCTCATCCGATCTGCCATAATCTCCCAATGTGCGGACGCTATCGATTTCGTCTCCCGAGAAGAGTTTAGGAGGCCGCTTTAGGCGAAATATCGGGTAGCGGGAAATGTTGCAGTATAAACAACCGAATCATTGTGAGCGGCCTAATAGCCGCATCGACTCCGTCGATAAAGAACATATCTCGTAGCACATCATCCGCCTCGATTCCCTCGACCGCAGCGGAATTTAATGCCAGTGCCGTCGGGTGAGCGAACTTGGAAAATAGCTTATTGAGCGATGAAAAGTTCTTGCCTTGACCCACCTCCACCGCCGCTTCTGAAACGCGCTTGAAGTCATCATTAAGGCCCGTCACGTCAAAAGGGAAATAGCTCTGAGTAGTTGCCAATAAAGTTTAGCTGATGGGGCTCGGAAGAGGTGATTCTTTGGCACGCCAACTCCGAAACTCGGATGCCTCGGGAAAACCTCCATTCAGTCCGTTTAACCTAGCGATACAGGGCTCAAAGCTGTTCAGTCAAGAATTGTCACTGAACCGGTACCAATGTCGTAATAACCGGCAACGACCTTGACCTTGCCTTGCTTCACCATGCCTGAGATCACAGTCGAGGACTCCCGCAACAGAGCCGCCTGGATCTTAGCGTTCGCTTTGGTAGTCGCTTCAAGATTCGGTCCCGCCTGATCGACCGCCGGTTGAATGTGCGGAAAAAGCGCGCTGATTTGTCCGGCGGCCTCCTTGCCCTGGATCGTCGCCTTGACCGCGCCACAGTTAGCGTGCCCCATGACCAGAATCACCTCAGTACCCAGCACCGCGACACCATATTCAAGGCTGGCAATGATTTCCGGGGTAACGAAATTTCCCGCAATCCGTGTAACAAATAGATGGCCTATGGTCTGATCGAAGATGAGTTCGACGGGCACTCGAGAATCGGCGCACGACAGCAAGGCGGCAAACGGCTCCTGCTTATCAATCGTCTTTTCCTTAAGAATCGCAAGATCGTGCTCATTAGAAGTCATGCGACCTGTAACGAATCGCTTGTTGCCCGCCATCAACTCAGCCAACGCCCCATCCGGAGTGAGCGTACTCTGCGCCCGCACCTCCGGAGGGAGCGCAAGTTCAAGGCCGCCCGTCAGCAAGCCGACAACCGCCCCTGTTACGCCCATATGCAAGAATCGCCGCCTGGACTCTGCCTGATTCGAAAAAGATGTACTCATGTCTTTCCTCTCTTCTCTCGGCCAACGAGCGTGCTGCTGTCCACATCTGGTCTCTTGCGTTTTCGGATAGGCCAGCATTGTAGATCGATGTTCACCGGGTGCTCAAGTTTCCCGATTCACGGGCAAACCGCAAGTGACAGTTGACGTAACCAGGCGATGTCACAAGCTTGCGCCGTCTGTTCGCCCGTCAGCTGGGGTTTTGAGCGTAATGGCGATGTTTCAACACTTTCAACACCTATCAGGGAGGAACTAGCCGTGTTGGTTTCTGGCCCGAAGTTCCATACAATTGCGGACTCTTACTGGGCTTTCATTTGTGCTTCAAGAAAGGCCAGCACATCAGCTCCCCACACGTCTGTTGCCGAGGAACAGAATCCCCAATGTCCATCCTGATGGCTCCTGCCGAAGGCCGGGTAGATCTTTGATTGAAAGTCTTTGTGCTTCTTATTTGCTTCCTTGCTCAAGACATGGCTGGGATCAAGACTGTAATCGTTCTCTGCCTGAATCAGAAACACGGGCGCTGTGGCACGATCGACCGCGCGAATTAGGAGGTCTTGGAGCAACTGGTTTTGCCCCCACGACATCGCACCCGGAGCGAACGGCACGAGCGCCTTTACGCCCAGGTCGCGCTCACCAGCGAGCAAGGTTTGGATGCCACCGTAGGAGCACCCCGAAATGGCGATCCGAGCAGGATCAACGAAGGTCCGAGACCTCAGATAGTTTAGGCCAGCAATTACATCGTCAACCTCGGCCTGCTGAAGCTCGACCACGCGTAGGGCGCGCTCGCTTGGAGGCGTCTGCGCGACCTGATCTTGGATGTAGTCACCCGGAGAGCGACCTTGCCCTCGGCGATGCGGAACAAAGAACACGTAGGAATGCGCGGTGTAGAAATTGGCCAACGCCGGTTGAGAACCCGGCAGCTTCTCGCTGCCATGATTCCACACGATTGCCCGAAAAGGGCCACTGCCCTCAGGCTTCCAAAGAAACCCGTGCAACTGCCGTCCACCGCTAGAAAAGACAACTTCTTCAGGCTTGGATTGGGCAACGGCTCCCCCGGCTGCGGGGAGAGCGATGAAAGCAAACAACATTAGTGCCCGGATTTTCATGCAAACGCTATTGTAGCTATGGATTTGAAGGGGGTGTTGTGATCAGCCGATTCGCTCAGAACCCGGTCAATGAGTAGTATCGCGATGTTATGCCAGTTATTGAATGTACAACACACGGCAGCTATCATCTGAACGGCAGCCCGGATTGTCTCAGATATAATCACGCGTGCGCGCTCACGCAACGCCTCGAACCTTTCATACGGCCTTCCGACTGATCGAGAAGTATTTGCTGTTGGGACTGATGGTCGCGATCGCGCTCAGAGCACAACAAAGTTCGCCGTTTGCGTCGGCCTGGGCTGGCGTGGTACGCACGGCTGCCGGAGAACCTGTGGCCGGCGCGAAGGTAACTGTATTCGCACCCGCCGCTAAAGAGAACCTAACCGCAGTTACACGGACCGATGGAAGGTTCGCGATCGCGGACATTCGACTCGGGCCACATAGCGTGAGCGTGCAACTTCCCGGGCAAGGTCCGACAGCGCCAGTGTCGGTGAATATTATTGGCGTAACAGTTGTGCTGACGGTATCCGATCAAAACGTGCTGTCAATTGCAGCCAATCCGCAGACTCCTGCAGCAGGGGTGTCGAATGGAAACCCGAACACGACTTCGAATGCCGCTAGCGGAACAAGCGGGGAGAAACTCTCCAGCCAAAAGGTAAATGAGTTGCCGTTGAATGGACGCGACTTCAGCACGCTGTTGTTGTTAGCAGCGGGCACTATGACCGACGTGAATGGGCAGACAAATTTCACTCAGCAGTTTGCCATCAACGGACAACGCGGCGTAGAAGCCGTGTTCGCTATGGACGCCGCGGATGTTAGCGATCCCGAAATGGGTGGGAGCACATTCACGAATTTCAACGTGGATGCGATTCAGGAGCTGCAGTCAAGCTCGGGGTGGATGCCGGCCGACATCGGGCGAGGCGCGGCAGGTTTCACGAACATCGTGACACGATCTGGGAAAGGCGGATTTCACGGGTCCTTCTTCGAGTTCTTAAGAAACTCTGCTCTCGATGCGCGGAATTATTTCGATCATCCGTCGATTGCCGAGCCAGGCCGGATACCCCCGTTCCGGAGGAACGAGTTCGGATTTACGAACGGTGGCCCGATTGTGTTGCCGAATGTTTATGACGGGCGGGACCGGACCTTTTATTTTGTGCAGTATCAGGGATTCAGGCAGGTGTTGGGAACGACCCAGGTGCTGGCCGTGCCTACGGCGGCAGAGAGGGAGGGCCAGGACGTGGTGACGTACCTGGACGGCAGCACGGACACGCTGCAAATAGCGGGGAATCCGAATAGCCCGGGAGTAAACCCGGCGATTGGTGCTGTACTTGCGCACTATCCACTGCCCAATAATCCCACAGGCGCGTATGGTGCGCGTACGTACGCTGCACCATCGAATGTGGTGACGAATGCAGATCAATTCTCTGTTCGCATCGATCAGAAATTGGGGACAAAAGGACAACTATTTGGTCGATTCAATTACGACAATCTGACGGGACCGACCACAAATCCGGATCAGACACTGCTTGATCCGAGCTTCGGCGTAACGTATGTGGATCGCCAGCGGAACGGAGTGATCAAATACACGCGCACCGTTTCTCCACGGTTTCTCTGGTCGGCATCGCTGAGTCTCACGCGGACAACGCCTTCCTTTGTGACGCCGAACCACACCGATCCGGCTCTCAAGTTCAATGACGGTCTTTACGAGGCGTACAACAGTGCGGCGGGTTCGGTGATCTCATCGTTTGGGAATCTGTTCCAGGGACAATTGAATTTTGCGTGGACGACCGCGCGACACGCAGTGAAATGGGGTGTGGAGGGCCGGCTGAATCGGGACACGACATACTTTGGGATCAGCCCGAACGGAGAATATGATTTCGGCGGCGGGACGGTTTATTCCCTAGCGTTCATCCCTTCTGCGAGTGGACAGCACGACGTGCAGGTGGGTCAGCCTCTACCAGACACGCTGAGCAGTCTGTTGCTCGGGTATCCGTATGGATACACGATCGCAGTCGCGCCGCCTCACGCATCGAACGGCGCGCATATTGGACCGGCAGCGATCAATCGAAACGATGTGAACGCCTACCTCGAGGACACGTGGAAGATCACTCTGCACTGGACGCTCGACTATGGACTGCGGTACGAGGTCTACACGCCGATTTCGGAGCGGGCGAACCGGACGTCGAGTTTTCTGAATCCGTTTCCGCCCGCGGGTGTTGGGCAAGAGTACTTGATCAATCCTCAGCCCACCTATCAGACAAGCTGGAACGGCTGGGGTCCCCGTGTGCAGCTGGACTGGAATGCGCCACGAGCCGTGCATCTGCACATGGGCGGGGCGATTACAGTGATCCCTCCGAATATCTGGCAAGACAATCTTCTGACAGGGTCAACGCCGTACGTTGTGTATCCGCGCGTGAATGCGGCACAGAACGGGGAGATTGCCTACGGATTCCAAATCACACCGGACGAATTGCCGCAGGTCTACAACACAGCGGGCGTAAACGTACTGGCCAGCGGCGATCCGAAAAAAGTGCCGGCGAACACGGTTATGGACGTGGATCGATACCAGCAAGATTTGGCAGCACTGTCGCCGAGCCATCAGCTTTCGCTGCTGAGTCTGGCCGGCATCGACCGGCGCTTTGGCAATGCATATTTGCAGACTTGGACGTTAGGGCTGGAGCGCGCCTTCGGCGGCCTGACGGCCGATGTCGCGTATGTTGGAACATCGGCGTTTCGACTTCCCAGAATGTCATATCCCAACGCCTATCCCGGAGCGGATTCGGAATTTTCGCGGTTTACAAACTTCGACACCAGCGGAGCGGTGATGGGAGGATTCGGCTTCGAGTCGGTGATGACGGCAACATCGCACTCGTCGTACAACGCATTGCAGACCTCATTCTCGGGAAATGTTGGGCACAATGGTCCGTCGTTGCAAGCGGGCTACACCTGGGGCAAATCTCTCGATGATGTCAGCGGCATCCTCGGAGGGACGGGGTCCACTGGCGCCGTGACATTGTTCAGCCCGCAAGACCCGTTCGATACGCAAGCAGAGCGAGGGCCATCGAGCTTTGACGTGACGCACGCCTTCACGTTGAGTGCGGCGCAGGATTTGCATCTGCAGCATTTCGGATTCCAGTCGGATCGAGCCCGCCTCTTGACCAAGGGCTGGGAGTTGTTGAGCATCTCGACGATCACAGGTGGCTCACCGTTTACGGTGTACTCGGGGATTCAGCAGACGGGGGCGGGGACGATTGGCGCAGACCGGCCGGACCAGACCGGGAAGCCGGACCTCTCGACCGCCGGCAGTTCTACGCGCCCGCGGGACGATTATTTTGGGCTTGGTGCGAACAACGCAAGTTTCTTTTCTATTCCCATCGGCATAGCGGGGGGAACCGGACCAAACTCGGGGCGCTTTGGAACGCTCGGTCGTAATACATTTCGCGGCCCTGCATATTACGATTTTGATTTTGCGATCATCAAGACAACTCCGATTGGCCACCGAGAAAGCGGTCTGGAGCGCGCAGACTTGCAGTTTCGTGGGGAGTTTTTCAATCTGTGCAACATCGTGAATATGGGGCTGCCCGCGAACATCATCAAGGGTACAGGGTTTGGCATGATCAGCAAGACCGCGGGAACTTCGCGGCAAATTCAGTTTTCGCTAAAGCTCATCTATTGAGCCTGTCCTGCAGTGAGTCAGGTTTACGGAAGGACAGAAACATGCCTTTTCCGGTCACTCAGTAGCAATGAAGCACTCCTGTGACGGCATCTCTTAACGGCCAGGGCTGTATCTTCTGTGCATCTAGGTCGTGATAACCCGACAGTTCAAAATGCGGCGCGGACTTGAGTTCGAAACATCCGTTCGATAACCCCCAGGTCACGGGCAAACGGGGGTCAATTGGCGAAACCAGGCGATAACGCTCAAAACCCCCTCAGTGAGCGTAATCGGGATATTTCGCCAATTGACAGTCTGCGAATTGAGTGTCCAGTATAAGGATTATGGCCTGCGTCATCCGCAAGGGTCATTTTTCCGTGATGGCTGGTGTTCTGGTGTGTCTGCTAATGCGCTGCGTTTCGACAGCCCAAGTTTTCAAGCTAGATTCCACAAAGGGATTGCAGCCCCACGATGTGACAGTTGAAGCGGTGGCTTACCACGGTCACAAAGCGGTCCGAGTCTTGCCCGCGGCGGCTGCGGAGGCAGAATTGGTGGCCCCGAAAAACGGCGAAGGCGGTGGGATCGTTGTGCTCCCGGGAACAGCGTTCCATAGCGGCACGATTGAGCTGGATGTCGCAGGTAGGACGAGGGCCGGAGCGCTGCCCGATGCCCGCGGGTTCATTGGTGTGGCCTTCCGGGTGGCCCCTGAGCCGTCAAAGTACGAATGTATTTATATTCGCCCTACCAACGGTCGTGCCGACGACCAAGTGCGGAGGAATCACTCGACGCAATACATCTCCATGCCTGAGTACGAATGGTCGAGGCTTCGGAAGGAATCACCGGGACAGTACGAGTCGTATGTGGATTTGGTACCCGGCGAGTGGACGAAAATCAAGATCGAAGTGAGCGGAGTGAAGGCGCGATTATTCGTCAACGATTCAACACAGCCCGTGCTGATAGTGAACGATTTAAAACATGGTGACAGCGAAGGTGCCGTGGCGTTGTGGATCGGCCTAGGAACCGAAGGGTACTTCGCCAATTTGCGCCTTTCGAAGTAACTGGCGTCTTTCAACTGCTGTTTTATAGATCAGGCGATTACACGTTTTGACCGCTGGTCATTAAGTGCAATAGAGATGTTACAACAACTACCCCTGGGTGGGCGATGGAATGGGAGCGGTCAAAGTGCACGCAGAGTACGAAGAATACGATCATCAGGACCCAAGTAGCTAAGTGTACCCATGGAAGGTAGCTCTCGGGGAAGAAGTGCCGATGCAGTCGCCAAACTTTGATCTCGTTAATCGGTGAGCGAACTGACCTCGGCGAAAATGCCCAGATCTTAGCGACATATTGTTCGCCGTATGGGAGGTGTTGGTTAACCTGGTTGGTAATTCGTTTCAGAACCATCCACTGGGCTAGACCAGCCAAATAGAATGTTCCGAAATAAAAGAGAATGCCCATAATGTACGGAGCCGCAACTGCGATTTGCTCCCCATTTTCAAGCCTAGTGCGCCGTTCCAAACCCGTCTACATTACTTTGGACTGCAAATGCTGGCTCGCTCATGAGCTGCATTTCTCAACTGTCGCTAACAGGCGTCTCTTACAATCGTTGAGACTGCACCTCTACCGTGTCAATTTTGAGGTCATTGACCTAAAACCCTTTCCCCATCTAGCTTTTCCGCATCGAAGGGGTCCAAAAATACCCTCTAAATTGCCCAGTTTTGATGGCGAGTTGATGGCAAGTTTTCAGACCTCGCCTGGTCGATGAGCGTTATCGGGATGTTTCAACAGCTATCTTTAGATGCAGTTTCAAAGCTACGACGCAGAACGCTTCGCATAAAGCCATTCCAGCAGGAACGCTATGCCGATGCCGATCAGAACGAATCGCCAAACCCAAAGGGTGTTGACGTGGATCATGCGCACGCCTGAGAGCAGGAACACGACGCCACTGATCATGAATAGAGGGCCAGTGATGACACAATGAAGAGAGCGATTCCTAATCCAATTGGCGAGGCAGCCGATGCCCATGGCGAAAAGGCACGCACTGGCTGATGACGCATGGAGAGGACGCCAATAGATTCCTATGAGGCTCAGTACTCCCCATGCGATGAGCGAAACTATGAACCAGTAGCACATCGCTGCTGGCGAGCTACAACAAGCTTCCACTTGCGTTGTCATAGCTTGAAATGCCCTTTCTGTCATCCTGTGCCCGGAGTCTAGTCGCTCCCGCGCAGATCGATCTCTCCCGTCATCACGTGCGCATGCAGACGGTACTTCCCCGGACCGTGCTGCTCGAATGACCGGAACAGACCCCCTTTGGAGACATCGAACGCAGAGGACTCGATGCTACCGGTCGTGACCGAAGCATCGCGGTGACCGTACTGCTCAGCGTGGGGAACGTCAACCTGAATGCGTCCAGCGAGAACTTCGAGATTCTTATCGCCTTCCACATCTTCGACCACCAGTTCTCCCGCCGACAGTCTGGCCCAAAGATTGGAATGACGAGGAACCTCGATGGTGGCCTGGAAGTTGTTGTGCGGGGTTTCGGAAACGTAAACGTCGCGGCCCCTGCGGCTGTAAGTTTGATCTCCACCTTGACGCGCTTGAGTTGTTCCTCCGTATGAGCGCGGCAGGTCACAACGATGTTCTCGGAATCGACGGGAGTGATAGTGTAGCCGCCGGCTTCCAGGTGCAGGCGAATCGTGCCTCCAGAAATGAACTTCTGCTGTGCCGAAGTCTCGAGAGCATGCTGAGCGTGGAGCAAGCCAGGAACGAGCAAGACAAGCCAGAAACCGAGCCGCTTCATACACACATCCCCTGAAGCTCTATACGAGGATTGGCGAATGAAAGTTCCGGGAAAATTCAGTTGAGATCAGGTGAAGTACCACCATAAACGCTCGATTGTTGCAATCGATTGTTGCAATCAGGCGATAGCGCTCAAAATGCAGGTCAGGCCGCGTCCTCCGCCAAGAATTTGGCGAAAGAACGGATCGTCTTTAGCTTATCCTCACTGAAACCGCGTAGCTCTTCTTCACTGACTCGGGTCTCGTGCAAGAGTCTCCCAAACACTTGCGTGAGGTGCGAGTAACGAT
>Ga0208688_1000850_pt1 | contig 14901 bp, 18 predicted proteins | sample June2015DPH_6_15_FD_184696 | JGI IMG/M metagenome (GOLD analysis project Ga0208688, IMG submission 184696) | Peatland microbial communities from SPRUCE experiment site at the Marcell Experimental Forest, Minnesota, USA - June2015DPH_6_150... | ecosystem: Environmental > Terrestrial > Soil >... | reverse complement strand
CTGGTGAAGGCAGTTGTCAGTTGTCGTAAGATCCCGATAGCACTCAATGACCAGATCGGCCCGTTCTCAATGAGTGATAACGCCTGTTAACAACAGTTGAGGATCTAATTTCCAATTTGCCCGTGAGTCGGGAACAATCGCCCGATTTTTCTAATCTGCCACATCACCCGGTTTGCTGACAGCATCAGTGTCTAAATGAACGTGCGTTGACAGCTGGACGTTTCGCTGCGACGTTCAATCCGATTCTGCCAAAGTCATTTCCGGCAGTTGAGGTACCAACCTGAATGCTATAGTTCGGGAGAGCTGCGCGTGGCCCATCATCGAGAAGAAGGTCGCCATATGGACGCCCAATCTGGCCGACACATCTGTGCCCCTGGCATGATCGATTCGCGACCGGAGGTGCGGTAATGGCCCCCATTTTGCTTTGGCTCATCCTCGTTCTTTGCCTGCTGATCTCCGTGGTCAAGTATTTGATGGGGATCATTATGAAATTTTCTTTTCCCAGCACCAAGGCCCGGAAGGACTACACGTATGAGCCAACCGTGAGCGTGTTGATGCCTTGCTACAACGAAGGCAGGACGGTCTACGAGACGATCGAGAGCATCAGCAAGAGCAACTATCCGAACGGGAACTTTGAAGTGATCGCGCAGGACGACTGTTCGGTCGACGATAGCTACGAGTGGATGCTCAAGGCGCAGCGCGATTTCACCAACATACGCATAAGGACGGGGCGGAATGAGGTCAATAGCGGGAAGGCGCGCTCGGTCTGCAATGCGCTGCAGCACTCCACGGCAGAGGTTATCATTTCGATCGATTCGGATTGCATCTTCCATCCGGACGCGATTCGAGAGCTGACTGCCTGCTTCGCGGAGCCGCGCATGGGGTCGGTCGGCGGCAGGGTGGGAGTCCGAAACCCCAACGACAGTGTGATCACCGCCATTCAGACGATCATTTACTACTCCGCGTTCCAGCTTTATAAGATTCCGGAGAATTGGACTCGCAGTGTGTGCTGTATCAGCGGGTGCCTGTTCGCTATACGGCGCACGTTGCTGCTTGAGATCGAGCCGGCGATCCGCGCACGCCACTGGTTCGGTATTTCCGTGAATCAGGGGGAAGACCGGTTCCTGACGCATCAGACGTTGCTGCGGGGCTACGGAACTTATATCAACAATGACGCGCTCTGCTGGACCACGGTGCCGAACACGCTCTCCGTACTGTTTAAACAGCAGCTCCGGTGGCGGCGCAGCATTGTGCGCGACTTTTTCTTTACTCTTCGAACCCTGCCCCAACATGTCTGGAAACTGCATCCCAACACGGTGTTAACGCTTATGCTGATGCCGATCGGAGCGTTGGTGGGGGTTTTGGTCGTGGTCACAGCGCTCACTTCGGATCCCCTGGCATGGGCGGGACCCATGCCGCTGATTTCGCAGCGTGGTTCGACATCTGGTAAGCCCCCGGAGTTACCGGGAAGTCGGTCGAGAACGTCCGGCCGGTCACATACGCATCACCGGCCTCATCTACAGCAATGGCGTTGCCCTTGTCGCCGCCGTAAGGCGATTCCGCTGCGAGGCCGCTTCCACCGAGGTATGTAGAGTAGACCAGTGCCGTTCCAGTCGGATTCAGCTTAGTGACGAATGCGTTGCCATCGGCGTTTCCCGCGGCTTTGTTCGTTGTCTGGAAGGCCCCCGGGGTTACGGGAAAATCGGTGGAGCAGGCAGAGCCGGTGACATATGCATTGCCGGAGCTGTCTACAACCAGTCCGGAGGCGGCGTCGCCTGTGCAATTGGAGGTTCCGCTCCCGCCGAGGTAGGTGGAGTAGACCAGCGCCGTGCCAGTTGGGTTCAGCTTGGTGATGAATGCGTTGGTCCCCTGGTTGGCCACGGCGTGGTTAGTTGTCTGAAAGGAACCGGAAGTCACCGGGAAGCTGGCGGACGAGGTGATGCCCGCTGCGTAGACGTTGCCGGAATTATCCACAGCCACTGCGGAGGCCTGGTCCCCAAAGCCGCCGCCAGTTCCGCCCAGAAAAGTCGAAAAGGCCAGAACGGGGTCGATCACCAGCGACTTGGCGCGGTCGTAACTGCCCAGCCGGAATCCCACGGTATGCTTCCCCAGAAGCGCGAAGTCCCCTGCAATCGGGTGGCGATGGCCGTCCGCAATCTGGTAAACCAGCGGCCTATGGAAGGCCAGCGGGCCGTTGGCCGTGGTTACCAGCAGATCGCCATTCGCCTCCAGATGCAGGTGATTGGCCCCGCCAAAGCGTAGCCGAATGAGGCGCGGATCGGCGCCGGGGGCAACAACGAAGTCGAATTCGAGCTGCTGCTCGTTGCCATAGAAAACCAAGTCAATGCGGGGATAGATGCGGGGGTAACAGACCTTGGCGTAAGTGGGAATGTTCGAGCGCCATTGGGCAGGATCGCGGCCGATGAAGTAGTTGACTGTGCCTGGCAACTGCTCGTCGCCCACGGGTTCTACTTTGCTACTTGCCCCTGCTAGCTGCATGGGCACCACATCGCACACGGCGGATTGCCCGTTGGGGCTGAGTTTACGCGGAAAATGCGATTAGGCTGCGTTGGATGCGGTCTTGCACAGCACCAACTCCGCTTGGTTCCTCTTCAGAAACATCCCATAACCGCTGCTCCGAGCAAGGAACTTCACACTCTTGTCCACCTGCCCGCTGTTGGTCTCAAAGCTGAGCGGAAGTTTTCCGTAGGCTTCGACGATTTGAGCATTGGGTGCGGGCGAGGTGGATTGGGATGGGAATACGGGGCCTGCGAGAGCAGCGGGAAACGAGATCGCCAGAATGAGTAACGCCGCAAACAGCGCCTTTAGATACGAGGTCTCCACGCCTGCCAACATAAACCCTCCTGAAGCAGATGCCGTCAACCAGAGAGTGTTTGGCAATGCTCTAATCCACCTCGTGATTTGTCTAGAACCGGAGCGCTACGGACAAGTCAGCTTTGCGGTTCCTAGGACGTAATTGCAAGAGGCTGCCCCGAACGCAAATGAAGGACACGGAGGCGTACCGTTCACGGGCAGGTTCACCCAAGCGCCAATGGTATAGGTGCCGGATGCGCCAGCATTGCATTGCGCCACGCCGTTCGAATCGACCGTAACAGCTCCGTTTGCAGGAACACTACCCGATGCTGCTCCCCAACTCGCTTGTAGGGGAGTCACCGTCGTTGGCGCCGAGTTGTAGTAACCCGTCGCGACGAATGGCACTTGTCCGTTTGGGTAATTTTGAGCGTCTGCAGAAGCCGGGCTCACAGTAATGGATTCAAGTTTGCGATTGCCCCCGCAGGCTAAGGCTATGCACGCGGCGAGCCCCAGAAAGAGGCTCCAGCCGATGAATCTGTGGCTGGACATGGGAACCTCCCGTGAAAACACAGAATGCAAGGCAACGACAAAGGTTGCCCGTCACAAGGTTAGTTCAGCCCGAATTCTGTCCAGAGTATAGTACGCCCTGACAGACCGTGTCAGTGACCAGTGTTACGTTGCCTCAATTGACGCTACCAGGCGTTAGCGATCAGAATGCAAGTCAGGCTGCGCTCTCCCCGAGGAATTTGGCGAGAGAACGGATTGACTTCAGCTTGTCCTCACGCAGTCCACGCAGATCTTCCTCACTGAGGCGATTTTCGTACCAGAGTCTCCCAAACACGTGCGTGAGTTGTGAATACCGATAGTCGTACTTGCGGTCAATCTCTTTACGGCGTTCGGTCAGGTAGTGTTCCAGTTCCCACAGATCCGACGACTTCTGGATCCCGTAGGCCATTCGCTTTGCTTCCTGAATCACCTCGTGAAGTTCCCGGCCCAGAGCAGCGTCGAAGGCTGTGCGGGCGATGGCCTTTTCTGACTTCGACCAAGTCGGTTCGTTCTGCTGGGGATAGGGGTTTGGGTTCGGCGGGCTGCTCATCTTCACGTCCTCCGTGGCCGCATTCTACGCCTTCGCGAAACGCTGTTTCTACCGGCGTAGACCTTTTCACCGCGGCAGACTCGAAGTTCGGCTCCTGCTGCTGCGCTTCCGCCCTCAGCTTGAAACGATCGTTCACCGGGGTGCCGAGATTCTGCTTGCAGCCGAGATACCGCTCCGTCGTCTGCACCGAAGCATGCCCCAGCAAGAACTGAATCTGCTCCAGTTCACCACCACTATCGTGACACAACTTCGCGCATGTTCGCCGCAAGTCGTGCGGCGCGATGTGCTCCAGACCCACCCTCTCACAACAGGTCCGAACCACGTACCAGACTACATTTTGCGAGATACCCTTCCCCCAAACTTTCCCCGTCCTGGCGACTGCACGGAATATCCGTCCCTCCCTGACACCAGCCGCTCTTGTCCACTGATCGAGAGCCGCCTTGACCCATTCCGGGATGGGTACGGTGAGGTACACGGCGGGTACACGGAGCCAAGTTCTAACCTGATGGTTCAGACTCACCCCACCTCCCGCAAAGTTGCTCTCCCGTATGTATCGGGTGGGGGAACTACTCCATAAGTAGTAGCTTCCAAACTTAGTGTTTTAGGCTAAGCCACGTGGATACTTGTAAAGAACTCAGCAAAGGTTAAGAGTGCCGTAAGCACCCCAAAGCTGCTCCCTCCCCCAGCCCCAGGCGCTACAAAAAAAGGAGGATCCAAAAATGAAAAAGCTCGGATTGTTGCTATTTCCACTACTGGCAATCACCTTGATGCTGGGGGGAAATGCCTTCGCCACGGGAGTAGAGGTTGACCCCAGTGTCTATTTCGTCACCTACTATTCCAATGCACATACCGTTGGCGCTCCGGATGCAACCGTGCGTATCATCAACGATGGCGACCTGAGCACAGGTACAGGTGAATGTATAAATTTCGAGTGCGGAGGAAATCTTTGGGCGGACATCTTCGTGTTCGATGACAGCCAGGAGCTGCAGGAGTGCTGCAGCTGCGAAATTACTGCAGACGGTCTGCTCTCCGAATCCGTGAATCAAAACCTCACGGCTAACAGCCTGACCGGCAAGGTGAACACACGTGGCGTCATCAAGGTCATTTCGGACCCGAGCGGTATCTCGGCCGGGCCCGATCCGGCACCCGGGCTGCGGGCATGGGCCACCCACATCCAGGCAACGTCGGTCGTTTTTGCGGCTGGAAAAGCCCCTGCGGAGAAGTCGCCTTTCTACGTTACCGAAACCAATATGGCCGACTCGAACCTCAATGCGGCTGAACTAGAAAGACTCGACAATCTGTGTTCTTTCGCGATAACGTTGGGCAGCGGCTCTGGTGTTTGCTCCTGCAACTATGAAGACTATGAATTTTAGTAAGGAATGGCTTCCGAGTTGAAGGGCGGTGAGGCAGGGCTGAAGTAGCTTCGTTGGGCCAACGCCCACACCGCCAGCCACCGGTTCCACCTTGGCCCCGGGACGTCCGCCATGCCCCACATCGGACGCGAGGCTTGTTCAACCTGCGCCCTCAGTTCCGACGCGCTCAGGGACGATGGCTGTCTGGCGGTTTGCGCCGCCGTCGCTGCGGGGTCGAGCCGCTTGCGGAAGTCCTTCAGGTCGGCCACCATCTCGCGGCAACTCTGGTAGCGCGTCGCCGGCTCTTTCGACAGCGCCCGGTAGATAACGCGCAGCAGATCGAGCGGTATCTCGTCCATGGGCCGCGGTGGTTCGTTTAGAATCGCGAAAATCGTCGCCGCAGCCGTGTCCCGCAAAAACGGATTCTTCCCCGTGACCATCTCCACCAGCATGATCCCCAACGACCAAATATCGGTGCGCTGGTCCACCAACTTGCCGATCGTCTGTTCCGGCGACATGTAGCCGATGGTTCCGGTGGTACTACTGCTTTGCGTGCTGCCTGTCGCAGACGTCAGCCGGGCCAAGCCGAAGTCCATCATGCGAAGGCTCCTTCCTTTCCGAGAAGCCTTGGTCCCCAACCAAAGACTACCCGATCTGAATCGAGCCTTCGCTCTTATCCAATCAACTTCTCGCGCCTTTCGAAAAGTGGGCTGCCGGACGGCCAGCACCGGAGTGGACGCGTGCAGGTTACGGAAAAACCCGGGCTTCGTATCAGGGCATCGCTTAGCGATGCCGTAAGCTCTTCGAAATCACAAGCCCCTTTAGGGGCTGGGCACCCAAAGTCGACTCTTCAGCAACTCTCTAACCCAGCGCCAAGCGCCGCCCTCGTCACTTGGTCGGCGCAGCACTCGGCGGAGCGTCCGTCGTTGTCGCTGGCGGCTTCGGTTTCGTTGATTTCTTTTTTGCCGGCTTCTTCGGAGGCTCGGTGTCATCCACCACGATCTTCTTTGGCGGCGGAGGTGGCGCCGCGGACAGCGTCTTGACCTGCGCGCGCAAACGCGTCAACTCATCTTCCTTGCTGGCGGACAGTTTCTGCATGCGCTCGCCAAACGCACGACGCGCGCTCTCCAATCCGGCCATGTCGTTGCCCAGGCTCTGAAATTCATCTTTCGATCCGAATGCTCCCGCCGATTCCACCACCGAACCAAAGTAGTCATACAGCACAACGAGGTTGCGGTAGAGCTTGAAACTCGCTCCCAGATCTTCCGGCGCGTTGTTCAGTTGCGCGATGGTTTCCGGCAGCGCCGATTGCAAGTTGCGCTGGATGGACTCCACGTTCGCCAGCGTCTGTCGCTTGGTCGCACCGTCCGTCTTCCATTTCTCGATGCGCGTCTTTCCGAGATCGGATTGCATGTTCTGCGCCGTCTGCTTCAATTGCGCCAGGATGCCGTTCAGTTCGCTAACCGAAGCATACGCGACCGGCGGCTGCGCCCCGGCTGTGTCTTGCGCGCCTGCCGTTGCCGGCGCAAGCATAGCGATGAAACAGAGAAGTGACAGAGCGAGAATATTCCGCGAGTTCGACATGAGGCTCCGATTGTGTCCTTGTGTTTTGCCAACCATATCCTAGTTGAGGTTGACTACCCGAGTCGAGTTTGACGCCGCGACGAAGCTAAGCGAGAATTGAACGATAGCAATTGCAAGTGGGCCTGTGGCGCAGCTGGGAGCGCGCTTCCATGGCATGGAAGAGGTCGCCGGTTCGATCCCGGCCAGGTCCACCAAATCTCTCAACAATTTAGACGGGGCGAGTGCTTACAGCGACGGCATTTGTGTCATGGTTTGTGTCACAACCCGCCGTTCGGGTGCTCACAGAGAGGGCTTCCATCGCGTTGCGCTTGGCTTCCGGGCACTGGCCTGGCGTTTACGGCCCTACCTTCGTAACTCCTCCTACGTTCCTCCGCACGCTAGAATTCCTTAGAGTTTGCGGGAGAATAGTCGTACGGCATGAATCAGCAAGCATTCCAACAGGTGAGCCAGAACAGCCCCGAGGCGATTCCGACGCAGATGCGCCGGATCGAAGGTCGGGAATGGTGGCTGTGGGGGTTCGCCGTTGCGGTAACCCTGGCATTAACCTTGGGGATCATCTCGTTCACTTTTCCCTGGTTTAATCGGGAGACCGACGTTGGGTACTGGTTTGATCTCAGGGAATGGGTACGCGGGCTGGCAGCTCTGGTGTTGCTCTTCGACTTTTACGCGGTTTATCAGCACCTGCAACTCCACCGCATTCGACGCCAACTGGCGGAGCGAGATCAGCTTTTTCAACTCATCAGTGAAAATGCCGCCGATATGATCGCGCTCGTCGACAGCGATGGCCGCCGGCTGTACAACAGCCCCGCCTATCTAAAGGTCCTCGGGTATTCCCCCGAGGACTTGAAAGCCACTTCGTCGATCGAGCAAATTCATCCCGACGATCGCCCGCGAGTGTTGAAAGCCGCAGAAAAAGCCCGCCTGAGCGGCCAGGGAGAGCGGGTGGAATACCGAATACGCCACAAAGACGGGTCCTGGCGCACTCTGGAGTCGACCGCGTGCGCGATCCGAAACGCAAGAGGTCAGACTGACAAACTGGTAATCGTGAACCGCGACATCACCGAGCGCAAGCGAGCCGAGGAGATGCTGGTACACAATGCATTTCACGACGGGCTCACTAACCTGCCCAACCGCGCCCTGTTTCTGGACCGGTTGCAGCACGCTCTCACCCTCTCCAAAAGGCATTCGAACTACAAATTCGCGGTATTGTTGATTGATGTAGACGAATTCAAAATCATCAATGACAGCCTGGGACACACGGCCGGGGATGAGCTGCTGATTCAAATCGGGCAAAGATTGAAGGACTCGGTGCGGCGAGCCGACACGGTCTCGCGTCCGCGCACGAGCGAAGTACCTGGCAGGCCTACCGACGACGACACGTTAGCCAGACTCGGTGGCGATGAATTCGCCATCCTTCTGGACGACATCCGAGATCCCATTGAAGCCGTGCGCGTTGCGGAACGACTGCAAGCGGAACTGGCGACTCCCTTTGTCACAAACCAACAGGAGATAGTAATTTCGGCGAGCATCGGAATTGCCGCCAGCACCAGCCCTCACACGCGGGCGGAGGATCTGCTGCGCGACGCGGATATAGCCATGTACCGTGCCAAGCGGGCGGGAAAAGCCCGTTGTGAGGTATCTGACACGGCCATGCACGCGAATGCAGTGAAGCGTTTGAGGCTGGAGACGGACCTGCGCAAGGCCCTCGACCAGGGAGAATTCCGGGTTTACTACCAGCCCATTGTGTCATTGCAAACCGGCAAGATCACGGGCTTCGAGGCCCTGACGCGGTGGCAACGTCCAGAGGGCATACTTGCACCGATTGAGTTCATCGCGGTTGCTGAGGAAATTGGGCTCATCATTCCCATGAATCGGCAACTGTTGCTCGAAGCCTGCCAACATCTCCGGATCTGGCAGTCTGAATTTCCTTCAAGCCCGCCTCTGACCATGAGTGTGAACATCACCTTCAGGGAGTTCGCCCAGCCCGATCTAGCCAGCGAGATCCGTAAATCCCTTGAGCAGACCGGCGTTGATCCCGGCTGCTTGCAACTCGAAATCATAGAAACGATAGCTATGCGCGATGCGGAAAAATCTGGTCACGTGCTCTCGCAATTGAAGGCACTCGGCGTTCGCCTGAGCATCGATGATTTTGGCACCGGGTACTCGTCACTCAGCCGCTTACGCCGGATTCCAGTGGACACCTTGAAAATCGACCGTGCCTTCATTTCGCACATGGACAGCGACCCGGAAAGCCGCGAGATCGTGCGGATCATCATTATGCTTGCCCACAATCTCGGTTTGAAGGTCGTCGCCGAAGGGACCGAGACCGAAGAGCACATAAATTTGCTCAAGCAGCTCAATTGCGAGATGGCACAGGGATACTTTTTTTCCCGGCCCGCTGACGACCAGGCTATGTTGAAGCTGTTGGCCAGCAACCACAGCGCTCGTGCCGCGTCCGTCGGTCATTAGAAACCGGAGGCGTCGTGTGGTTCGTCAATGAGCGAGTCTTGTCAGTGAGAAGTGTCACATCTTGATGTGCGGTGATCGCCAAGAGGCACAGCGCAGAGCCAGACAGTCCCTGTCGCAAAATCGCCATAGCGCTCATTGACTGGGTTGTGAGCGTAATCGCCTGATCGCGACAGTTGCCGCTCCCACCTTTCGCCCGATGCAAAAGAAAAGCCGCCCAGAATCGGGCGGCGTAACATCATCATTACGGAGGTCGCGTTGCTAGCGACCCGATGCGGCTCAGAAGTGCTTCTTCAGCGTCCCGCACCTTTCCGGTGCGGGAGCTTTCGCTTTAGGTGCGAGAAGAACTGGGCAGAATACCCACACGCAACCGACGCGAATGCGCGGACCGAAAGTAAGAATTGTTCTGAGCACTCTTGAAGGTGCTTCGACTCGTGCGGGCAAAGGCAGCCCGCACTCGCTCAGCATGACAGCGAAATGAGTACAGCCACCGTGGATCTGCTCTAACCTCTTTGCTTCACACCCGCTTCGTTACACCAGCTCGAACTTCAGCTCTCCCAGCTTTTCCAGGCTGCAGGCAATCTTGTCGCCGGCTTTGAGCCAAACGTACTTCTCCTTGGACACGGCAAGCCCACCGACAACTCCGCCGAAGATCACTCCTCCCGGCGTGCCGGTGAAGATGATGTCTCCTGGGCGGAGGGAAATACGGGCCGAGGTATAGCTGATGATCTGGCTGCAGTTGTAGATCAGGTCGTTGGTGTTCGACGACTGGCGGGTTTCGCCATTGACCCGGCATTCCAAGTTCAGATTGTCGGGATCAACCTGCTCGGCGGTGACGAAATAAGGGCCCAAGGGGGCAAAGCCGTCCGAAGACTTGCCCTGCATCCACTGGCCGCCGGTTTCGAACTGGAGGTCGCGCGCACTGAAATCGTTGCCGGTCGCGTATCCAGCGACGTAGGAAAGCGCGTCCTTCTCGCTGACGTCGCGCGCCTCCTTGCCCATCACGATGACCAGTTCGATCTCATAGTCGAACTTGGTAGCCACGGCCGAGGGCAACTTGATGGTGCCGCCGTGGTGCAGCAACGAGTTGTTGTACTTGTTGAAGAGCACCGGTTGCTTGGGAATGGGCATCTTGATTTCCTGCGCGTGCCGGCGATAGTTCAAACCCACACACACGATCTTCTCCGGGCGGGTGACCAGCGGCCCATACTCGATGTTCTCTTCCTTCAGGAACAGCTTCTGCGCGGCATTCGATTTCATGGCGGCTTCAACCACCGCCTGCACGCTGGCGCCCTCCTCGCGCTGCAGCATGTCATCGAGCGTGGCGGGAGAGTACAGCTTCAGAAGGCTTGCTGCTTCCTTAACGTCGAGAATGCCCTTGCTGGTCTTGGCTCCCAGGCGGTATTCGCCGTTGCGGCGCATGGTCAGCAAGGTCAGACCGCGCGCCAGGCCTTTCTTCTGCGGGCCTGCCGGCTTGGTCGGCTTGGTTTCCGCGCTTACTGTTTTCAACCCGCCCAGTGTGGCCACGGCGCCGATCGCGCCTGCTCCTTTCAAGAAGCTTCTGCGGCTCGAATGCCTAGACTGATTCCTTTATCACTAAGCCGGAATTTCCTTTTTGACCCAAGAACGGCGGCTAATTGTACCCCAATCCCTATTCGCGTCAATGTGAAACATGCGGACGTACTGGGCGGCAGGAATCAGGGGCGCAGGTTCTGGAGTATTTTTTCGGCACTGCAGCTCATTTCTAGTTTGCAAACTCATTCGGCCCTCGATCCGCGCAGAATCTTGCTTTGGAGAATGTCCTTTGTCAAATTTCGCCAACCATCTGTGGAACCACCCGAGCCTCGATTTAGGTCCGTTCGGATGTGATGCTGCTGCCGACTCTCGTTCTCTCCACATGGACACAGCCACTTCAAAGCCAGAAGGGTACATTCATCAGAAGGAATGGGAATGGAGTAATACCACTCCACCGATGAGGGCTCCTTTTGAACGATGCAAGGCGAGGTAAACCAAAAAACCGATGATCGAAACTGGCACGGAAAACAAAATGCCGAGCCCCAGACTCTGTCCGATACGTTGCTTTCTTTCCCACTCGCCCAAATGATCCCATTCTGTGCACGGTTAGGTATTTCTGACCGCAGCGTTACTGGCGCGATTGGGTTCTCTTACGGATCAAAACTGTGACCCGGCACCGGATCGGCTTCGCCCATCTCTAGTGAGAATTGATCGAAAAATCCCGAAGCCGCTAGAAACGACGCGAACCTCGCATTGTAAGCATTGTCCAATTCTTGCTCATGTACTTTCTAGATGTGCTATTGTGAAATGACTCCCGAGCCGCATTCCGCATTCTTGTCAGGTGAAACATACATATAACCCATTCCCGGAACCCTCTGGATGCGGTTTTGAGCCTCCACCCCCAGCTTCACGCGCAAAGTATGCATGTGAGAATTAAGGTTCGTGGGATCGAGAAGTTTTTCAGGCACAGACCGCCGCAGCCGATCTCGGTGCGCGGCTGGGTCGGATGCCTTTCAGGAAGCCGCTTCTGCTGGGATTTGCCTGCCCGGAGGGGGTTCGGGTCGGCTCGGGCGTTTCAACGATTGAGGCTTGCATTCCCGCAATGGGGCGGGGACGCGCCTGTCGTGGCACGAATATCGCATGCTGGAACAGCTCTAGCCGCAGCTTTCAGTCTTTCCCATTCGCCCGCGGGAGCGAAGAAAAGGTGTGCCGCAGCGTATCCCACCTGATGTCGTCCAGCCCGGCTTTTCTCCCGCCTGGCTTCACCCTTCAATTGTTGCACTGCGGAATTGACCTGAGGGCTCCTCGCCTAGCGCTGAAGGAACCGACCTCGATCCAGTCCACCACGCCGCCACAGATCAGTGTAGATGCGACGTCGCCGATCGCCAGACTGGTGGTAACTCCAAAACCACCGAGACCCGAAACGTGGAACAGTCCGTCGATTTCTGGATCCCATCCGATGACCGGGAGCCGATCGGGGGCGAAGGTCCGAAGGCACGCCCAGCTACGGCGCAAGCTGATGTCCGCCAGTCCGGGAGCATGCTTCAAAAGCTTATCGACGAGGAGATCCTCAGCCTCGGGATCAAGCGCAGGCATTCCGGGCGGATGCTCGGTTTCATCGCAGGGACAGAGAAGCAGGCCCGCTCCTTCCGGCCTCACGTAATATCCGACGTCCAGATCCCACACCAGCGGAGCATCACGGGGAAGGAGTCCGGCGTCGTCGCCGCAGACGAACAGGTGTCGACGAAGGCGTTTCAGCGGGAGTGGAGCGGACAGGCGGCCAAGATACCCGGCCCAAGCGCCTGCGGCATCAACGACGATGCGAGCACCGACTTCGCCATATGGCGTTCGGACACCACGCACGACTGATCCGTCAAGGATCAGGGATTCACAGCCGCAGTCAGTAATGACCTGAAAGCCGGCGCTTCTGGCCTCTTCCAGCAAATCGGTCAGCAGCGCATGGATATCAACGACGCCATCGGTGGGGCAGAAGAGCGTGTAGTCAAACTCAAACCGGCTCAGAAACGGAAAACTTTGCCGCGCTTGGGCAGCTGGCAACAATTCGGAGGGTACGCACCATTCGTGCAGTTGCGTACGCCATTCGGTGGCTCGGTCTGGCTTACCATGAATCAGGTACAGACCCCCGGTCTGGCAGAGGACCGGGCGTCCAGCAACCTCCTTCGCACGGAGCTTACGAACGCCTTCAATGGTGAGCTTGAGAAGCGTGGGATCCGTCTCCAGTTGGCGCGCCATCGCGGCGTTGCGGCCGGACGCGTGGCTTCCGGGCAGCAGCTCCCGTTCGAGAACCAAGCCGCTCGTCACGCCGGCTCGCGTCAGCGCTGCGGCAACTGAGGCACCCGCGAAGCCGGCGCCAATCACGACGACGTCCACCTCAGATGGAATACGGCCACGCGGTGCCATACCCTCAGTATACGGAGGGACCCACCGGCCAGCCGCAGGCGGTGTGTGCGTGGCAGAGGAGGACATCTTGGCGGGTCATGACATTCAAGCGGTTCGTGAGCGCCGCGTTCAAGACCGGAAAAGAATGAAACTCCGAGCCCAGGCCCGCGCACTTGGCTTCGAACTCGTCCCGCGGGAGGCCGTTCCTTAGGAGAGCCCGCTTCCGCTTCACGAGCCGGAGTTATACTGCCAACCATCAACCTCGCCGTCCAATGCCTTTGCAGCAAACGCAAAATGTAGCTTGACCGATTGTCTCAGCGGAGGGGTCCAGTCCAAAGGTTCCCGAAGTTCAACTGACCACAGCCTAACGATTCCCGTTCTCCGGCTCCGTCTCTCAAGTTCTGTGGTAGGAATTGAGAGGAGACTTATGAGCTCAAACAAACACTGAAGAGATCAGCCTTGAGGTGTCTCGCCGCCGAAGGATTCAGGCTTCACTGAAGATGACCGAGCGGTTGTCCACCGAAGACATCGAGATGCTCAATGAGAAGTTCCCTCGCCTTGTAGAAGAGGCACTGAACGAGATACTCAATGAACACACTTGGAATCGGTTCCAGCAGGTTTCGAAGGTGAAGACGACGAAGTCCTAAGATGGATTACTCAAAGCTGATTTGATCCTGGTTGCCGTCGATACCGTTCCAACTCACCTCCCAGTCCCATCCTCCGTCGCAAGAACCGAAGGGCTGGTTCACGGTTGGCACATTGAATTCGGAAACGACATAGTAAAACGAGGTTTTACTATTGTACTTCTTGAGCTTGTTGGTATTAACGAAGCCGCTCCAGTTGTAGTAGTACCAGACAGTTGGTCCTGCGGACGCTCCTGCTCCTGCTGGGGCTTTGGCTGGACGCGCAGGCCTGCTGTAGGCTCCAGTGTGTCTGAGTTCCCCATTCCAGCGAGTCCTGGAAGCACCCATGGCCTTCACCCATCTCGCGTAACTTGCGGCGTCATTCTGCTTGTCGGGACGTGGTGGGAAGTCGTAAGTGGCGAGTTCCTCGTCCGACGCTGCGATCGCATTGAAGCCCGCAGGCGGTGCGTGGAAGGTGCGAACCCCTTCAATGTTAGTTCGTATGGTGGATGAGGCATCATAAATCGGCCCCACCATGTCTCTGTTGTTCTGCGCCACGGCAAGGGTCGTAAAGCTCATCACCGATACCACGGCAAGTGCGATAACCACAAAACCTGTTGAACGTTTCATCAATTCTCTCCTTGTCCAGAGCGGTATTTTTCTGGTTGTGACTGACTTGCAAAATGGAGGTTCGTTTCCCGAGAACTCGGGTCATTCGCCTCTGGGGGTGCTGCGTCTCAACGGGCGGGAACAGCTCTTCGGAGAGGCAGGGGGTTAGCCCTACCCAATAGAACGAGATCGCCCGCCAATCCCCTTCACACGGGCAGAAGAAATGTAATTCTCTCAAGGCGCGAGCCTCTAAAGCCCTTGCTTAATCGCCTTGTGCATTGTTGTCGTAAAATCCCGATATCGCTCACAACCCGGTTCTGAGCGCTAACGCCTGATCTATATAAGGGCATGTCAAGAACATTTTTCTCCCTCCGCCGGAGGCGCAGGTTTGGTTCGCGCCATCCAGCCCCTCTCACCATAGAAGACGCTCGTCTGGTGTCGT
>Ga0208688_1000842_pt1 | contig 15024 bp, 10 predicted proteins | sample June2015DPH_6_15_FD_184696 | JGI IMG/M metagenome (GOLD analysis project Ga0208688, IMG submission 184696) | Peatland microbial communities from SPRUCE experiment site at the Marcell Experimental Forest, Minnesota, USA - June2015DPH_6_150... | ecosystem: Environmental > Terrestrial > Soil >... | reverse complement strand
GCCAAGGCTTCGACAACGGCGCCACGGGAAGTTCCGAGGGTGCCGCGGAGACCGGCGGCTCTTTCACCGAAGACGACACCGATCTCAACACCTTCAACGCCGATCGCAAGCTCCTTGCCATTCAGTCCCTGATGCAGGCGCTCGGCAAGCTCCCGCAGAAAAAGAGCGTCATTTATTTCAGCAATGGCATCACGCAATCCGGCGTGGATAACCAGTCTGCCTTGCGCGCCGCAACGGCCGCCGCCGTAAAGTCCAACGCCTCCATCTATTCCCTCGACGTTCGCGGCCTGCAAGCCTTTCCTCCCGGCGGGCAAGCGCAAAACGCCAGCCTGCACGGGCAATCCGCCTACACGGGCGCGTCCACTCTAAACGATCTGAATGGCAACGCCGCTTCACAAGACACACTGGCCACGCTTTCCGCGGACACGGGCGGCAAAGCTTTCTTCGATTCCAACGATTTCAGCGGCATCTTCTCCCAGGTGCAGAAAGACAGCTCCGTCTATTACGTTCTGGGTTTCACCAGCAACAATCCGGCTAAAGACGGCAGGTTCCGGCATCTGAAAGTCACCGTGAAGCGGCCTGACTTGAAGCTCGATTTCCGCTCCGGCTATTACGCCGGCCGCGACTTCGAGCACCTGAACCATGCCGACCGCGAAGAGCAGCTCGAAGACGAGATGGCCGCCCAGTTGCCTCGTGTGGATGTGCCGCTCTACGCTGGCGCCTCCTATTTCCGCAAGGACGATTCCCACTACTATTTGGCCGTTTCCCTCGTCATCCCCGGCTCCCAGATTCCCTTTGTCACCGAAAAGGACAAAGACAACGCCACCATTGACATCATCGGTGTAGCTCTCGAGAGCGGTAAATTCCCCGTGGGCCGCTTGCGCGACACCGTAAAACTCGCCGTTGAAAGCACGCGCGAGGTCCGCCGCAAAAACGTTCAGTACAACACCGGCTTCCTCCTGGCTCCCGGCAGCTACCACCTGAAATTCGTGATCCGCGAAAATCAGACCGGGCGCATGGGCTCGTTCGAGACCGATGTGCGCATCCCGGACCTTCGCAAGTCGCCCATGAAAATGAGCTCCGTGGTGTTGAGCAGCCTGCGCGTCCCGGCAACCGCAAAAAAGACGGGCGTCAATCCGCTGGTGCGCGACCAAATGGAGCTCGTTCCCAATATCACCCACGTCTTCACGCCGGACCAGCATCTGTACCTGCAGTACGAGGTCTATGATGCCGCCAAGGGCAAGAACTCCGCGCCAGCTGCGCCGGCTCCCGCCGCTCCGGGCCAGCAGGATGCGGCCAAATCACCCGTGGCCCCAAAGCCTGCGCGTGACTCCGTCCGCGTCCTCACCAGCATCGAATTTATCCAGGGCGGGACGAAGGTCTATGAATCCAAGCTGGTCGAGGCCAACGAAGTCACCGCGCCCGATCGCAAAGCCGTCATCTTCCAGATGGACTTGCCGCTGCAATCCTTGAAGCCCGGCCTCTATCTCTGCCAAGTGAACGTGATCGACGACGTCGCCGGCAGTTTCTCCTTCCCTCGGTTTCCGCTCCTCATCCGCGAAGCCGTTCCTCATCCCGCCCCCGCCATCTCCACCCCAGCCGCCTCCGATTAGCCCCGCCATCCTTGCCGCCGTAGGGGCACGATACATCGTGCCCGCCTCTCTCTTTCTTATGTAGTGGCCGGTCTTCAGACCGGTTCTTGGGTTTCTCTTGGCTCTTCTCCCCCTCCGTCGTCCCTCTTTCTCCTCAGCGCCGGAGGCGCGCCGTTTGCGTCCGCCGTCTTCTGGAGGGCGCGCCAGACGTTAGCCCAGCCCGTCAGGGCTGGGAAACGAAAACAAAGCAAACCCTCCCCAAACTCTCTCTCTTCTCCCGTCCTCCCCTTCTGTCATCCCGAGCAACGCGAGGGATCCCTCTTCCTCCCCGCCTCTCTCCCCCTCCCTAGGGGGTCGGACATTCATGTCCGACATAAATCCGCCCCCAACACCAATGCTCCCAAAATCTGTCATCCCGCCTCGCAGGCCCTCTGTCATCCCGAGTGGAGCGGCCCGATCTTTTCTTTCGCGCCGAATTGTGGCGCGTCGGGTCGCGCAGTCGAGGGATCTCTCTTCCTCCTTCGTCAGGGCATGGCAATCCCCGGAACGCCAATCTCCCGATTGGCGGTTTAAAACTCCTCAAACTCTTTCTTCCTCCTTAGGGGGTCGGAGCTTCAGCTCCGACATACAGGCCACCCCAAAACCAAAAACTCCTCAAACTCTTTCTTCCCCCGGCTTGTCCGCTCTATTCTGAGGTTTGCTCGCCACTCGCCACCCGCCTCTTTCCCCCCATGTCATCCCGACCGTAGCGACCCGATTTGTTCTTCCGCGCCGACTTGTGGCGCGTCGGGCCGCGCAGTCGAGGGATCTGCTTTTCTCCTGCCTTCTGCTCGCCACTCGCCTCGCAGGCCCTCTGTCATCCCGAGTGGAGCGGCCCGATCTTTTCTTTCGCGCCGAATTGTGGCGCGTCGGGTCGCGCAGTCGAGGGATCTCTCTTGCCTCCTGCTCGCTGATCGCCACCCGCCACTGCTGTTACCTCCTGATCGCTGATATCTGATCGCTGGTCACTCTCTTCCCCAATAGACATTGTGAGGTACTAGCGTCGGAACTGGTATGAGGGGGGAAGCGTGGAGAAGAGTGCACGGTCCACCCACCCTTTGCCAACCCCGCAAAGGGTAGGCCACCCGCGGAGACTAGAAGCACGGGCTCATTGCGCTGAAGATAGTTCAGTCCCCCAGAGTGCTTTGTAATCATCCTCAGAGGGCAGTGATTTATCGAGGCTGAGCGATGTCAGTCTCCATGGGCCAGTCTTCACCCTCTCCAGTTTTGCCTTTCCGAAGAAATGAAGATTCATCGTCTTGTCCTCGGTGGGTGCACCTGTGAACGCAAGGTCAAGCATGGTTGGTGCGGCACCGACAACGTATTTTTTCGTTCTGGTGTAGGTAACAAGATAGGGCGCCCTAGCGAGGACATGTACTTCGCAGCGGATCGTGAATAGAATCGTTGCGTCCTGTTCATTCTTTTGTTGCCATACTGCAGTTCCGATTTCGGAGTAGGTGACTGATTTTATACGATGAATCTCAACGTACTCCTTTGGCGATTTGATTCCCAGCATAGGGCTTAAATAATCGGCCTTGTCGTCTAGCTCAAGAAACGGTCCGCCCTGCCCCAGATCGGCATCGGTCAGCTCATGTATCTCGGCGACCTTTTGCAAAATCTGTTCACGAAAAGTCTCGAGGGTGCGTTTAGCTTCCTCACCGCTGGCCCTAATGCGTTGGAGGTTTTCGTCCTCCATCCCTCTTTCAAGCAGTTCCACGGCCTCCCACAGGTCAGCAACCACCTGTATGTTTGCCCCGAATTGTTCCTGATGCAACAAGAAGCCCTCAGCCAAGATCCCGTCTCCGGTCACTAGGATTGCTGGATCGATACCGTCGCTCCTGAGATTTCTGAGCACCGTGAACATAATCAGGGAATCGCGAAAACCTTTTTCCTTGGATTTGGCGTCGCGCCCCTCAAAAGGCGGCACGCAGTCAATAGACATTTCAAGCAGTGACCGGAGGCTGATATCTTCCGGGAGAGGTAGTATCTGGATACCGAGTGCGCTGGCCCTCACTCTGAAATGCTCATCGATCCGACTTAAGTGTGATCGCAGCGCCGCTTCGGCATTTGCCAACTCATCCATTTGTAAGCCGTGCTTGTCCGCCTGGGTTGCAATGAGGCTGAGCTTATCCAGAGACTTTCCGACCTCTGACTTTCGATCTCTGAGGTACTCCATCCAGCTGACCTCTGCGACTAGAATCTCAAATGGGGTGGACTCGCGAACGGCGAGCAGCATGGAGAGCTCTACGCTCTCAAGCTGGGGGCCGAGTTGAAAGAGAGCCGTGCTCTCTAGGAAGACTTTCTTGAAAGGGGGCATTGACGACTTTCCCTCCCTCGCACTCACAATCGCACGGTCACGTAATAAGGGCTCTCATTTTGCGTTCAGGGTCGGCCGCGAACGACGATCAGGGAGCCATGTCGATTTCGCCCAGGCCTATACCGCCGTCCAGCCATGCCAAGATTGCACGAGTGATAGCCTGCTTGTACGTCCAATCGGCATCGCTCTTCAGGCGGCTTAAAGACACCCGGAGATCCAGGCGACGGGTCTTGCGCGGCCAATCTTTCGCTTGGAATTCGAGACTGTAAGATCCGCGATCCGGTGTGCCAATCGGGGGCGTACTTTCAATTTCACAGGTCCACTTACCTGTTCTGGCACTAAAAATTAGACCGTTGAATGGTAATACTTGAAGAAGGTTGTTCTTGTGGCGTATTTCTTCGGGTGATGGTGACTTAGTCTGAGCAAAGTCGAAAACGCCAGAGTCAACCGTCCCTTGAAAGGTGTTGACGTATCCAAATCCGGTGGACGGTATCGTTGTGGCGAATTGGGAACCATAAATCGGCTGGGCGGTAATCCACTGGGTCACAGAGTAGTCCGCCGCCTGCTCATCCTGTTTCTCTATTTCCTCGAATTCTGTTTTGGCTTTCTTGGTCGGTTCAGGTTTCACATCAAGGGATTGCTGTGCGTAGTCCAAGAATTTCGGCGTCGTATACATGTAGAAGCGTACGCTAGCCTTCTCATGCATTTCCTGGCCTAGCTCCCACCTGGGCCCGATCGTCCTTCCCTCGTGCTTCCACCACCAATCCTCTTTCGCGTCTCCGGAAACAAAAATAACAGGCTTTTCAGTTGAAGCAGCGTAGTCGATTAGCTGGAACCAGATAATCAGGTCGCCAAATTTATTCGGTTCTGGTTTGGTGTCGTCCCTAAAGCCTGGAGGAGTTTTCTCCGCGTATCGAAGACGTCCCTTCTTGTAGGTCTCCTCCAGCTTAGCCTGGTCGTAGGGTTTCCCCGTTTTCCCCGAGAAGATCTTGGACAGCTTTGACAAGACATCGTCAGATTTCAGCAAGTCCGGTTGGCTGTTCATCGACTTGTCTACGATTTCAGTTATGTCATTAGCGGCGCGCTTTGCAGCTTCCGCACATTCAGTCGCCATCTGGGAAGGGTATTCATTTTGGTGGGACTCAAAACCACTCGCGAGTTTATTCGCAAACTCTTTGAGGGCCTCGTGCGCACGGGACCGAGCAGCGATTGTGGCAATTCTACTACGGAGATATTCGAAGGCCGACTGGTGAGGCAGAAAGATACGGCCATCCAGTTTTTGCAACACGTCAAAGAAGGCTTGCTGAGTGTCGGGCGTCACTCTGTAGAGATCAAGTAGGACGTTTGCGTCAAACGCGAACGTTGCCTCGCTCCACAGTTTCTTGAATTCTTCTTCTGTGGGCGGAAAGAAAGCAGGGAAGAGATCTCTCATAAATCTTCTTTAGTTATTATGCTGACTCGGATATTACCCCAAATTAAGACGGTTAGCCATCCGGGCGCGTGACCAGGGCGAAAAATGCGCACTAGACTCTGGGCGCCCCGGCCTCGTGGTGAGAGGCTGGGTCCAGGGGCTTCCAATTCCGCGCGAGTACCAGTTTCGAAACTAGTACTCTATAAATAATAATTGACAAGTGGTAAATAATGTGATATGCTTCACCTGTTATGCTGAGGGGACATTGCTCTTGTGCCATTTCGATCCGTCCCGGAGCCTCATCCGGGACGCAAACAATGCGCCCCACACCCTTCTCTTTTGCCTCTTCTTCGCTCTTGCGCCCGCTAAGTCCTTTGTTTCCCCTACATCCAGGAAAGCCGCCCGTAAGTGCTTTGTTTCCCCTACTTACGCAAAAACAGGGGGGTGGGGGTACCTTCAACCGGTACAGACCGGGCGGATGGCTGACAGAACGGACCGGGAGGATTCCTGACACTGTGAACTAATGGCAGGCGCTTGCAGGGAGGAGCGCCGATGCCGTGGAAAGTGAGCAGTGTCATGGAGGAAAAGCTGCGATTTATTTTGGAATACGAAGCGGGTGAAGAGTCGATGACGGAACTCTGCCAGCGCTACGACATCTCGCGTGAGACCGGCTATCTGACGCTGCGCCGGTATCGCATGGCAGGCCTAGCCGGACTGTTGCCGCAGAGCCATGCCGCGCACCGGCATAGCAATCAGACGCCGGAGGAGATCGAGGAGAAGGTGCTGGAGTTGCGGCAGGCGCACATGCGCTGGGGGCCACGGAAGCTGAAACACATTCTGGAGCGTGACGAGCCAGGGCGCAACTGGCCGACGGCCAGCACCATCGGCGCGCTGTTGAAGCGGGAAGGTCTGGTGGTGGCGCGCAAGAAGCGTTTGCACACCGCGCCCTATAGCGAGCCGTTGGCGCATGCGCAGGAATGCAACCGCGTGTGGTGCGCCGATTTCAAGGGCTGGTTTCGCACCGCGGATGGCGAGCGCATCGACTCGCTCACCATCTCTGATGCCTACAGCCGGTATCTGCTGCGCTGCCAGGTGGTGGAAAAAACGAACACGGAGAGAGTGCAGGCGATTTTTGAAGCGGCTTTTCGCGAGTATGGAATGCCGGAAGCGATCCGCACCGATAATGGTCCGCCTTTCGCTTCGCACGCGGTGGCCGGACTATCGCGGCTGTCGGTGTGGTGGATTAAGCTGGGCATCGTGCCGGAACGCATCGCCGCAGGACATCCGGAACAGAACGGAAGACACGAACGCATGCATCGCACGATGGAAGAGGAAGTGGCGCAGCCGCCGGCGGCCAACCGGCGCAAGCAGCAACAGGCGCAGGAACGCTTTCGCCGGGAATACAACGAAGTGCGTCCCCACGAAGCGCTGGGCATGCAAACGCCGGCCGCGGTCTATCGGCCGTCAGCGAGAAACTATCCGTCGCGGGTGTTGCAACCGGAATATCCGGAGAGCATGCTGATGCGCAGTGTGCGTCCGCATGGCCATTTTCGCTGGAAGCAACACGACGTGTTCTTGAGCGAAGTGCTGTGGGGAGAAAACGTGGGCCTGTTGCCCGAGGACGATCGCTGGCTCACGATCTATTTTGCACACTTGCCCCTGGCACGCTTCGACAGCCAAAAGTTGCGGGTGACGCCGCTGCCGAAAACGGCATCCGACACCACTGTCGGGGAAGGGGACGCGTCCCCTTCCCCGACAGCCCATACGCACGGTCAGATCGACCAGGAAGTGTCAGGCATCCCCCTGGGCTAAAATGTCAGGAATCCACCCGACCGCACACACCAAATGTGTTCGCCTATAACTCTTTTGTTTTCTGTGACCATGTTAACGAGTCAGTTAAGTGAAATTGTCGGCGCGCCGACAATTTCATTCTTGTACGCGACAAAAATGTTGCACGAGCAACAGTCCGGCGGGGAGATCGGGGAGTTTTTGCTTTGGGGAGCCGGTTATGTCGGACATGAATGTCCGACCCCCTAAAGAGGAAGAGGAGTCCCGGCAGGGCGGGGGCGCAAGCCCGGCGAATATCCACACATTTCCATCCATGCGGGCACTTGGTGTACGATATCGGGCGCGTCGAGGGAGGGACTTATGGCCGTCACTTTTACGCTGAATGGAAAAGCCACCACCGTCAATGTGGATCCCCAGATGCCTCTTCTGTGGGTCCTGCGGGACACCCTGAATATGACCGGGACGAAGTTCGGTTGCGGCATGGCGCTGTGTGGCGCTTGTACCGTGCACATCGACGGCGAAACTGCGCGCTCGTGCATCACGCCCGTCTCCAGCGTGGAGGGAAAGAAGATCACCACGATCGAAGGTCTTTCCGCCGACGGCTCCCACCCCGTTCAGAAAGCGTGGATCGAAGAAGATGTGCCGCAATGCGGCTACTGCCAATCGGGACAGATCATGTCTGCCGTGGCATTGCTGGCAAAAAAATCGCGCCCTACGGATGCAGACATTGACGACGCCATGAACGGCAACCTCTGCCGCTGCGGCACGTATCAGCGCATTCGCAAAGCCATTCACCGCGCTGCGAGCCTGCAGGCCGGCGGCTAAGTTTGATTTGCACGGGCTTCCTCGATTCGCGCCGAAGATCTGGCCTGGCGGCGAAGCGGCATTTCGCGACAGAATAGGGCGTGCCTTCGATTGCTTTGCTCTTCGCCGGTCTTACTCTCCTCGTCTGGATTGTGCTGACGTTTTTTCGCGGAGCGTTCTGGCAACTCCGGGCGTTTGACGACGACATCGCTCCGCACGCATCGCCGCTGGTTTGGCCGCGCGTGCTGTGCGTTATGCCCGCGCGTAATGAAGCGGAAACCATTGCTCGCGTGGTTTCCTCGCTTGCGAAACAACAGTATCCCGGCGAGTTCCGCATGGTGGTTGTGGATGACCACAGCGAGGACGCGACGTCTGATCTGGCAAGAACCGCCGCACAAGAAGCGGGCGCCGCGGAACGCGTAAGGATCGTGCACGCGGAAACACTGCAAGGCGGATGGACCGGAAAGCTTTGGGCTTTGCAGCAAGGAATCGCGAGCAGCCAGCAGGACTCGCCCGACTATCTGTGGTTCACCGATGCCGACATCGAGCATGCGCCGGACACTTTGGTGCGCTTGGTGTCGCGCGCGGAGCAGCAGCGAGCGGACCTTGTGTCGCTGATGGTGCTCTTGCAGGCGAAAACGTTTCCAGAGCGCTTGCTGATTCCTCCCTTCCTGTACTTCTTCCTAATGCTGTATCCACCTCGGTGGATTGCGGACACAAAGGCGAAGATGGCGGGCGCGGCGGGCGGGTGCATTTTGCTGCGGCGAACGGCGCTGGAACGCATTGGCGGATTTGCGGCGATTCGCGCGGAAGTGATTGACGATTGTGCGCTGGCGCGCGCGGTGAAGCGCAACGGCGGCGCGATCTGGATGGGACTGACGCGGAAGAGCGTGAGCCTGCGCGCGTACCAAACGTTTGGCGAAATCCGCGACTTGATCGCGCGGACGGCGTTCACGCAGCTCAAGTACTCTTCTCTGCTGCTGCTCGGCACGCTTGCGGGAATGATGCTGACGTATCTTGCACCGCTTGTTTTGGCGTTCCACCCGCAATCCGTGGTCTGGCGGCTGGGTCTGGCGGCGTGGCTGCTGATGGCGGTGACGTACCTGCCCACGGTGCGGTTTTACGGGCTTTCGCCGCTGTGGGCGCCATTCCTTCCCGTTGCCGCAGCGTTTTATTCTTATGCGACGTGGCTTTCCGCGATGCGCTATTGGCGGGGCCGCGGAGGGCAATGGAAGGGACGCGCGCAAGCCAACAGGGCAGCGCGCCCGTAGAATCAGGTAGCGGGTCAGCCTCCGATTACGCGGCTGATCGCGAGATAGCCCACCGTTGGCAGTCCGGCGAGTCACAGGCGAAAGAGAGTGATCGGGGGGCCTTTGGTGATTTACTATTAAAGTAAAGTACAGTGCGGACAAGTAAATAGAACTTGACAATATCGGTTAATTAGAGCAAATTAGAAGTGGATCAAGGGTCCCTTCAGGTCTCGGAGACCGCAAGCGGTACCCTGAATCACTCCCTTGGCCGAGAAACCAGGGTGAACCCCATGTTTGTCCGCAAAGTAACCACAGTTCTGAAACCCGACAGCATTTCCAAATTCAGCCTCTTGATGGAGCAAGAAATCATACCCATGCTCCGCAAGCAAGCCGGATTCCAGGACGAACTCACCTTTTTTGCCCCCAGCGAAGACGCAGTCACGTCCATCAGCCTGTGGGACAAAGCATCGGACGCCGAAACCTACAGCCAGGGAACTTTTCCATCTGTTCTGAAACTGCTCGCAGCGCTCGTCGAAGGAACTCCCAAGGTCGACACCTACGAAGTTCTCAATTCCACGTTTCACAAGATCGTCGCCGCCGTCGCCGCTTAACTGCTGCATCCAGTTTCGTAAGAGGGGCAAGCCCAGTCTGCCTGAGTATTCACAAATCGACGGGGCAAAGAGGAATGTATGTATTTACTTGCATGGATTTTCATCGGCGTGCTGGTTGGCTGGGGAGCAGGAAGAATACTCCAGGGTAATGGCTATGGTCCGATCATGGACGTCGCCATGGGAATCGGCGGCGCCGTTGCCGGGGGATTCCTGATGCGCGCCGCAGGCTTCGGCGGCGTCGGTGGGACGATTGTTACAACCTTTGTTGCGGTGATTTGCGCTGCGCTTCTAACGGTCCTATTTGGCGTCGCGAACGGCCGCAGGATTTACGCCCGTCAACGCACCTAGCCGCGGCCCACTTCCGCCAGGCCACGAAAAAGGAGAGCATAACGAACCGAATGACACTGCCCAAAACAATTTCTGAAGGGAAAGACCCGGCAGTTGTCGACGTGCTCTACGCGCACGCGGAGATTGCCTTTTCCGTCCCCGAAGAAGTGGTTAGCCTCGATCCGGCGCCCGCGCAGCCGATGGTCGCAGAAAAAGTTGTTCCTCTATGGCCGATCCATCCACGGCCCATGCTGCCAAGCCGGGTCGCCATCATCGGGAATTACCTTCCCCGGCGCTGTGGCATCGCCACGTTTACAACGGATTTGTGCGACGCGCTTCATGCGGAATACGAAGCCACGGAGCTGTTGGCCTTGCCCGTCAACGATACGGAAGAAGGCTACAGCTACCCCGCGCGGATACGATTTGAGCTATCGCAGGATGAGTTGGCTTCGTACCGCCAGGCCGCGGATTTCCTCAATTTCAGCAACATTGATCTGGTTTGCGTGCAGCACGAATATGGGATTTTCGGCGGTCCAGCCGGCGCGCATATTCTGGAACTCCTGCGCCGCCTTCAGATGCCGATCGTTACCACCCTTCATACGGTGCTGCGCGAGCCCAATTTCGATCAGCGCATGGTCATGGAGGAAATTGCCGCGCTATCGGACCGCCTGATCGTGATGAGCCGCCAAGCGGCGGAAATCCTGCAGGAAGTATTCCAGGTCCCAAATTCCAAGATTGATTTGATCCCGCATGGCATTCCGGATTTGGCCTTCACGGACCCGCAGTTCTACAAGGAAACCTTTGGAACAGAAGGAAAAGATGTTTTGCTCACATTTGGATTGCTCTCGCCGAACAAGGGCATCGAAAACGTCATCAAAGCCCTGCCGGCTATCCTGTCAAAGCACAGCAACGTCGTTTACATGATTTCCGGTGTCACGCATCCGCATGTCCTCCGGCACGAGGGCGAAAAATACAGGCTGTACCTGCAACAGCTCGCGAAAGATCTCGGCGTGGAAGCCAACGTAATCTTTCGCAATCGTTTCGTGAGCCCGCAAGAATTGGTCGAGGTGATCGGCGCGGCGGACATTTACATCACGCCTTATAAACACAAGGGGCAAGTCGTTTCCGGGACGCTCGCGTATGCCTTAAGCGCGGGAAAGGCGATTATTTCCACCCCGTACTTGCATGCCACGGAATTGCTGGACGAGGGACGCGGCGTACTTGTTCCGTTCGATGATCCTCAGGCCCTGGCCGCGAAAACAATCGAACTGTTGGACAATGGCACCGCGCGCCACGCCATGCGCAAACGCGCCTACCTGTATACACGAGACATGGTCTGGAACCGCGTGGCCCAGCAGTACATGGGCAGCTTCGAGCGTGTTTACAACGAGCGCTTGCGCAATCCCCGCGCCACCTTTTCCGCCCAGAACACCGAAAAGGTTCTTGACCGCCTGCCGGCCGTAAAACTCGATCACTTGCATCGCATGACCGACCACACGGGAATCATTGAGCACGCCGTCTTCGTCGTCCCAAATTACCCGGAAGGTTACACTACCGATGACAACGCGCGCGCGCTCATCGTCGCCATTCTCCTGGAAGAATTTGCCGGCACCACTCCAACTGTCACCCTCGATCTCGCTTCGCGCTATCTTGCTTTTTTGTGGCTGGCTTTCGATCCCACAACCAAGAGGTTCCGAAATTGCCTGAGCTATGAACGCCAGTGGCAGGAGGCGGAAGGCTCCGAAGACAGCCACGGGCGCGCCTTGTGGGGCTTGGGTACCGTGCTTGGCCGTACCAAAGATGCTGGCCTCCGCGGCGCCGCGGGACGTTTGTTTGAGTTGGCCGTACCCGCCGCCGTCGAGTTTAAGAGTCCCCGGGCTTGCGCCTTCGCCCTGCTCGGCCTGCTGGAATATCTGGAATCGTTCCCCGGGGATCGCGCTGCGCTAAATGCCGCGGACGCGCTGGCAAATCGCCTGCTGGATTCCTACCGCGCCCACTCTTCTGCCGACTGGAAATGGTTTGAGGGTGTGCTTGCGTACTCGAACGCTCGCCTGCCGCAGGCGCTCATACGCGCGGGAAGACGCGGCGCCAACGAGGCCATGGTTTCCGCCGGACTGGAAGCGCTGGAATGGCTGGCGACGGTGCAGCGATGCGAAATAAAGGGGCACTTCGTTCCCATCGGGTCTCACGGCTGCTACTCGAAGCAAACGGAGAAGGCTCGCTTCGACCAGCAACCCGTGGAAGCCTGCGCCGCCGTTTCCGCTTTCCTGCAAGCCTATCGCGCAACCGGGAAGAGCCGCTGGCGCAAAGACGCGTGGACCGCTTTCAATTGGTTTCTCGGCGACAACGATTTGCAGGTGGCCCTCTACGATCCCAGCACCGGCGGGTGCCGCGACGGCCTGCATCCTGACCGCGCCAACGAGAATCAGGGCGCGGAATCGACGCTGTCCTTCCTGATGGCGCTTCTGGAAATGCGCAAATTGGAAGAAACGGATGCAACCGATAGCAAGCCCTGACCAACGGGCAATCCTTTTTTGCCGGGCCTGTTCCGCCAAAACGGCCCGGCACTCGCTGTCAAATTATTCCTGAGAGAGATAATGAACCAACACCACTCCCTGTTTACCCGGCACCCCGCGAATCCGATCCTGACTGCAAAAGACTGGCCCTATTCCATGAATAGTGTTTTCAATTCTGGCGCGACACTTTTGCCCGACGGCTCCACGCTTCTCCTGTGCCGCGTCGAGGATCGCCGCGGCCTATCGCACTTGTGCGCTGCGCGCTCGGTAAACGGCGTCGATCAGTGGCACATCGATGAAAAGCCCACGCTCTTGCCCGAACCGGAGAAGTTCCCCGAAGAGTTGTGGGGCATTGAGGATCCCCGCATCACCTACATGCCGGAACTCGAGCAATATGCGATCGCCTACACCTCCTATTCCCGCGGCGGCCCGGGGGTATCTCTCGCGCTGACGAAAGACTTCCATGCCTACGAAAAACTTGGCGTCATCATGCCCCCCGACGATAAAGATGCCGCCCTGCTGCCCAGAAGAATCAACGGACGCTGGGCCTTGATTCATCGGCCCATGACACCTCTCGGAGCGCACATCTGGATTTCCTACTCGCCCGACTTGCGGCATTGGGGAAGCCACAAGCTCATGCTGGAATCTCGGCGCGGTGCGTGGTGGGATGCCAACAAGATTGGCATGTCACCGCCGCCCATCGAAACCCCGCGAGGCTGGCTGATGATCTATCACGGTATCCGGAGGACGCCATCAAGTTCCATCTATCGGCTTGGTCTGGCCCTCTTTGATCTTGAGCAGCCCGAAAGTTGTCTGATTCGTGGCGATTCCTGGATGTTCGCCCCAGAGGCGGACTACGAACGACATGGAGATGTTCAGGACGTGGTCTTCCCTTGCGGCTATACCGTGGCAAAGGATGGAGACACCATCAAACTTTACTATGGCGCCGCGGATTCAAGCATCGCCCTGGCACACGGCAGCATACGCGCTCTGTTGACCTGGCTGGATGCGCATGGCCATTCCAAAGAAGCTCACGAACGGCGGGACAGGCACAGCTACGGCTTTAGCGGGAAATATGGACCTACGACAAAGTCGCGCCAATCCTTATCAATTACGATAAGTTGCGCTCCCGTTTGATGCCGTACACTTACTCGCTTGCCTGGCGGGTTACCAGCCAGGACTACGCCATTCAGCGGCCGCTCGTGATGGATTGGCGTTCCGATCAGAAGACCTGGGACATCGGAGATGAATTCATGTTCGACCCTTCAATTCTGGTCAGTCCGGTAATGAAGGAAGGTGCGACAAAACGATCGGTCTACCTGCCCGCTTCCCCTGCGTGGTACGAGTTCTGGTCTGGCACACGTGTGGAAGGAGAGCGCGACGTGGAGGCTGAGGCACCGCTCGATCGTATACCGCTGTATGTTCGCGCCGGCTCCATTTTGCCGTTGGGTCCGGAGATCGAGTATGCAGACGAAAACTCCGATCCGATCGAACTGCGCATTTATCTTGGAGCTGACGGCAATTTCGACCTCTACGAAGACGAAGGCGATAATTACAACTACGAAAAGGGGGCTCACGGGATGATTCCAATTTACTGGGATGACCGTGAGCGTACGCTAACTCTTAAAGCGCGAGAGGGAAGTTTCTCTGGTATGCCTCCAAAGCACACCTTCCAGATTGTTCTAGTGCGGACCAGTCATGGTATGGGCGGGACTCCGACTGGTAAACCCGATGCGGTTTTGGTCTACGACGGAAGTGAGCAGCATCAGACGCTCCCATGACGCTTGCGCTGATTCGCGATTATCCTGTTCCGTTCTCCTCTCGTTGGAAGGGTGGCCGGTAGCCAATCGATCCGGGCCTTTCGCCAGCCATCAACGCGATTCCGGTCGTATCTTCGCGGACTCGGAGACTGACCCGATTAACCGATTAAGTGGAAGCATGCCGACGCTTAGAAGGCACGGGCTCTCGATCCGATTCACACCACGCAATCCAAATTCTCCTATTCAATCCACGGAACCACACAACTGCCCTTGTTCGGTACAGATGCATGCAAAAAAATCACTGCTTTTCGGCTGGTTTTGCTGAATAGTTTTTACCCAAAATGCAGCACAGGACCGGTTTTCTGCGAATGAAATGAATTGGTAACCTTCCGGTGCCCCAGGCCCCTTATCATCTGCGCGGGTAACCCATGCTCGGGACTTGCCCTCTTGATCTTTGGGCACGCCGGAGCAGGGAGCATGTGGGTCCACGGCCGGGTGTGTAGTGCGCTTTGAGCTCGACGGCTATTCTATCTGATTGTCGTTTGGAGGAAAGGTCGTCGAGCTGCGCAGGATCAAGTGCGTTCTAAGAATGTATTCTGTTCCATTTGG
>Ga0208688_1000839_pt1 | contig 15054 bp, 9 predicted proteins | sample June2015DPH_6_15_FD_184696 | JGI IMG/M metagenome (GOLD analysis project Ga0208688, IMG submission 184696) | Peatland microbial communities from SPRUCE experiment site at the Marcell Experimental Forest, Minnesota, USA - June2015DPH_6_150... | ecosystem: Environmental > Terrestrial > Soil >... | reverse complement strand
CAGGCGAACCTCGGAAGCGCGGCAGGCCTCCAGCATCTGACGGCACTCTTCCACCGAATTTGCCATGGGCTTTTCGCAAAGCACATGCTTGGCGGCGTTTGCAGCCTGAACTGCGTAGTGGGCGTGCGAGCCGTTGTGGGTGGCAATGTAGACGGCCTCAACCTGCGGATTGCTGAAGCAGGCCGGCAACTCCTCGTACGTGTAAAAGGCCCCAGCGTGGAACTTCGTGGCAAGGCGCTTGGCCTTGGACCTGTCACCGCTCACCAGGGCCACCAGCTTTGTCTTCTTGCTGTGCCGGAAGCCGGGCAAGATCGCGCCTTGTGCAAATCCCCCTAATCCAATCACCGCATATCCAACGGGTTTGAAAGCTGCCATTGGGTTCATTCCTTTCTCGCTGAAGAGGCTAATATCACCTTGGGGCTGTCCATCAACTGTCAAGTCAGTATAACGCTTACCTTACACACAAAATCGCAACGAACGCTCCCTCGCGGCATTTGGAGTGCGACTGCCTTGAGAGCTTGAAACTTAAATGACGGAGTAATATCATGCTAGGGAGGTGAAGAGCAAGTCCATTTCGGACGGACCTGTTCCCCATGCCTGGATGCCCTGAATGTCGCGCGGTCTTACCTGGGGAGGCGCGATTCAGCCCTCAGTATGGTATGCGCGTTTCCGCCAGCCAGCGGCCGGCAACGACCGCAAGGAGGGATCAACCCTCATCAGTATCCTACTGACGATCAAAAGTGGCAGGAAGCAGTTGCCGGTTAGGGGATGCCTTGGCGGGAAAGGAACTTCCCATGAGTCGGCCACTAGCATCAATCTTGCAGAAGTCAGGTCTGTTGACCGCAGAAGAGGCAACAAGCCTGCTCGCACGGGCGGAAGGAACCGAGCGGACGTTCTGGGACACGATCCTCAATGAAAAGAAAATCCCCGAAGAAAAGATTTCCAAGGCCCTTGCGCGCAGCCTACACCTCCCCCAACTGAAGCTCGCGGCGGCGACCATCGAGGCTGAGGCGCTGCACCTTGTTTCCGAGGAGATGGCGCGCAAGTTCGTCTGCCTTCCGATCAGCATAGAGTCCGCAGAACCTTCCATGGAGTCAGGGGGCGTAAAGCGCCGCCCGGTTCTGGTGCTCGCCATGGCTGACCCAACTGACCTCCTGGCTCTCCAAGACGTGGAGTTCAGCACTGGGTGCGTCGTCAAGCCTGTTGTGGCCAGCCGCACGGAAGTCCTCGATGCCATCAAGACCTACTATGCGCCCGAAAAGTGGCTGGAAGAGTTTTTGCAGAATATCGAACAAGAAGTGGACTTCCAGGTCCTCGGGCCGCAACTGGACGCAGAACTCAGCACGGAGGCGACTGAAAAAGGGATCAAGCCAGGTCCCGCGGTCCGGCTAGTGAACCTCATCCTTCAAGCCGCCGTCAAGCAAGGCGCCAGCGACGTTCACATCGAGCCTACTCTGCATAAACTCCAGGTGCGCACGCGCGTGGATGGAATGCTGCGCGAACTCATGCAGGTTCCCAAGTGGCTGCGCGAGTCTCTGGTATCGCGTCTGAAGATTCTCGCAGTTATGGATATCACCGAGCGGCGCGTTCCACAGGATGGGCGAATCAAGGCGAGTTACGAGGGTCATGAAATCGACTTGCGCGTCTCGACTTTGCCCACGCACTACGGCGAGAAGGTGGTGCTGCGCATCCTCGGCTCCGGCCGGGAGACCCTGCCCACTTCCTCGCTGGGACTCAATCGCGCGAACCTGCAATTCCTGAAACGTGCCGTGGACCAGCCCCAGGGCATCATCCTGGTGACGGGGCCGACGGGCAGTGGCAAGACCACGACCCTCTATTCCCTTCTGAACGAAAAGAAGAATCCCTCCATTAATATCATCACGGTCGAGGATCCCATCGAGATCCAGCTCGAAGGGATCAACCAGGTGCAAGTCAACCTCAAGGCGGGCCTGACCTTCGCCTCCTGCCTGCGATCGATTCTTCGCCAGGATCCTGACGTGATCCTGGTGGGCGAGATTCGAGATCCCGAGACTGCGGAAATTACCTTCCATGCGGCCATGACGGGCCATCTTGTTTTTTCCACGGTACACACCAACAGCACCGTCGCCACGATCGGGCGCTTGCGTGATCTGGGAGTGGAGCCGAGTTTGATCCAGTCTTCAGTCAACCTCATCCTGGCGCAGCGCTTGGTGCGCAGGATTTGCGGGCGCTGCAAAGAGGAAACTCTGCCAGAAAAGACGCTCCTTGAGAAGCTTCACCTGGAAGCTGCGGATTTCCCCTTCTTTCACGGGGCAGGATGCCCCCGTTGTGGAATGACGGGCTATTCGGGAAGGGTTGGCGTGTTCGAACTGCTGCGTATGACCCCCGATCTGAAAACAAAAATTGCACAGCGCGCCTCAGAAGCAGAGCTGATTAAGGCTGCGGTGGCTAGCGGCACGATCTTCCTCTACGACGACGCTCTGGATAAAGTTCGGCAAGGCGTGACCACTGTCGAGGAAGTCCTGCGCGTCATCCAACTTCAAGAGGAGGAGGTTTTACGCTGCCCGCATTGCAGCACCCTCATCAACCGCGATTTTGCCGCTTGTCCTTACTGCCGCTTTCCGCTCAAAGCCATCTGTGATTCCTGCCGGCAGGAGCTGAAGCTGGAATGGAAGATCTGCCCCTACTGCAATGCTCAGGCGGGAAAGACCGCTGCCACCCTAGCCGAAAGCCCTGATCAAAAGGCCGAGGTGGAAGGCGCCGAGATTCCAGCCGCTCGCCCACGTCCGAAACTTGCAACGACGGCTCTTCTCCCTGCCCCGACGGGAGAGCTAGGCAAGCGGCCGCGCATCCTGGTGGTGGACGACGATGTCGTGGTGCGCACCATCGTGGTTCAAGCCCTGGAACCACTGCCTTTCCATCCGGAAATGATTCAGGCCGCTAATGGCCCGGAGGGTCTTGAGGCGGCAGAGAATCTGAAACCCGACCTGGTGATTCTCGACCTGAACATGCCGGGAATGAGCGGCTTCGAGGTTTGCGGCAAGCTGCGCGCGAATATCCAGACCGCCTTTATCCCCGTACTGATGCTGAGTGCAAACACCGATGAGCAGAGTCGTTCGCAGGGCTTTCTGGTGGGTACCGACGATTACATGGGGAAGCCGGTCTCCATTCCGGAGCTCCACACGCGTGTGACGCGGCTGCTGCGTCGCACTTATGGCCTGTAGCACCAGTTCCAAACCTATGCGTTTCTTGCAAAGAATTCCCAAGAGGACGCGCGACCCCTTAAGAAGTTGCGGAAAATGCCCTCAAGCGGTCGGGGGCTTTTCTAGCCCACTGCGAAGCGCCGCCACCTTCTCCTGCAGGTCCGGCAGTTGCTCCAGCGTCAGGAGCGCATCAGGCCGGAAATGCATTTCGATCGTGCCCGCTAGCTTTGATCCCTCCACGAAGCCGAGGGTCCCCAGCGATCCCGCCAGCTTGTGAGCCTCCTGCTCCGCTTTTAGCCGAAGCGAGTCGCTGAGTTTCTGCTTCTGCAAAGCGGTTACGGCTTCTTCGAGGACTTGCACGCGCTCCCTGATGGTGTCGCGGAAGGAATCCCAGAGTTGCGCCACAGCCATCCGGGCCTCTTCAAGAGCGCTGGCTTCCATATTGGTTGGGCTCAACTCCTCCGAATCCCCAGCGCAACGGCAATGCCCAGGCGCCTGCTGAACCCAGCCCAAAGCGGTCGACACCTGGGTGGCCAATTGCATCGGATCGAAAGGTTTGGCGATGACCGAGGCCACCCGTAGCGTCCTAAACGCCTCTTGGTCGGTGGCCTGCACCTTCGCCGTCATGAGTATGACCGGTATTTTCTGAGTGGCAGGGTTATCCTGAAGCATCCGGAGTGTGGCCGGCCCATCCATTTCCGGCATCATGACGTCAAGCAAAATGGCATCTGGGTATTCGGCCTCTGCCATGGCTAACCCCTCAGCCCCGGACCTTGCGGCCAGAACTTCCCACCCTGCTACAATTTCCAGGCTGAGCTTTGCCACTTCTCGGATATCATCTTCATCATCAATAATAAGAATGCGTTTAACGTTCATGCAGATCCTCTTTCGACTGTCGCGGACATGATTCCCTTCAGCAAGCCAAGCACCTGCTTTTCAAACTCCTCGTGGGAGATCCGTCCTTTCGTGAGGAAAACGGTCTTTCCAAGCCTCAGCCTGGCGCGCTCGGGGTCATCAAGGTCCTTCGCGGTGTGGACCACCAGGGGCACGCGGCGCAACACCTTGTTCTGGCGAAGTGCGCTGACCACCTCGAACCCATCCCCTTCCGGCAACACCAGATCCAACACAACCAGATTTGGCAGAACGTGCTCCGCCAACTGGACCGCCTGGCGGCCCGTCTGCGCGAGGTAAACCTCGTGACCGTGGCGCTCGAAGACTTCTCGGATGACACGCGCCAGGTCCACGTCATCCTCGACCACCAGCACCCGAGCTGACTTGCCAGGCCTGCTGATGGCGATCGAGAGGGTTTGAAACAACAGGGTTTCATCAACAGGCTTCTGAATCCAACCCACCACTTCAACGTCCGTTTTCCTGAGGTCACGCGGCGGCAGCACGCTGAGAATGATAATAGGAATTTCGCAGGTTTCCGGGCGCTCCCTCAGCGCGGTCATGGTTTCCCACCCGTTCATCTCCGGCATCAAGAGATCGAGCAGAATGGCGTCGGGCAGTTGGGCGACTGCCTGCTTGACGGCCTCCCGACCGGAACCCACCGCCACCACCCCGTAACCGCGTTGTTCCAGCAACTCCTGCACGACGGCGAGGATCGACGCATCATCGTCACACACAAGGACCGTTCGTGCTCCGGCAGCCACTGCCGGGATAACGGTCACGACTTGTTCCTCCATAACTGGCAAGGTGAAGTAAAACGAACTGCCTTGCCCCAAGACACTCTCCACCCAAATGCGGCCGCCGTGTTGCTCCACGATGCTGCGGCAGATTGCGAGGCCCAAGCCCGTGCCCCCCTTCTCCCGCCGATCCGACGCATCGACTTGCTGAAAACGCTCAAAGATTACGGTGAGTCTATCCGCCGGAATCCCCCGCCCCCGGTCTTTCACCTCGAACAACATGTCGCCGTTCTGCCGCCCGAGATTGAGTGAAATGGTACTTCCTTGTGGAGAGAACTTGATGGCGTTGTCCAGAAGATTCGTCAGGGTCTGGATGACGCGGTCAGGATCGGCCAGGATTCTTCCCGGCCCCGCTGACACCTCCAATTTCACTGCTGCCTTGTCCGCCAATTCTCGCACCGAATCCACAGCCTGCAACATCAGGCTGGTGGCCTCGCAGGCTCGTTTTTCCATCTTGACCCGGCCGGACTCTATCCGCTCGATATCGAGAATGTCGTTAATGAGGCGGACCAAGCGGTCGGTATTGGCTACGGCAATATCGACCATGCGCCGCGCCTTGCTGGGATCGGCGGACAGTAGGCCTCCGGCCAGAAGACCCAAAGCCCCGCGTATGGAGGTGAGGGGTGTTCGTAATTCGTGACTTACCGTGGAGACGAACTCGTTCTTCATTTTTTCTATTTCCCGGCGGGCGGTGACGTTGCGGAAGATGCCGCTTGTGGCGACCGCCTTGCCGTCGACCAGCCTGCAATTTACGGATCCCTCGACGATAATCTCTGTACCGTTCTTGGCCACAAACACCGTTTCAACGTCATTCACCGTCTCGCCGGCCATGATCGCCGCCAGTACCTGCTGACAATGTGTTAGGTGCCGAGGAGAGATGATGTCCGTGATGGAGAGACGCGCAATCTCCTCCTCGCTGTAACCGAGGGTTTGCCGCCAAGCGCGGTTGACGTAAAGGAACTGTCCCTGCGCAGAAGCACTCTGGATAAGCTCGGCAGCGTTTTCAGCCAAATCCCGGTATCTTTCCTCGCTCTCTTGCAGGGCTTGCTGGGCCCGCTTGCGCTCCGTGATGTCCTGAATGACGCCGAGGACCGCTCTTCGTCCGCGAAAATGCAGAGCATGGGCATCAGCTTCCACGTCAACGACTCGTCCGTCTTTAAGTCTGTGGCGCCCGTGGCCGCGATCTCGTGACTGGGTGCGTATCACCTGCATTTGGGAGAGAATGCGGGGGGCGGCTTCTGGCAGCAGGAGGTCCGTGACCCGCATCCTCAGGAGCTCGTCGCGGGAGTAGCCGGAATGGAAGACGGCAGCGTCATTAACCTCGAGGTACTGAAGCGTCTCCAGATCCCAAAGGAAGGTGGGCAGGGGGGTCGAGGCAAACAGCAAGCGAAATTGCTCTTCTGCCTCGCGCAAGGCCTCCTCGGCCCGTTTGCGTTCGGTGACGTCGCTAAAGAAACCTACGTTACAGGGCATTCCGTCGATCACCATCACGGCGCTGGTGACGTCCACATAAATCCTGGTGCCGTCCTTGCGGAGGCACGGCAGGGCTACTGCGGTCGTTTTTTTCCCCCGTACCTGAGCCTCGAATTCGCTCATGACCCTTGCCCTATCTTCGGGCGGGTGAATGTCACGTACGCTCAGGCCCGCCAGCTCCTCTTCGGTGTAACCCAGCATTCGGCACACGGCAGGATTGGCATAAAGGAGCTTCTTGGTCTCGGTGTCGGCGACCAGGATTCCCTCCGCTGCCTTTCTGAAAAGAGTGCGGTAACGCTCTTCGCTGGCGCGCAAGGCGTTTTCGGCGCGCTTTCGCTTGCTCATGTCGAGGTTCACTATGAGTAACGAAACCGACACCGTTAACAAACTCAGCAGGCTCCCCAGCGCAATCAAGCTCACCACGGTTCGGGCGCTCACCTGGCTTCTGGCTGCCCGCTCGATCAGCAACGTGCCTTCCTTCTGCTGCACTTCACCCGTCAGCCGCCGGATCTGGTCTGTCATTTTCTTGCCCTGTTCAGTCAGTAATTCCTGGTAGGTCAAGGCGGTTCCCGGCTGCTTGCGGAGCTCGATGCTGGTCTGAAGGTTCTCTAGCTTTTTCTGAATTAAGGGTTTCAGCTCCTTGAGGCGTTCCTGCTGGAATGCATCGTCAGCGGTAAGTTCCTGGAGACGCCGCAGTGAAGCCTGGAGTTTCTCTGGGATGGTCTCGTATTGCTCTAGAAAGCTCGGGTCCCCGGTCAGGACATAGCCCCGCCGCGCGGCTTCACCGTCTAGCACGAGGGAAAGAATTGTGCCGACTTGCTCCAGCACTTCGTGTGTGCGGTTCACCCAACGAGCCGCCTCAATCGACTGCACGGATTCTCGAACGCTAAGGATGGTAGCAAGCGCCAAGAACGTCAGTCCAAATCCTAAGCCTAGGTTCACTTTCGTTCGTGTGAGATGATTCATGGCGTGGCCCGCTCAGGGCTTTGGCATTCAAGAGTGGCGAGGCGACCTGGGTCACTAAACGGACACAAGGCTATTCTTATATTGTCCTTTACTGCGCTTGGGCTAGCCCACGTCACTGGGGGTGCAGTGCTGTCCGTTTTCGTGGGCTCTTCCAAAAGCCGTGAAGCGCGTTGAAAAACTGCGCATAAGTGCCCTTCAGGTCCGCATCCGCCATTTCCAAAAGGCATCGAGTCGCCTGGAAAAAGGCTGAAAGTTGAAAAGAGTCAACGTCAGTACAAATCATCAGCCGCAGTAGCACGTGAAAGGTCTTTGATTCTTGACAATCGGTGGCTTGCGCGGAAACAGTCACAATGTTCGACGTAGTCCCCGTCGCAGCCCAAGTACGAGTTGATACCGCGAATGCCAGAACTGCTGCCGGTGCAACTCACTCTTTTTTTCGACAGATTACTTTCCTTTGATTAAGCAAAACAGCCGGTTTTGATACGGCCAAGAAGGATTGCGGCTTCAAGTGAATCGCTTTCGAAGTGAATCCATGACTTTCTGTCCTGCCGATGGGTGCCAGCCCGTTTTCCGACCTGCCGCGTCTGCACTTGGGAGTCTTGCCGGGCGACCCTGGGACTTGCAACGCTGGCACCCATCGCGTTTCGACTCTCGACTGCACGCGGTGTGACCGCAGTCATCGCCCATGAGAACTTTTGACGCTACGCTGACTCCGTTTGCATACGAAGGGAGACGCATTCTATGGCAACTATTTTCTGTTCACCGCCTGGGTCTTGCTGCGCGATCAAAAGCCGCAGAGTCCCTGGGGAACGAGTCTCCGCGCTACAACTCGATGAGAGCCTCGGCAAGCTCGGAGTGCGCGAACCTGATGCAGGGCAGCACCCCTCGCCGCACGCCGGACAATGATAATAGGCCCGCTCCAGGTTCAGTCCTCGCAGCACGCTCTGAAAGCGCTTGGCTCGCCGCCCGACGTAGCGGGCCTTCTGGCCGCACCCACACGGCCGGGTGGCGCCGCTCTGGTCGCCATGATCCGCATTCAAGCGCTCCTCCAGGAGCCGTGCCGCCACGCGCAGCGCCCGGCGTCACAAGGCCGTCTCCACCGCCTCCAAGTCCAGTTCCTCAACGGCGCCGGCGCCCAGCAGGGCCTCGAGCTCTTGCTCTACCTCGGCGACCAACCCCTCCGCCAAGGCCGGGTTTTTTTATCTGGGAGGAAGACGCGCCGGGCGACTCCTCCAGCCCGGCATCAACGCCTCAGAATCCCTCGGTCTCGGATGGCAAAGACGGTCCCGCGCGGCGAGACCGACACGTGCCGCCCTCCCGAGGATGTGGGAACAGGTTCCGGGCGGCGCCACATCACCCGCGACGGAGCGATGACCCTGCCTCAAAAAAGACAGGAGTTTCCTCAGAATTTGGCATGAATTCGGTGTAACTACTGAAAACAAGGCGGATACATATCTCAAAAAGTGATGGGTTGCGAACACTTCAATTTCGACTCCATAAGGACGGTCTAGCCGCTTTTGGAGCGGCCGCGCGCGACTTCCCAAGTTGACGAGGCTAGCGGAAAAGCCTTTATTTTCACTAAAGACGCCCTGCGGCCCAGATCGGCGCTGAACATCGGAAAAGAAGTGCCGCACTCACGATACCGCGTCGAATAAGGTGAATCGCATCCCACGAACAAAAAAAAGGGGAAAGTTCTCAAAAAAGGCCCTTGACAAGCTATGCTTAATGTGATAGCCTAGGAGATGATGCCCGGCTGTTCTGCCATGATCCGAGAGACCTCACGGATGGCTCCCCACCCTTCTCTCCGAACCGACAGCATGTCACTGCCTCCCTTTGCCACGACGAGCGCAGTAACTCTAAAAAATGAACGAGCGACGCGGGGATGTCTATGAAAAAAAAGGACCGCAATGGAAAACTCGAGGACAAGCCGGGAATGTGTATGAAAAAAAAGGCACTTAGCCCTTTAAGGCGGGAATGTTGCTGAAAACAAAGGACATAGATGATATGTCGTAGGTGGTAGGTGGCAGACGGTAGGTGGTAGGTGGGGAAGAGCAGATTCCAGGTGTCAGGGGACAGGCAAGGGGTCCGCGATAGGACTGATCGATTGATGATGACGTGATCTGGCGATGCCTCGGGGGTGGCACCGGCGCTACGCTTCTATGCGGCGGAGAGCGGGGCGGCGCTGGCGCGGGCGCTCCAAATGGCGGCGGTCGACCGCTTTCCATACAGCGTGCTGGACGCGACGGGCAAAGAGGTGGCCGCCGGCGAAGCCGGGGCCGGGGCCGAGGAGCTTTCGCCGGGAGAGTACACGGTGGTGGTTAGGGCCGGCGAGACGAGCCTGAAAGCGGAGCACGTGCGCGTGGCCCTCGCCCAGCAGACGACCGTGCGTATCGCCACGAGGAACGATCAGTTCGTGTTGGAGCAGTGAAGGCACGGGCGCAAGCAGCGATATTATTGTTGCCAAGGGGGGCACAATGGCGATTCGATATTTCCGACATACCATCCTAGCACTGGCGTTCTTTTCGGCCTTCGCCGTCCCACGTCTATCGGCGCAGTCTTCCATGCCGCAAACGTATTCGGCGAGCCTAATCTCCCGGACCACGTATGAAAGTATGTCCGCCGACCGAGAGTCGAACGTCAAACTCTATCGTAATGGTTCCAAAGAAGTCGTCGAGGTGACGATTGCTGCCTCGGCGGGCAAACCCAGGGGCGTCCAGGTGCGCTACCTGTTCGACCTTCCGGCGCATAAAGCGTACAAGCGCGATATGATTAATAACACTTGCTCCTGGATGCGCTACGTGGACACGGACATGCCATCCAACTATGACCCCATTGCAGCCTCCGCCGCATCACTGGCTGGCTTGGCCCAGCAGAACGCGAAGGTTGTGGGAACTGAAAACATCAACGGTATCCCGGCCAAAATCGAAGAAATCTCCGGACCGGGAGGCAAGTCCAGGGTTTGGATCGTGGAGAAGGGCAATTTCGTCGTCAAAACGGAAATGCCCGGTCCGGACGGCAAACCCCTAACTCTTCTGGAGGTCAAGCAAGTGAGTTTCAGCAAGCCGCCCGACTCGCTTTTCGCTCCGCCCTCCAACTGCGACACTCAAGTCCCGGGCGAGATGAGCAGCACGGGAATCAGCGCTCACGCCGAGGCCGCGCTTCCCGAAGTGAAGCTCTCCACGAATGTCAACCTGGGCGAGAAAGAAAGTAAGCCTCACACCGAAGCATCAGTCGGGCAACCGATTGCCGCCGGAACCAGCGGCGCGACCATTCTGCGCGTCTGGGTCCATCCCGACTACTTCAAAGGCAACTGCCCGCATCGGTATACGTTTTATGCCGGGCTGCAATCCACGGGAACCGGAGACATCCGTTATGCCTGGGTTCGGAGTGATGGGGCTACCAGCGCCCCTAAAGTGATTAGCTTCTCTGGCCCCAACCAGTCTCGGACGGTTCAAGAAAACTGGACATTATCCGGTGACCCTGGGAAGACTATCAAGCAGTGGGAACAACTCCAGTTGGATCCTCCCAACGGGGCCGTTTCCCAAAAGATCCCCATCACCCTGGTATGCACTCAATGACCGTTGGGGAGAAGTCGCGGCAAGGACCTCGCCTCGGAGGGACGAGCGGGTGGCGCAGCGGGGGTGACTTTCACACTCTGTGGCTCTCAATCTAATTTCTGTCTACTCAATTGTTAATATGCGGATTCGCTCTTGAGGTGTGAATCGGGATTCCGGCGAAGGTCCTGCGTGACAATCGGGAGCGCCACCCCGAGATCGAAAAGTCGCAGGGTCTGCGGTAAGGTCAACACTCTGCACTCCGTGCCATGAGCGCCAGTCGAGACGATAAATTAACCGCTTGACTTTAAGTCCCCGCAGGTATACAAAGCGAACATAGGTATAACTCAGTTCATCCGGAAAAGGGAGGGCGCTCATGCAACGGAAACCCGCCGCCTGGGAGGAGTTGCTATCGGGCGGTAAAGTCTTAAAGCTGTGGGAAACAGATTTGAACCCTGATTGGCCTCGGGTCGTGGTGCTGACCCTGACGGCCGAACTCTTTAGCGAGTTTGACCGGAACCCCCTGGCCTTTGCTGAAAAACACAAGCTGTATGGTGAACAGCCGGTATTGTGGACTTCGCATTGCGCAAAGCCGCCGCGCGGTAAAGGAATTCCCGAGGCGACTGAGTCATCAAGCTGGACAGTGGTTATCAACCACACCAAGGACAGTCTCGCGACTTTTGCAGCGTGCCCTCAAACAACAACAGGCTGACGCTGCTTCAGGGGGACAATTCGGGGCCGAGCCGGCCGCCGGGGCGTTGGATGCCACTTGGCTGAAGGAGGGGCGCAAGTCACCCTGGGGTTCTCAGGGACGAGTTCGCTCGGCTGCGAAGTGGACTTTGCGGCCCACAACCGACCGCGAAGTGTGCGGAGCACGTTGGAGAAAGTCCTTTCGAAGAGGCTCTAGGGCGGGAGGCCTAGACGACGCATGAGATCCCGGAAGCCCGGGTCGGACCGAACAGAGTCGAATGCGGGCTCCACCTTGAGCCATGCCAGGTATAGATCACGATCAGCGTAGGCCGTTTCCAGCCAAGCAAGCCCCTGCTTCTTCTCCCCCAGGCTAAAATGGATTTGTGCGAATAACGACGGGGGTACGTAGCTTCGTAGGGCTCGCGCGCGCAATTCCTTTAGCGCGGAGCGCGCCGCGGCCTTGTTGCCCGCCAGTGCATGGGCGCGCGCAAGATCCACGGCGCGGTTCAAATCGTTGCCGGAAAGGTTTACCGCCCTTTGACACTCTTCGATGGCTTTCTTGGACTTCTTCTTGGCCAAGTAGCTGAGCCCCAAGCAATCGCGGGCGCCGACGGAATTAGGTTCCAACTCGAGGATTTTCCCGCACTGTTCGACGGCCTGGTCGTAGCGACGAGCATAGTAGAACGTCCACCCGACGGTGATCTGGGTCGCGATGGAAAGGGGGTCGAGCTCTTGCGCCCTGCGGATCTCGGCCAAGGCTTCCTCGCTCCGCCCCATTGCCGACAGGTAAGTTGAGTACATACGATGCGCTTCCACATAGCCAGGGTTCAGTTCGAGCGCGCGCCTAAAGTCTCTCTCGGCCTCTGACCAGTTCCAATCCGCAAAGAATTGGACAGCCCCCAGCGAGGTGTGCGCCTCGGCCAAAGTGGGGTCAATCTCCAGGGCCCTGAGCGCATAATGCTTCGCTTTGGGCATGGCCAGGCGTGGGGGCAGTTCATCCGTCGACCAGTAATAATCGGCCAAGCCGGCATAAGCGGAAGCGTAATTCGGATCTATCTGCGCTGCCTGTTCGAAGTATTGCCGGGCCTGCTGCCGGTCGTGCTCAGTCCCCTGCTGCGAGTGATAGCGGCCTTTAAGATAAGCCTCGTAAGCGGCGGGGATTACCGGGGGCGCGTGGGTGAGGCGCGCTCGTTCTTGCTGTGTCACGGCAATTCTGATTTCATCTGCGATAGCGCTAGCAACATCGCCCTGCAGCTTCAGCACGTCTCGCGCGTCGCGCTCGTAACTTCTGGCCCACAGGTGTTTGTCGGTTGCCCCCTGAATTAGCTGCGCGGTGATGCGCACGCGGTTGTCGGAGCTCAACACCGAACCTTCGATCACCGCATCGACGCTCAGTTCTCGCGCGATCTGCGGTAGAGGCTTTCGCGTGCCCTTGTACTGCATCATCGTCGTCCGCGAGATCACCCGGAGCGCGCTGATTTGGGAGAGATCTGCAATCAGTTCATCGGTCATCCCATCGGCGAAGTAATCCTTCTGGAGATCCCCGGAAAAATTCTGGAGCGGTAAAACTGCCAGCGACTGAATGCGTCCCGGACCGTCCCTGCTTGCTGTTCCCACCATCTCCCAACACTCAAACCAACGACAATCGCTGACAGCGCCACGGCTAAGGCGGTTGCCACGCCTGGATGTCGCCGCCAAATCGGCAATCGCCGCACAGCCGTCCCCGATCGCGGAACCTCGAGTGTTGCCAACTGCCGTAGATCTACTTCCAGTTCTGCGGCGGACTGGTAGCGATTTTCCGGTTCCTTCTGTAGGCACTTCAGAATGATCCGCTCCAGTTCCGGAGAGATCCTGGCGTTCACCGCACGGGGTGGGACGGCCGGCAGATGCAAGATGGCGTCTGTCAACCGGGCCGGTAGTCCATCCCGAAATGCCCGCTGGCCGGTCGCCATCTCGTACAGCACCGCACCCGCTGAGTAGAGGTCACTTCGAGCGTCAGCAGGTTCAGACCGTAGCTGCTCAGGCGCCATGTAGGGCAAAGTCCCTGCCACGCCTTGATCCCCGGCCGTGCTTTCGGTTGTGACATCATATTTAGACGATTCCCTCGTCACCCTCAACGACTTTGCAATTCCGAAGTCGAGTATCTTCAGTCGCCCGTCAGGGTTGATGCGTAAGTTGCTTGGCTTAAGGTCGCAATGTACAACCCCCTGGCTGTGCGCGGCCCCCAACCCGTTGGCCAACTGTACGCCTAGCCGCGCGATCTCCCTCTCGGGCAGCGGCCCCTGGGCCAGGCGATCGCTCAGGGTGACCCCGGGCACGTACTCCACGACAAGAAACTCTGCGCCGTCCTTGCTGCCCAATTCGAAAAGGATTTCGATGTTAGGATGATTAAGTTTAGAAAGTGCTTGCGCTTCTTTGCGCAGGCGCTTGCGGACAGACTCGTCGGGCACCAGATTAGGGGGCAATACCTTTACTGCCACGTCCCGTCCTAGCCGTTCGTCTCGGGCTCGATATACTTCGCCCATTCCGCCGGCACCTATTTTTTCGAGAATGCGGTAGTGGCCAAGTGTTTGGCCGATCATGGAGGGAAGCCCCTGCTTCCGATTTGGATTTTAGGTTGGACCGGCAAGCCATGTCAACGCATAGCAGGAGTCAGAAGTCAGAATGAAGAGCCTCTGGTCTCCACTTTGTGCTCCCGGCTTCGTGCTTTCCGCTTTCTGCTCAACTCCTGCCCAACCAAAAGCCGCAGCCTTCAAGAACCGGCCAGGGCGCGTGCGGCCACCCTGCTGACAGCACTCCCTACTTGAGGGATTATGGCTTACGCCCCTGGCCTTGCCCGCTGACTACGGACCAGCGACTGCCAGTGTCCTGTCCCGCGTTATTGTTGACAACGAGCAGCTTGGCAGGAACCCCCTCACCCGGCCCGCCCCGGCTGAAGAAAACGCCGGTGGCGGTCCACCCTCTCCCCCAAGGGGGAGAGGGGCGGGGGAGCGAGGGGGTATTGTCAACAATTAGGCGGGACAGGACACTAGGTAGCGGGTCAATTTGATGCTGTAGCGGCGAGATTATCCGTCACCTGACGGACCAAATGGCGGCGTAAAGCCGCCTCCAAATCAAATTGACACACTACCGACTGTCATTTTTGTTTCTGCCAAGCCCGCACAATCTGCTATAGTAAAAGGTAGGTGTAGACAAGATACAATGGACTACGATCAACTAGCCAGCTTTCTGGAAGTCGCCAAGCTGCAAAGTTTCTCCCGTGCGGCCGAGAAAATTTTTCGCACGCAGCCTGCCATTAGCGCTCAAGTGCGGCTTTTGGAACAGGAGTGTGGGGAAAAGCTGTTCGACCGAAGCGGCAAGAAGGTTCTCCTGACCCCGGCGGGCGAGATCCTTCGGCGATACGCGGACAAGATGCTGGGCCTCCATAAGGAGGCCCTGCAAGCCATCGCCGAGCTGAACCAGACGCCACGCGGAAAACTCTACATGGGGGCCAACGAGGCGACC
>Ga0208688_1000831_pt1 | contig 15129 bp, 13 predicted proteins | sample June2015DPH_6_15_FD_184696 | JGI IMG/M metagenome (GOLD analysis project Ga0208688, IMG submission 184696) | Peatland microbial communities from SPRUCE experiment site at the Marcell Experimental Forest, Minnesota, USA - June2015DPH_6_150... | ecosystem: Environmental > Terrestrial > Soil >... | reverse complement strand
TCATTTCGCGGAAGCCAACGGCCTCGCCGTGGTGGGGACTTCCCGCAATCGCATGAACGTGGATGTGGAGGCGCCGGTGGCGAGGATTGAGAAAGCCTTGCATGTGAACATGGGCGTCTACCAGCACCCCACCGAAAACCGCACCTTCTATGCACCCAGTCGGGAGCCTACCGTGGACCTGCCGTTCCCGCTGTGGCACATTGCGGGTCTGGATAATTATTCGATCCCGCGTCCCCTCGTGCGGCAGGCAAATTTCCGCGTGAAACCCAACGCCACGACTGGCTCCGGCCCGGAAGCTTCTTTTCTCGGCAGCGACATGAGGGCGGCCTACTACGAGGGAACGGCCCTCACCGGCAGCGGGCAATCGCTCGGGTTGCTGGAGTATTACGGTGTCGATTTGGCCGACCTGAACACTTACTACACTAACGTCGGTCAAACGAACAATGTCCCGATCACTCTCTTATCCACGGACGGGAGCAGCACGAGCTGCGTCTATCCGAGCTGTGATGACACCGAACAAACCCTGGACCTGACTCAGGCGCTCGGCATGGCCCCGGGCCTGTCCAGCTTGGTCGTGTATGTGGGAGGAACCGATTCTGCCATTTTTAACGCAATGGCTACAGCCAGTCCGCTTAACGCGCAATTGAGCTCTTCGTGGACGTGGTCCCCGGCCGACCCCAGCACCGACAAGCCGTACTTCAAGGAGTTCGCGGCGCAGGGCCAGAACTTGTTCCAAGCGTCTGGCGACAGTAGTGAGTGGGGCTCGTCTTCCGTAAAGACTTACCCGGAAGATGGTGTGTACCTGACGTCGGTCGGCGGGACGGACTTAGTGACAGGCAGCGCGGGCGGTTCCTGGAGTTCGGAAACCGCTTGGGCCGACGGTGGCGGCGGCTATTATACGCCGGACGCCATTCCGATTCCCTCCTGGCAGCAACTCCCGGGCGTGATCACCGCGAACAACAAAGGGTCCACGACTTTGCGGAACTCCCCGGACGTCGCGGCAGAAGCCAATTTTGACTTTTACGTCTGTGCCGACCAAACCACCTGCACTGCAAACGAGTATGGCGGGACCAGTTTTGCGGCGCCCATGTGGGCCGGCTACCTGGCTCTGGTCAATCAACAGGCGGTTGCCAACGGCAATTCGACGGTCGGCTTCATTAATCCGACCATTTATCCGCTTGGTCTGGGGTCAGGCTATGACACCGATTTCCACGACATCACCAGCGGCAGTAACGGCTATTCGGCAGTAACCGGCTACGATTTGGCAACCGGCTGGGGCAGTCCGAACGGGGCCGGCCTGATCAACGCTCTTGCCCCAACGTCGTCGTCTCCTAACTTCACCATTTCTGCCTCGCCCACTTCGGTCTCAGTGGTACAGGGTAGCAATGGCACATCGACGATCACTACCGCCGTCTTGGACCCTTTTGACTCGGCTATTGCCTTGTCTGCGACTGGCCAGCCGACGGGCGTGACCGTGAGCTTCAGTCCCACGTCGGTCGCTGCGCCGGGTTCTGGCAGCTCAACCATGACCATGGCAGTGGCCTCGACCACCGCGACCGGCACTTACACGATCACGGTCACCGGCACGGGCGGAGGCATTACGCACACGTCCACCGTCGCTCTGACGGTGACCGCTTCGGCGAGTGCTAACTTCACTATCAGTGCGGCGCCCACCGCGATTACCGTGGTCAGGGGCAAGTCCGGCACCTCCACCATCACCACGGCGGCGCTGAACGGCTTCGACTCGGCGATGACTTTGTTTGCTTCCGGACAGGGAAGCGCCCAAAAAGTAACCTTCAGTCCTAACCGCATAGCGGCGCCCGGCTCAGGGACATCGACTATGACGGTCACGGTGGGCACGGGTGCCAGAACCGGAGTCCACACTATCACCATAACGGGCACGGGCGGAGGCAAAACGCATACGACTACAGTCACTCTCACCGTCGAGAGATAGTGACAGTGAAATGTTTCGGTGCTCACTTGCGGCAGACTTGAGCAATGCTTGGCCCGGATCATTTGGTCCGGGCCTTTCTTGTTTGGTGTCCATATACGGATTCGGCGCAGCAGGTGATCTCGGAAGTGGGAATGCAAGCCAGCACATTCCCCTCGGCGGCGGAGAGCCGCTCGCTTGCGGCTGGATCCCTTGGCGTACGAAAGTCTGCGCCAGCAGGTCCTGGGTCGCGACGGCTGCCTTCGGGCAACCGAGCGGGTCCTCCCGCAAAGTTGCTCTGCCGTATGTGCCGGGTTGGGGAGCTACTCCATAAGTAGTAGCTTCCGGACCTTAGTATTTTTGGCTAAGCCACGTGGGTACTTGTAAGAAACTCACCAAAGGTTAAGAGTTCGGCAAGCGCCCATAGCTGGTCCTCCCCCCAGCGCCAGGCGCACAAACAAAAGGAGGATCCAAAAGCCCGCACGTTACTGACGCGTCCCCGATTACTAGTGGCATCTGGGAACCCTTGACCCATCTGGATAGATTCAGCGTGAGGGCAATCGACTAGTCCCCCATCTTCATAAGGTCGAGGACTCGCAATGTTTAAAACCGAAGTTGTTTTTCGAGACCGTCATTACTCTCATTCCAGATTTTCCAGTTTAGTCGCATGCCTGCTCTGTTGGCTGGCGCCTTTGTCGGCGTGGGCGCAACAACTCCAATGCCACCCTTGCGATCACGGCTTCGGCAAGGTGCAGATCGGCAATTCCAGTTCCTACTCCATCAAACTCACGAACACTGGGAACAAAACGGTTGACGTCCTTTCCAAATCGAAACAGGGACGCGCTTTCTCATTCGGCCATTTCCCTTTAAAAGTGAAGATCCGGCCCGGGGCAAGCATCCAGTTGCCCGTTATTTTCACGCCGACTGCCAAGGGGTATACCGATGGCATCCTCACAGTCGCAAGTAACGCCCTGAATTCCCTTCTTTACATGCATGTCGCGGGGACCGGCGTGTCCTCTGGCCCGGAACTGGGAGTGACGCCTGCAATGCTCAATTTCGGCAACGTCACGGTGGGATCGAGTGCCAGCCTGCAGGTTACGCTCACAGCCTCGAACGCTGCTGTTATCATTTCGTCGGACCAGTCGCTGAGTTCGGAGTTTGAAATCCTCGGGCTGAATCTGCCGGCGACGATTCCGGCCGGACAGAGCATCCCAGTCACGTTTCAATTCACGCCAAACGACTCCGGCACGGCCTCCGCCAAGGCGGGGTTCATCAGCAATGCAGCGGACTCACCAACAGTAGAACAGTTGACCGGTACGGGTGTGGCTCAGGGTTCTCATAACGTCTATCTTTCCTGGGATCCGGGGAATGGGAACCCGGTGGGATACAACGTGTACCGCGGCAATGCCCAGGCAGGCCCCTTCCAGGAGATCAATACCGCGCTGGATGCCTCGACCAACTACACAGACTATACGGTTGTCTCCGGGGCGACGTACTATTACGTCACAACGGAGGTAAACGCCCAAGGTCAGGAAAGCGCGTATTCAAATAAAGTGCAGGCAGTGATTCCGAACCCCTAGTCGTCGAACCCCCTCCCCTCGCTGTCAGCCGTTTGTGAAAAACCAGCCGTTCGTGAAAAAGACGACAGAGACAGCCAATTCCGCAGCCCGAGCCGCGAGCAGCGGATGTCGGCGACCGAACGCTGCATTGACCGATGCGGTACCCTCGCGGAGCACGCCGCCATGCTGGTCTACAATCTTAAATAGGGCTCTCCCGAAATTGCACGAATTCTAATTGGCACCGATTGCTGCTGCCGGTGCAGGACTGGAACCGGGCATTCTTTTGGACACGTTGCAGAGAATCTGACACAAAGTCTTCTCGTACTGATGGTTCGTAATGCTGTCAAAACCACATCATGAATGGCGCGGCACAAAGAATCCATCCGGTAATCCGGCCCTGAGCAGTGTAAATTCGGAGCTGGCCGCGTAGCCGCGCACGTTCCCAAAGCACCGCCGACGTCTTGTCGAGAATCGGCACAAGGTTGCCCCCGGATTCCTTCTGCAGAAGAATCGCAGTGGAGAGGAACCGCCCGTCACCAAGCGGCAGCCGGTCGACAAAATTCATGATCGCCTCCCGAACCGGAAGACCCAGACTCTGTTCTTTGCGCAAAGCGCGGAACTCGGTACCGACCGGATCTGCACGAAAAAACGTCAACCAACTGATTCTCTTCGACTTTTAACCGCACAGCAGTGTATTGGCCTATCGGCCAGTGGTTTGATGTACTGCCGGAATCTTTTCCCCTAACTTCAAGGCTTCCAAACTGGATGATATGCGACTCCCCCAGCCTATCATCCAATCTCTCTTAGTCCGCACAGTCCACTTTCTAACAATCGGCATGGCGATCCTGCTCCTCGGAATGGTGCCCGTGGGCGCCAGCGCAGCTACCTCACAACTCGCGTGCACACCCACGAACCTTCGATTTGGCGCGATCGTGGTCGGTCAGACCGAAACCTTGCTTGTCACCGTGACGAATAATGGACAGACGAGTGTGACGGTCTCCAGAATCACGGTGGACAACTCCGCATTCACCACGTCCTCCTTGAGCCTGCCGCTGGTCTTGCTTGCGGGACAGAGTATCGATCTGAATGTAAGCTTCACTCCCACGGCGATGGGATGGACGGGAGACACGATCAAATTCTCCAGCAATGCATCGAACGCTACTCTTTATCTTGAGGTTGGGGGTACAGGCGTGAGCAGCGAGTCCGTGACCGCCAGCCCCTCAATTGTGTCGTTTGGCCAAGTGGCGATAGGAACCATATCCACCGTGCCTGTCGTGCTTACGAACGCTCGTTCCTGGAAGGTAACCCTCTCGGCACTCCAGACAACGGGCGGCGGATTCTCGATGAGCGGGCCCACGTTCCCTTTGACTCTAGGCGCAGGGCAAAGCGTTACGTTGAACGTCGCCTTCGCCCCACAATCGGCTGGCACGACCGGAGGTAGACTGTTTGTTTCTGGTCCCGCGCTGGCCATACCTCTCACCGGCACGGGGACTGCCACGGGCCAGTTGATCATAGCTCCGGCACCACTGAACTTCGGCAACGTGCCGGTTGGAACGACAGGGACTCAACAAATCACCCTGAGCGCCGCCGGCGCAAGTGTGACAGTTTCTTCTGCCGCCATCAGCAATTCCCAATTTGCCTTGAATGGAGCTTCTTTCCCGTTGACAATCGGCGCGAGCCAAGGCGTGTCGTTCAATGTGGCCTTCACACCACAAAGCAGCGGGACGGTGTCTGGCTCTCTCTCATTTGTCAGCAATGCCTCCAACTCGCAGGCGCTAGGCGCGACTCCCAACTCGAGCATTCCACTTTCTGGAACGGGCGTGACGCAAGGGGCCCTCGGTGCCAATCCCACGAGCCTTGCGTTCGGCAGCGTTCAGGCCGGTACTTCGAAATCGCTCACCGAAACCCTGGCTAATTCCGGCGAAACGAGCCTCACAATCTCGGCCGCCACTGCAAGTGGTACCGGATTCAGTTTGAGCGGGCTGTCCTTGCCTTTGACATTAACGGCCGGCCAGAGCGCGTCTTTCAGCGTACTTTTTTCTCCGAACGCGAACGTCGCCGCCAGCGGCAGCGTGAGTATCACTTCCACCGGTTCCGATTCCAACTTGAGCATTCCACTGTCTGGAACTGGTGTGGCGCAGGGAGCGCTGGCTGCCAATCCCACGAGCCTCGCGTTCGGCAGCGTTCAGGTCGGCAACAGCACGAACGTGTCTGAAACGCTGACCAACACTGGCGGATCGACGGTCACCATCTCGCAGGCGAACTTGACCGGGGCGGTCTTCTCGGTCAGTGGATTAACCTTGCCCCTCACTCTCACGGCAAATCAAAGCGTGACGTTCACTGCGACCTTTGCGCCGACCAGTGCCGGTGCGGTGAGCGGAAGCCTGTCCGTGGTGTCGAACGCGTCGAACTCGACGCTCAATATCGCGCTTTCCGGGACCGGAACGGCCGCAGGCCAGTTGGCGGTGTCTCCAACCAGTCTCAGCTTTGGCAACGTGGCCGACGGATCGAGTTCGTCGCTCAACGGCAGCCTGAACGCCAGCGGCGCTTCGGTCACAATTACATCGGCAAGCCTTAACAACGGTGAGTTTGTGCTCTCCGGAATTTCGCTGCCGGCGACGCTCGCCGCCGGTCAATCCACTCCTTTCACCGTCACTTTCACACCGCAGGCGAGTGGAGCCACTTCGGCATCCTTGTCGTTCTCCAGCAACGCATCGAACTCGCCAGCCGTGCAATCGATGACCGGCACGGGAACGGCGCCAACTCAGCACACCGTGAGCCTCACCTGGACCGCCTCGGCTAACGCCGTCGGCTACAACATATACCGCAGCACCACGTCTGGTAGTGGATACACGATGATCAACTCTTCGCTGGATGGTACGACCGCATACACCGACAGCACGGTTGTCTCCGGCACGACTTACTACTACGTAGCCACGGCCGTGGATGGCAGCTCGAAAGAGAGCGGATACTCGAATCAAGCTCCGGCGGTCATTCCGAATCCGTAAGCGTCGCGCTCAGCATGGCGGGCTAACTCTTGGCCAGCTAGCTTTTGGCCAGCTAAGTACGCCCAGCCAACTCAGGGAATCGTGACGCGCACTTCGCCGGAGAACCTGCTCTCGTGGCCGGCTCGATCCAGAGCGGTCACGACGTAGAAGTAAGTGCGCCCACTGACCACCAAGCGATCTTCATACGGTGGGCCTGGGACTCGGGAAGCGATCTTCAACGAATTGCCTGCCGGAGGTCGCGCTCCGATACACGTTGTAGCCAACGACCGAGACTCCCGGGGGCGGCCGGGGGCGCTTCCCACACGAGCGTAACGCCGTGAGGCGGGGCTTTGTGACAGCACACGAGGCCAACGCAAAGCAGAGCACATACCGCCAGCAAGTGCCGGAATGGGTTGGTTCTCATTGGATTGCCTATCGCTGATTGCCTATCGCTTGCTGTCTATCGACTATAGTCGGATTTTCCCGGAGCCGGTTGCACCTTCTGTGGAACTGGGCCACCGCGAGGCAGATGCGGAGGTTGCATTTTCATGCAACTGTCGCAAAAAGTATCATCTTGACAGCAGGTTACAGAAATAGTTAAATGTAAGAGGTTCAAAAGAATCGCTTGGAAGTACTACCTCCCCGATACTCCCCTTCCGAAGATGGTTCGCTAACTTACTGAATTTAAAGGGAGTACTGTATGAACAATCGGAACACAAAATGGTTGCTGGCAGTTGTCGCGCTGTGTTGTCTGGCTCCCGCAGCGTTTGCTGATCGGGACTACGATCACGGACGCGATTCGCGTTGGCGGAAGGAGTGTCGGTGGCAGGTGCCGGAGGGTGGCTCCACTGCGATCTACCTTCTCGGAGCCGGGCTCACATGTGTCGGGGCCATGTTCCTGCGGTCTAGGATCGCAAAATCCGCGCAATCGTAAATTCAGACCTCACAAAAATGGGCCTGCTTTGCGAGTGTGTTCGCTCGCAAAGTAGGCCTCGTGTTTTTTTGCAGTTCCCGCTTTGTCCTGCTTTGACTAAGTTGTTCGTTTGAAACTGGCTGAATGGCCCAGGGCACTTATCGCGGCCCAGTGGAGGCGTTGAGTAACTGCAGTCGCGTCTCGCCTCGATGCAGAATCGCAAGGAGCACAACGATTGCACCCAGAGCGATGCCGAGGAAGACGACTCCGCCGTGGCGATGAAGCCTCCCATCCAGGAATCCCGGATCCACGCGAGTTCCGAGCTCAGCAATCACGAAGATGCGTAGACCATTCTTTGCGACCGAAAGTGGAATTGCGAGCAAGATAAGAACAAGATTCCGCCACCAGGATCGCAGGAACAGATGCGCCAGAACCATGGTCGTAATCACCAGCAGACAACTGGAGCGGATGCTGCTGCATTCCTTCGCAACTTCAATATCCAGTTTCGGAAGGGAGAGCAAAATCCCATCTTGCTGGACGGGTTCGCCGACTGCCCGGAATAATAAAGCGGCCATCCAGGCGGATCCGTGCTGGAGCCATCGGACGATCTCGCTCAGCACGACTCCCGGAACCGGCACGAGAAAAAACAAAAAGCAGAGAGGAAACAGAAAGGACCGAAAGGCGCGCAGGCCGAAACAGAACACCACGCTGGCGATCCACCAGGTCACGAGAGCGAACATGGCGACTGACAGCCGCAGATCGTCGGGCGTGGCACCCATCCCCCATCTCGCATAACAACCGATCAGCAACGCCAGAGCCAGCAGAGCCGCACCGATGCGAGGGCTCGGCTGCGGATCGATCCGGAGCGCTTTCGAATCCATGTATTTCGAATCGAGGTAAATAAGCGCTGCACTCAGGGGAAGAATTAAAAGGATGTGAGTGTAGGCATCGTTCGCCAGCGCCAACCCCAACGTGTTTCCCAGGGGACGCCACCAGAACAAGATCGAGACAGCACACAGAAAGGCGAAGGCCAGAACTTGATTTCGTGTCGTCATGTTATGTCTCGCGTTCTGGGTTTCAAATTTCCGTTACTGCCTAATGCCAGCCCCCGTTTCAGACGCCGCACCTAGTGAAATTTCGTGGAACTGTTTCCAATCTAACACTTGCAAACACGTTTCGTTTTGTAGTTCAACACGCTACGTGCAGGAGCTTTTCCACCCGTTCCCTCTGGCGAGGCAGCCGAACATGCAGAATCGAATTCTGGAATGCCTTCACGGGGCCCATTCGTTGGCGCGTGATTGCCTTCCGGTAAGGCTGCTGCTGCCGGCGGGTCTTGCGGCGGGTTGTCCGGCCTCGTCGGCGTTCTACCCGGCGCCGCGGTTCAGCCGAAGAGTTGACGCAATAGGGATGGATTGCCATTTGATAACAAATGACTTGTTGGCTTCGTTTCGCAAAATCGCGATCCAGCAGGTCACAAGGCGATAATTAGTGCCGGCGGTGGCGGCGTTGTTTCCGGAACACACGCGGATCATAGCTGAGCGGCTCCACTTCTCGCACGACAATCCTCTTGTAGTCGGCATGCGCGGGATTGATCAGGCAGTTATTTTCGTTGGGGGCGAGAACGGAGGGCACCAGTAGCAAACAATTCTCTCCTCGTTGCGCGAATTCATCACCCAGCCGAGCGAGTTCGGGAGGAGCCGCAGATTCGCGCCAGTTTGCAGACAGATTGCTGGTATCAACCCGCTTCCGGGCTAGATCGTCCGGGACTTCCGCAACCGCTAAAACCAGATCACCGGGAGGATCGTCCACATCAAGATGGACGAAATACTCCAGCATGGCGAGAGATTGATGTTCCGAGGTATAGCTGAGGCGGGTTCCGGGGCTCGACCAACGTCCAGCGTAGCCGTATGCCCCTTCGCCGTCAAAGGGAGCACGGGCATACGTCTTGCGCAAGACTCGATAAAGTCGGCTCAACTAATTCCGCCGTAGGCGATGCGGCCCAAGATGCTCTCCACTTGGCGCGCTCCCAGCTCTGTGTCAATTGCAGCGACGGGTGCGAGGCCACCGAGGGCACGGTTGGGATGCTTGAGCCAGCGCATGGCACGCTCGTGGTCACCAAGATATTCATTAGCAATCGCTACAATGCGAGCCAATCGGTAAAGCCGGTCGGATTCATAACGTGCCAGCCTTCCACTGCGACGGCGGCGCTGCAAGCTTCGAGGCGAAAGGTCAAGTGCGCTGGCGAGTTCTTTCAGAGTCAAACCAGAGGTTCGCATCAACTCCTTCACTACCGCAGGAGGGAACCCCTCCCGGATCGCCTCGCGCATATCATGATCGCTAGAAAGAGCGCGGCCAAGGGTTTGTTCGCCCCCTAATTCCTCCACCACAGCTCGCAGTTCGTTTACCATTATGTCGCACATAGTAGCGACAAATGGCGTTCTTGTCAACTCGCAAGAATCAACGTGCTATATCTATTTGGCGTCAAAACCGCTCAGCATGGCCGCTTCTTGCAGTTTCTGATCCGCGGTCAGAAAGACCCGGCCTTGCGGGACATCTTCACACCATACGAGCGCCGCTGCCAACTGCAGCGCGTCGGCTGCCCGCAAATCATAACGATCCACAAGTTGCATTGCCTTTGCGAGCACCGCTTCCGACGGCTGAATGACAGACCAGGCGTCGGCAAGGGCGGTGGCGAGCTTACCAGCCTTGGCCCAGTCACTGGAGTTGAGTTGCTTCATACGAACAAGGCGTGCCAAGGATCTCGCAATCTCAACCGGCGTCGCCCACCAGACGGCGGCGTCATAGGTTTTATACAGGGCAATCGCCCGAGGCGTCATGCCCTGCCGCACGCAGAGAGGAACGAGAGCACTCGCGTCCCAGAAGGCCGGAACCCGCGTTACCGGCTTTCCCGTTCTTCCCGCCATAATTGCTCCATGACCTTATCGGAAACATTCCCCGGGGGGCTCCGGCCAGGAGACAGACGCAGCCCGTTTGTTCAAGGGTGGCGTGAGAACGCCACGGGCAATCAGTCGCTGCTCCTGCTCGGAGTGGCCTTCCAGACGGCAGGGAACGATCCGCGCCACGGGCTTGTTGCGGGCGCACACAAGCACCTCTTCGCCGTCCCGGACGAGCTGAATATGGGGGGAGAGGGAGCAGTAGCAAGACTTAGCGTTTACTGACTGCAGCTTCTTGCTGGTGCGGCATGCAAGATGATCGGTACTGAGGCACCCTTGCAGGAGCCTTGCGCATCGCACCGAGGCTCTAGTGCCGCCCGGTCCGGCTTTGGTAGCAGGAAGATGTTGTTTATTCCGTAGGCACAGAACTGCTCACCATTAGCTAAGGCAAAGCTGAAATTCTTCCCTGTCAAGGACACCAGTTGCACTGCTATGGAAATGCAGGTTTGCGCCCAGTCTTGCTCTTTGTTCAGCCTTGCGCACGGCGCCAGAATAAAGCCAGCCGAACTTGGGCCTCCCACGAAAAGTAAGTCGCATGGAGCCTGATAAGGTGATCGGCCGCATCCGAGGCCAGTGGTGATTGCGCCGCTACCCTGCTTGGTTCCCTTGACGAACAAGATCACGTTGCTGAAAGAGATCGGCTCCATCGTGATACCTGTTGTGTCAAGGCGGAGTTCGTAACTACTCACCCCTGGGACAGTGCCGTCACCGTTCGTCTGGGTGCCTGTACCTACGTAGGTGAACTTGCCGATAGTGATGGATCGGGTATGCGCGGTTGCCTGCGAAACGGGCAACCGAATAGCAATCGCCAAGCACCAAAGAAGAGCGAACTTCTTTACCACGCTGTCACTCCTGCTAGCTACATTGCCATGATAGGTCACTCAGTCGCCGACTTCCGTTGTCACATTTGATTACCGTTTGTTGTCAAGCGGTTCTGACCGATCTCGATGCGCGGTACCGCAGGCGGCAATTGCGCGAACAAGCGCTTGAACCAAGAACAGCCAACCCTTCGTTGAACGACAAATCAAGCACATAGAGCGAGTCCACAGGGGACAAGTGTGGCTCTGTTGGCGCGTATTGAACACAATTCTGGACACAACTTCCCTGCCACACGTTTCGGCGCGTGTCAACGACTTTGAGACACATTGTCGTTAGCACATGATATGTCCGGTTGATTTAGCAACTCGTATCCTTGCGGCCCCGTTCCCAAAGCGGACCAGTCCCAGTAATTGCGCCGAATGCACTTCCGAGTTTGCGTCGAAACTGAGCGGTTCGTGAAGATGTGTCCATGCGATCCTTCCCCCTAGTCGTAATCGCATGGCTACTGTGTTGGCTGGCGCCTTTGTCGGCGTGGGCGCATCAACTCCAATGCCACCCTTGCGATCACGGCTTCGGCAAGGTGCAGATCGGCAATTCCAGTTCCTACTCCATCAAACTCACGAACACTGGGAACAAAACGGTTGACGTCCTTTCCAAATCGAAACAGGGACGCGCTTTCTCATTCGGCCATTTCCCTTTAAAAGTGAAGATCCGGCCCGGGGCAAGCATCCAGTTGCCCGTTATTTTCACGCCGACTGCCAAGGGGTATACCGATGGCATCCTCACAGTCGCAAGTAACGCCCTGAATTCCCTTCTTTACATGCATGTCGCGGGGACCGGCGTGTCCTCTGGCCCGGAACTGGGAGTGACGCCTGCAATGCTCAATTTCGGCAACGTCACGGTGGGATCGAGTGCCAGCCTGCAGGTTACGCTCACAGCCTCGAACGCTGCTGTTATCATTTCGTCGGACCAGTCGCTGAGTTCGGAGTTTGAAATCCTCGGGCTGAATCTGCCGGCGACGATTCCGGCCGGACAGAGCATCCCAGTCACGTTTCAATTCACGCCAAACGACTCCGGCACGGCCTCCGCCAAGGCGGGGTTCATCAGCAATGCAGCGGACTCACCAACAGTAGAACAGTTGACCGGTACGGGTGTGGCTCAGGGTTCTCATAACGTCTATCTTTCCTGGGATCCGGGGAATGGGAACCCGGTGGGATACAACGTGTACCGCGGCAATGCCCAGGCAGGCCCCTTCCAGGAGATCAATACCGCGCTGGATGCCTCGACCAACTACACAGACTATACGGTTGTCTCCGGGGCGACCTACTATTACGTCACAACGGAAGTAAACGCCCAAGGTCAGGAAAGCGCGTATTCAAATAAAGTGCAGGCAGTGATTCCGAACCCCTAGTCGTCGAACCCCCTCCCCTCGCTGTCAGCCGTTCGTGAAAAACCAGCCGTTCGTGAAAAAGACGACAGAGACAGCCAATTCCGCAGCCCGAGCCGCGAGCAGCGGATGCCGGCGACCGAACGCTGCATTGACCGATGCGGTACCCTCGCGGAGCACGCCGCCATGCTGGTCTACAATCTTAAACAGGGCTCTCCCGAAACCGCGTCAAACTGCGCGGCCCACGCTCTTCCAGCCACTCATGAAAGCTCCCGTCCAACTGCACCAACTCGCCAAAGTGCGCTTTGCGTTCCCGCCGCTGCCTATACGGCTTGCGCCGCCGTTGTCTTTGCCACAGCCCGGCCTCCCGCATCCATCGTCGCAGCGTCTCGGCATGCACTTCCAGTCCGTCATCACTGGCCAAGTGCTCGGCCGCCAGCGTCGGCCCGAAATCGCCGCACCGATCCCTCACCCGGCGCAATACGCTTCGCCGAAACTGCTCGCCGTAGGCGCGATTGGATCCCCGCCCGCAGTTGCCATGCTGCAGAGCCTGGCTCCCCCGCCCCGATACCGAGCCCAGATCCGTTTGCTCTGCCGATAGCTCACTCCAGCGCCGTCGATCCTGTTCATGATTCGATCGGCCCACTGAACTGCGGACGAGATCAGTTTCTCCGTTCGCGGGCTGGGGCGACTATCGCCCAGATCCTCTGGCGTCTTTAGATGCCGCGCCACCAGGATTCCAGCCACAATTGCCAGCACGCGTTTACATCCTTCATCCATTCTTCGTATTCACCGTTCTGACTCTGAGCCGCTGCAATAAACCGAGAACCGACCAACCCCCGAGCTATGCGTCAAACGTGTCGAGCAGTGTCTGGCCGGCCTTGCGTTCGAGGCGCGCGAGCCGATGCTCGAACCGCGCCTTCGCTCTGCGATATGTGGCCGCAGCGATCGTCCCTAGTTGGTTCGCACGACGGAGCTGGGCGAGCGCCTCACGCACGATCGCCAGCGCCCGTCGCGGCTCGCGGGCTTCGTGCTCGTAGTAGATGGCCAACTGCTCGTAAGCTTCGTAGCCCTCGCGAGAGTTTCCCAGAGCGCTCTCCCAAAGCTCGCGCGCGCATGCGAGGTCCCCGTCGCGCTTTGCCAGTCGTGCCAGCGCCGAGCGAGCTGCACGATTGGTTTCCATCGGCAGAACCGAGGCAATCGACTGTTCGTACAGTTTGCGCGCACGTTTTACCTCGCCACGCCGCTCGCAGATGCGAGACACACCGTACAGCTCCAGTCCATCATGGTTAGTTGCCTCCTCATCGCCGAGGAGCGACAGGATGCGGCCCGAGAGTCCCGCGAGCCCGCGCAGATCCATCTGGTTGTGGTGGAAGACAGGGACCAGCGGGTCGGCGTGCCCACCGCGCACAAAGTCGAGATAGATTCTTGGGATCAGCTCCGACGCTACATCTGCGCCGCGGTCCCACCCGAGCACGTGACGTTCGAGTTCGGACAATCTTACGGAGCCGAGCCGCAGGCGCCAGAGATTCCGTGCCGGATGAAGGAAATCGAGGTGGGCTCGCGGCGCCGGCGGCGGAATGGTTCGCGTCATCCGATAACGCGTTTCGAGCAGCGGCCAGTCGAACGATTTGCCGTTGAACGTAACGAGCACCGGACGTTCTGCCAACCGCTCTGCCAGCGCCGCGAGCAACGAACGTTCTTCACTGTACTCACGCATGAACAACTGCTCGACCTCAAGTCCCCCACCTTCCCACCAGGCAAGGCCGACCAGAAACGGGTATGTTCCCGTCCCGCCGGCGACTCCGGTTGTCTCCGTGTCGAGAAAAAGCCACTGGCGAGCGTCCGCGACGTCTTCCGGAGCATCCGGTGCGAGCAACCGCAGGGCTGCAGCATCTGGAGCGCACGGGGCATGGTCACCATGCCAACAGTGCAGTGACAGATGCTCGCCATGGTCGTTCCGCTTTACCGAGGCCCCAAGAATCAGTGCAAGCCTCTCTGATCCAATGGCAACGCCCGAAGCGCAGCCGAGGGATGCTTCTCGGACCGGGTTCCGCACCGGCACGATCTCGCGTACTGCTATGGGCAGGGTCGATGGGGGTTGCAACGCCTTCAACCGGGCATAGCGATCTGCTGTCGTAAGACTCATGTCAGATGGAATCGGCATTTAGTTAGCAGCCTGCGGTGAGCCTCCAGCGCCTCAAGTCAGCGCCTAAAGGCGCTCTCACAACACGGCACTTACTGTATGCCTGAAGGCATACCCTGATACAAATCGTACTTACACCACAGGCTGCCAGTACTGGGCGCGCCGTAGGACTCTCAGGAACACAGCTTCCCAAGGATCGCCAGAGCTACTTCCTTGGAGCGCTCGCTCTTGTCACCGGCGGGGCCGACACACGACGGGCACCCGTTGTCACACGGACAGGCCGCGATAAGTTCGCGCGTGCGCGTCAAGAGCACGTGGCAGGCGCGGTAGAGCGGTTCACTGAATCCAATGCCTCCGGGATACGCGTCATACAAATACAAGTTGGGCTCGAAGAGCTCCTTCTCGGGCGTCGCGGTCGCGAACTCCTGCCAGTC
>Ga0208688_1000820_pt1 | contig 15303 bp, 10 predicted proteins | sample June2015DPH_6_15_FD_184696 | JGI IMG/M metagenome (GOLD analysis project Ga0208688, IMG submission 184696) | Peatland microbial communities from SPRUCE experiment site at the Marcell Experimental Forest, Minnesota, USA - June2015DPH_6_150... | ecosystem: Environmental > Terrestrial > Soil >... | reverse complement strand
TTCAAAATCATCCGGCGAATCCCTACCCGTGTCTCCGTGGTCGATCGCAATGGACCAAGTATCTGCGTCCCCCGATACTTCCAGGATGTATTTGTAGACATCCTGGCTGCGGCCGTGTGCCGTGCTCCCTTCGTCAGCGAAGTTGATCTGTATCGCTTCGATGACCTTTGGCCTGCCAAGATCGATCTGGAACCATTCACCGGGATTGCCCGTTTTAGCCGACCACCAGGTCCGAATGTCCTCATCGACTGCCAATCCAGGCGCGTGCCCCTCTATCGTGGAAGAGGCGCTTGTCGCCTTCTTGCGCGACAGAAGCATCCATCCCGTTAGACCCCGATCGCCCTCAACGTAATGAGGGTAGTCTCCGAGATACGTGTCGGTTACCAACGCACCCTCCTTCGTGAAATGCGCCGGGAACATTCCCAGCCGCCGCTCGAATGGTTCACGCATGGAGATGCTCATCGTCGAAAAATGCCAGAAGCGGCCATCGAGCCCCGCGAACGTGCTACTATGCCCCGCGCCGGAAATGAAACCTGCGGGCTTGAAGGAAAAGGGGCTATAGTCAGCATAGGAAAATGGTCCCGTTGGTTCTCTGCTCGTCAAAACGCCGTCTGCATATGTCTTGAACTCAGTTCCGGGAGCTGCGTACTGCAGATAGTAGCGGCCTTTGTATTTGTTCATCCACGAACCTTCGATCCAGGGCTGTGACTCGAAGTTTGTGTTGGAATCACCCGGAACTTCCCAGCCTCTTGTAGCCGGCGAACGGCTTTCCGGCACCGACACTGTCCTGATGGCTTTGAATCCGTCCTTGGGGTCGAGTTCCGTGATATGAAGAACATCTTCGCCAGAGAGGCCGTAATACATATACAGCCTCCCGTCGTCATCGAGGAACAAAGCCGGGTCGTTGTATTCTCTCCCGAAGTCGGCAGCCTCCTTCCACCGGCCACTGAGAGGATCGTCTGTCACGAAAAGTTTTGTCGTGTGGCCCATCGTGAGATACACCTTACCATCCATGACGAGCGCGGTTGGTGCGTAAGCCTCAACCGGATATCCTTTACCCTCGATGAAACTCCAGTGCAATACGTCTTTCGAGTGCCAATAGCCACCGGACACCGAAGGGAAAAGCCAATACTCACCCCGGAATGTGATGACTGTTGGATCAGCTGCTTCTCTGCGACTACTTCCCGCAAGCTGGAACCGGTACGGCAGATCGACAGGGTTGCAATATGTAGCCTGACGCTGTTCTCTCCTGACCGATTTGTGTGTGGCGGCCGTCAATTCTGTGAAACTGAAAAGCCAGACAACCAGGACTAGGGCTATCCACTTTTGAAGATTGTGCTCGAAACTGGCGCTCATGGTCTTAGACCGGAATCTCCTTTTTGGGGATGAATGCCAGCAGTTATGGTGTGCCTCTGAGTCCATTTGATGATTGTCGGACAGAAATTCTGCGTTAGCAACCATTTATTAAGTTATCATTTTGAAATCGGATCGTCTGTTTAATCTGACCTGAATGCTGCTGTGGGGTCCTTTTGCATTACCATGACACTGGCACCGCCGACATTGCTTGGCACGCCGGCTTGGCTGGGCAACGTGGGTGCTGGCCAGCGGGCACGAAGTTGCGTTCCTCACGCACCCGAACTTACACCGCAGGCTGCTAAGTGAACCGGGAGCGGGGTGCTGATTCCGATATGTTCATCTGGTTTAGCTCGGCCCGTGGAGCGATTGAGAGCTCACCATAACCGGCTCACGTCTGCATCGCTGTGTTTGCCCTCACGCTGGGCAGGCCGGAGGGCGGCCGGCCGGCCGGGGCGGAAGCCCACTCTTTGTTGGGCTGGCTCCCCATTCGGAAAAGCAACTCGCCGTCGGCAACGATTTCTCTATGGGTCAACCAGGAACGGGTCAGTTCCTTGCCGTTCAGCTCCGCGCTTTGGATATACACGTTTTCCGGCGAGTTGTTCCCGGCAACGATGGCAAACCTGGCGCCCGTGACCGGGTTATGGATGGTCGCCCGATTCACAAGCGGGCTGCCGATAACATAGACTCCCGTGGCGGCGTTTACCGGATAAAATCCGAGCGCCGCGAAGACAAACCAGCTCGATAACTGGCCGCAGTCGTCGTTGCCGGGTATCCCGGCGGGTGAATTGCGGTAGAGCGCAGCCACTTTTCGCACCCAATACTGCGTCTTCCATGCCGCGCCCGCGAACGGAAACAGGTAAGCGTTGTGGTTGCTGGGCTCGTTGCCCTGCGCATCCTGACCCACCATTCCGGTAATGTCGGGGTGGGAATCCAGGACAAGGGATGGAGCGGTGAATAGAGCATCAAGCTTGGCGATGAAAGGCGCGTCGCCGCCATGCAAATCGATCAACCCTTGGATATCGTGCGGAACGCTGAAGCTGGCTTGCCAGGCGTCGGTTTCTACGTAGTCGTCGTACTCCTGGTCGGAGCGAAACGGCTCGCGCCATTTGCCATCCTTCATTTTGCCGCGCATGAACCCGGTAGAGGCGTCGAAAACATTCTTGTAGTTCTGGCCGAGCTTGTAGAACATGGTCGCGTCGTCGTGTTTGCCCAATAAGTCGGCCATGGCTCCGGCGCACCAGTAATCGTAAGAGAGATCGAGAGTGCAGGAGACGGAGCCTGACTGCAAATCCATAGGCACATAGCCGTATTGGCGAAACATCGCCTGCAGCTCTCGATTGCCACGAGCTTCCGCGCCTGTCAGAGCCGTGTCGCGGATCGTGGCGTAGGCGACCTCCGCATTGAAGCCGCGAAATCCGCGAACGTAAGCGCCGAGGATCATGCCGGCGGCGTGAAAGCCGGTCATGCTCCAAGTTTCATTGCCCCACAACGGCCACATCGGCAACGCGTGTTGGTCAAGCTGGCTGTAGTCGGCCAGCAAGGTGCGGATGATGTCGTTAGTCCGATGCGGCTGCATAAGCATGATGAAGGGAAACTCGCCGCGATAGATGTCCCATATCGAGAACGTGGTGTATTTCGTGAAGCCGGGATTGGAATGGTTCTGACGATCCTGTCCGCGATAGGTTCCGTCCACGTCGTTGAATGTGGCAGGGGCGACAAGGCCATGGTACGCGCCGGTGTAGAAAGTGTTTGTCAGCGCCTGATCCGGAAGGGTGGCATCCAGGACGGCCAGCACTTTGGTCCAGGCCTGGCTGGATTCTTGAACCACGGCGTCGAAACTCCAATGCGGAATCTCGGCAGCCAAGTTCCTCGCGGCCCCGTCGATGCTTGTCGAGGATATGCCAACCCGAATCACTAGAGGTTCTGCCGCGGGCGTAAGGCTGAGGATGGCTTTGATCTCTTCGCCTGAAAATTGGCTTCCATTCGAAGCCACAGCGATGTTGCCATCCACGCTAACTTCAATCGATGCTGCGGGGCGGGAGAACTCCATCACAAAATAAACTTGCTTATCGCGAGCCCACCCGTGCGTGAATCGTTGGCCGCTGATGCGGGAATCGCTTTTAACGTTCAGTTCCGCATGGTAGACCTTGCAGCCTATGCCATGAACCAGGTCCAGAATCACTCCGCAGCTCGCGCCCCAAGCTAAGTCAGGATATGTGTACCTGTGCATCCCGCAGCGTGTGGTCGCGGTAAGTTCCGTCTTTACGCCAGGGGTGTCAAGGTACACGCTGTAATAACCGGCGCGCGCCTCTTCGCGATCGTGCGAGAAGAACGAGCGATAACCGGGCACGGGCTTATCGAAGATCCATCCGGAGTTTTCGCCGAGGGCCTCCTCCTGCATCTCGGCCAGAGGCGGGGGGGTGCCCGGGTCCCATGACCAGTTCTTACCTTTGACCAGCGGCATGAGAAGCACGTCGCCGAGGTCGGCGCCTCCGGTGCCCTGAAGGTGGGTGTGGCTGAAGCCAACTACCACATCGTCGGGATAGTGATAGCCCGAGCAATGGTCCCATCCGTACCAATCACCCTGAATGTTCCAACTTGGCTCCGGACCTCCGCTGGTGTCCGGGCTAAGTTGCACCAAGCCAAAAGGGGCAACTGCACCGGGAAACATGTGACCATGCCACCCTGTACCGATGATCGGCCGCACGTCGTGTAGACGGTTTTGGCTGGACTGAATAGCGGCGGGAGGCGCGGCCTGTTTGGCCGCCGCGTTTACCGCTTCAACGAAAGCGCCAGCTGACGCCACTGTGCCGGCCGTCGCCGCCGCACATGCTTTCAGAAAGTCGCGTCTTCCTAACTTCGACTTATCTCGATTCATTGTTAAACTCTTCCTCTCAATCCCGCCGGTCTAGATGCTCTAGTGTTGGCATCGTGTCGCGAGGGCGTTGAGCCAGCCAAGCCGCAAAAGTGAATACATAAGAATGACGAGCGCAGTGGCTGCTAGCTTCGAATCACGAGCTTCGTGGATATCAGTTGCGCCATTGCCGAAGAAGTAGCGTCAAACTGGCGCTGCTTGATCACGCGAACCGCGGCGGAAACCATCTCCATCCAAGGAATCGCCATAGTCGTCAGATTAAGCCACTGAGCGATTGGCGCATCATCAAAGCTGACCAACGGCGGACGCTTGATACCCTTCCTGATGCACCTGCGGACGATTGCCTCTGCAAGGCGATCTGCGCAACAGAAGATGCCGTCTGTCCCAGCGGCAACAACCTCGTCAGCGACCTTCACAGCATCTTCGTAGTTCCAGGTCGGAGAGACAAACACAGTCGCCGGTGTGACCGAAAGAAAACCATTTACGCGCGCGGTGCTGCGGATGTCGTCGGCTGGTCCAGATAGGATTGCAATCCTTCTTGCCTTTCGAGATTGGCCTCTAAGATATTGCGCTGCGCCCGCACCTCCTGAAAAATCGTCGACTGACACGCTGTCGATAAAGGAAGAGGCCAATCCAGGCGATGGCCGGTAGTTAAGCAAAAGCGCATGCCGACCCAGTTGCACTGCGCGGTTGACCACATCCGGTCTTTCCCAGATGACCGGGTACCTTTCCTTCGGCAGGCCCTCGGTACGCAGACTGTGCTCGGTGGTCCAACTCATACGCCAGGAGATGCCAGCGCGGTCCAGATGTGTTTTCAGTTCCTCAAGAACTCTCGAGCCAAAGCTTGTCTTCCTCTTTGCGCGTGAATTGAAGATAAGCAGAACCCCCGATGTCTTCTTTTGCCCGCCAGGATAATAAGTGCCGGAAGCCGGACGCCTCTCCAGTCGTCCTTCCTGAACCAGTTCGCGCACAAGATTGTCAGCGGTCTGATAACTGATATGAAATCGACTGGCGATCGTCCGGTTCGACAGGAATTTCTGTCCAAGGCTGAAACTCTCTGCCTGGATGATGCTCAGCAGCTTCTTCTTTACGGATTGTACGCGTTCGCTTCTCGTTCTTGGCACGTCGTGAATCATACCAAAACTCCGCTCATGTAGCGCACATTCGACCGCACAATTTGTTTGGGATCCGGTGCGACAGGGGTTTGTTGCAATTCATTCCGGGCAAACCGAGAATTATGCCTGTCAAGTCTCTGTCGAGAGAAGGGGATGGCAGTTGTTCAGACCACGATCCTGCATTCGTCCAATTCTCGGCGAGCGTGCACGGCACCGTTACAGATCCAAACAGGGCGGTTGTGGTTGGAGTGAAGGTGGTTTTGACAGACACGGATACAAACGTGAGTCGGACTTTCGTGAGCAACTTCGCCAGCCAATCCAACTTTAGCCACCTGGCGCCGGGGCCTTATACGTTCACGGTGAGCGCTACTGGCTTCGAAAAGACGATTCAACCGGTGATCGTCTCGACCGACCACACAGCAGGCACTGACATCCGCCTGAAAGTCGGATCTGCCGCGAGTTCGGTGACCGTCACCGTGGAGGATCAGGAAGCAAGCCTGAATTACGCCACGCGGAACTCGCACGCCTTGGATTGGCGCTCACTTCAGGAATAAGAAACTGCAGGCGTCGATTGAACCTCATCACCCGGACAAATAGCCCCTCGATCTGTTCATCAAATGTTGATATTTGAAAGACTCAAAATGATAGTCATATCAGTATCTGAACAAGGGAATACTAGTCATATCAGTGACGCAAGTCGCGCGTGAGATTCTCTGGTTCATCACTGTGCGTGCATTCTATCGTGTCTAGTGCGGAAAAGTCCCTGATGGACAGGTCTGGACCGTCCAGGACAGCCTTTCTGCGAGCGCCGAATCACTGAGGAGACAAACATGAAGTTCCCCCTGCCGCGTATGCTCTTTACACACCTGTTCATCGTATTGCTGGCATGCTTCGCCGAAGGGCCGATCAACGCCCAGGACGCTGATCTAACTGCAAAGTATCAATGGAAACCGGTGAAGATTGGGGCTGGCGGATGGATGCGTGGGTTGGCGGTGGCTCCAACCGGCACGGCTGCGTATGCTCGCGGCGATGTCGATGAGGTGTATCGTTGGAGCAGTTCGGCTAGGCAGTGGTACCCCACCAAGATCTTCAGCGCGTTTCCAGCCACGTACACGGGTGCGCCAGTGAATGCAGGTGGCGGCGCAATCGCCATCGACCCATCGAATTCCAATCACGTGCTCGTCGTCTTCACATTGAGCGGCTCTGCCGACCTCAATAACTTCTGGGGCATGAACGTTTTCTATAGCACTGACGGGGCAAAGACCTACCAAGCCGCCAACCTCAGCCTGAGTGGCAGCCTATCGCAGGAAACGACGGGCGAGCGCCTGGTGATCGATCCGAATAATGGCAATGTGGCCTATCTCGGGCCTCCGGGCGCGGGAACGGGAAATGGCAATCCTGACGGCCTGCAGCGCAGCCTGGATAGAGGGGCAACATGGATCCAGGTTGCGGGCACCGGGCTGCCGGTCTCGACAACTTCGCTACGTTACGAATTCCAGTTGCCGCGTATCGACGGTGGCTCCGGCACAACGATGACCGGTGGTCAAACAGCGAGCAAGATTGTTTATGTGGCCTACATCAAGCACGATGAAACGAATAACGACAACGTGATCGGCGGCGGCGTGTTGAAGAGCACCGATGGCGGTAACACATGGACTGACATAACCGGCGCGGTTCTAGAGGCAGGTACTTCGACCGTCGGCTTTGCAACGATCGACACACTGGGAAATCTATGGATCGCGGACGAGGGCAACAATAACCTCTATGAGTGGACGCGGGTTGGGTCCACTTGGACAACCTCGTACCCAACCTATGGCGGCGGTGGAGGCATCGCAGTCGATCCTAAGAATCCGCGGCGAATGTTTGCCCAAGGCAACAGTTCCATTTCGCGTTCTCTTAATGGTGGCGCCAGTTGGAGCGATCTTGGTCCGATGCAGTTTGCCTCGGACCAGACGATCTCCTGGTTGGATCCCGCGTCATTCCGGCCGCAGGGACACTATGTTTCTGTAAGCGGTCTCTACTTCGACGCCTCCGGAAGGCTGTGGGCCGCAGGTGCGAATGATGGCATCATGACCTACACTCCAAGAAACTCCGACACATCGACTACATGGACCAGCATCTCGGAGGGAATCGAGGAGGCAGTCGCAGAGCCCAGTGTTATTCCGCCGGGCGCGAACCCTGTCTTGACTGTTGAGGATGAAACACTTTTTACCATCAAGGATCCGGACACGTATAACGCACAGCACTTTCCGATCGATACCTGGGATGACAACAACGGCTTGTCTGATGCGACTGATAGCAGTTACTCCCCCAATCAGCCAAAGGATGTTGTGGAGTTATCCGATAACCTCGATGCGGGCAATCCGCTGGTCCAGTCGTCGGAATTCAGCGGGTATAGCACGAACGGTGGCGAGACGTGGAATTTATTTCCGTCGATCGTGGCCGGAACCCATCCGTGTATTCTTTACGGCGGCAGCATCGCAGTATCAGCCCGGCCCGCGGGTCACGAGAACGATCCGGCAGGTGCGGACAATCTAGTCTGGATTCCCAGTAACTTCAATGACTTCGCAGTATTCGGCCAGGGACCTGCTCCGTTCTACTCCCTGGATGGTGGTGCTACGTGGACACAGACTGCGTCATTCAACTCAGCCCCTGGAGCGTCGCAACGTACTGAGTGTCCTTCTTCAACGTCCTACACATATATGGGCTTTCAATGGGGCCCATGGATCTTCGTGCTGTCGCAGCATCTGCTTGTCGCCGATCCCGTTACGCCGGGAACATTCTATGTCGATATGACGGCTGGCGGCTTCTGGAAGAGCACCGACGGCGGAGTGACCTGGACTCAGGAAGCGGGAACCAATGCTCCCGACCTGCCGCATCATGGAACGCTTGCTGCGGTTCCCGGAGTCTCCGGTGATATGTGGCTCGTCGATGGTCATGAGGGCGCAACCACACATGGCCTCTTCTACACGCGCGACGGCGGAAAAACCTTCACGCGCAGTCCTGCATTTGATTACGCCTGGACTCTGGCCTTGGGTAAACCTGCGCCTGGCCAGACTTATCCGGCAATCTATGTCGATGGACTCCGTCACGGCGATTCGAAATGGGGTATATTCCAGTCAACCGACCGCGGAGTTATTTTCAATCGAATCGCATACTATCCTTATGGCATACTCGACATACCCAACACAATGACAGCCAGTTGGGATGTCTTTGGAACGGTGTATATCGGCTTTGAAGGCAACACCTTCTACTATGGAACGTACGATCTGGAGGCTGACACGCCCTAGTGGTCGGTAGTTCCGTACGACAGCAGGTGACACAACGGTCAATCTCAGCTACCGTGTTCGAGGCACCAACACACTGACGAGTTTCGGTCCTGACCGTTGGACCCGCTCGGGACAAGGAATAAGCGACGCCGCTCAGTACGTTCGAAAGTACGGCTGATTTGTATCACGGCATCGTGCGAATCAATGGCACGATACAAAAGCCGACACGACGTTAAGCTGCCAACACGATCGCCGAGAAGGGAGTTATGGAGGTATGTTAACACGCCGGCGTTTTGGCATCGTGTCTGTTGCAGCAGCCGGAGCATTCATGTTAGATCCGCTGAAGGTGTCAGCAGCAGCAACCCGCTCGGGGATTGCATTTGGCGTGCAACTCTACATGGTTCGCGACATGGTGAAGGATCTCGCGAGCACGTTTCGCTTGCTTCATGAGATTGGCTACTCAAGTGTGGAGACCTTTCCAGTTGTCTACGATCTTCTCGCCAGAGAACTGAAAGTGTTGATTAACCAGAATGGATTGACGGGGCCCAGTGGCCACTTTGACTACGAGACGCTGGAAGAACGAGTGGACTATGCCGCTGAGTTGGGACTCGAGTACATGATTTGCCCTGCGATTCCCGTATCCCAACGAACTTCGATAGACGGATTTCATGAGGCTGCGAAGCACCTAAACCAGGCTGCAATGAAGGCACAGTCATCCGGACTAAAGTTTGGATACCATGCGCATAACTACGAGTACAAAGTGTTGGGGGGTGAAACCGGCTTCGACGTGCTCATGCGCGAACTTGACCCTTCCGTAAAGCTCGAGTTGGACATCTTTTGGGCCGTTGAGGCTGGCCAGAATCCTCAGGAAATGATGCGCAAGCATCGCGACAGGCTGGCCCTCATCCATATCAAGGATCGCAAGCCAGTCAACGGCTTCACCTTTGTCCCCGATGAGCATGCTGCGCATTTTACCGAGGCTGGCGTAGGCACAATCGACTGGAAGACGCTTCTTGGCGAGGCCAAGCGATTAGGCGTAAGGCAGTTCTTCGTCGATCAGGACGGATCCGATCTGCCGATTGACCAGAGCCTGCTTATCAACTGGAACTACCTGTCCCGGCTGAGTTTCTGACGGAAAGAAACGGGGCTTCCCATCCAATGAATGGCCACGATGCCGCTCATTGAGCTGGCGTCCCGTACATGAAGCCACGGCCGTCGAGTGTAAGGTAAAGCAGGTTCTTCGTCCTCATATCGCCTTCCATCTGCACCACGTCCATCATCGGCGCGACGTCTGGGTCGGTGAGCCGAATCCATTTGGCTCCCATGTCTTCCGACTTGAAGATGGCATCGCGTTGCTGACCATCGAGCCTCCCCAGCATGTAGAGAAATGGAACTTCCGCATCGTTGCCGCGGCCAAATGCGATCTTGTCGCAGAACTGCACGCCGGAGACTGTGGCAAACGTCTTGCCTCCGTTCGATGAGTGAAACAGCTTGGTGCCCTTCACGTAGTCTCCACGTCCGAAGGCAACCCACACATCGCCGGTTTTTGCAGGATTGGAAACCACCGTCACGTTCACTCGGTCGGATGGAAATCCTGTGTTGTAATTCTCATACCAGGTGAGGCCGCCATCACGGCTTGTGTAGAAGTTTGAACCATCGACATAGTAGAAGGTCTTTCCCTGAGGATCATTGCGGTCTGAGGCGAGAATCTGCGTGCTTACCCAAGGTTGTGTCGCATTTTGCGAAGAGCGCGGGAGCGCCCCGTAGTGAGCCTGATCAATGTTGTGTGTAGCCATCTCGCCGGTTCTTGATTGAGATTGTGCAAGCCTGCAAAGCCGCCATGTCTTTCCACCATCGAAGGTGACGTGGGGCCATGGGGCAGATGCAGCGCTTCCTCGAATGCCATCGAACGTACCCCACGTGGGCGCCCAGACAAAGTTCAGCGGGTCTGCGGAGGACATCGCAATCTGTCCGCCGATGGGAATTGCGAGTCTCTTCTCGCCGTTATCCCAGAGCTGTTCCTTTGGCATTGACGGGAAAGCCTTCCATGTCCTTCCGCCATCGTTGGACAGTCCGTAAACTGGCCAGTAGAGCCATTGCAGGTGGCCTACAAACGCCATCGTGTCCGGATGTTGATAGCTGTAATCCAGACTTGAACCCATGCTTGTGTATGGCCATGGAACCGGATAGGCGTTGGGTCCAAAGAGTTTGGCCTGCCACGCAAAATCCGGCCGTGGATTCAGCGGTACACCCGACGGGCTGATCTTCGATTCAGGAACCTTGTCCCGGTCTTCAATACGAAATCCGATCATATCCATAGCCATGGCAATCAGATCGGCCCCGCCCTCAGCCTTCGACTTGGGCGGAATGCGGACCATCACTGCGCAAAGTTCTTCAAGATTGCTCATCTGCCATGCCCAGAAGGGCTGCGCGGCAGTCACGTCGTCGGTCCGCGCCGCTCCCCATCCGTTGATCCACCAGGCGTGCAGTGGATTCTCGGGATCGATCATCACCGTGGACACACCGCCGGAAGCACCATCGGTATTGCTCAGATAGTATGCCGGCGCCGAGGGATTAGATCCAGGCGCGAATGGATCGTGTCTGTGCATCACCATGTGTTGGCCAGCCCATGCAGAGCCTGCGGAAATGGAACGCCACACCATGTCGTCGCGGCCCACCATCACAATCGCCGGGCTTGTCGGATCCACAGTGATGCCCGTGTACGGCCTGCTCTTGTCGCCGGGCGTGATGTCGGTCCAGGTGCCACCGCGAAACCTTCTGACACTTCCTGATGCAGGCTTGATCGTGCCAAAACTGACGTAGAGCATCCCGTCCGATGCGACGGTTCCGCGCACAGGGTTCTCTGCTCCGCCGATGTTTGCCCACGAGCGCCCCGCATCCGTTGAACGCCACACGCCTGAGGAGTGGACGCCAACGTAGATGGTCTGCGTGATACCATCCCGCGCAGTTCCCGGCGCAAATAGAACGAAGGTGTCTCCCGCTGGATCATTCGTCCATGCTCGCAGACCTCCATTCACCGAGGTCCACTGATAGATGTTGTCCGGCTGCCGTATGCCCTTCCACAAACCGTTGCGTCGTGAGGCAAAGTACACAATGTCCGAATCGGCTGGATCGACCGCTAGCCGTTCGCCTGTTTCGACGCGGTAGTCGTCATTTGATCCTTCATACACATCTTTCTCGACAAACCCGGTGCCCCGCCAATGGATTCCGCGATCTTCAGAGAGCATCACCTCGGCAGCGTATTTGAACTTGCCGTCCTCAACTGAGCGGACCCTGTTGATCACGGCGTACACTCTGCCGGCATTCTCCGGATCGATCGCGATGCTCTCTGTGCCCACGCCCGCCTGCGTCTCCAGAGAGTCCAACAGGGGAATCCATCGCGAAGCCGTGCGGTCGAACCGATAGCTTCCGCCCACATCGGTCCGGATATAGACGTCGTAGGGAGGCATGGGCTGAATTACCAGCCCCGTTACCCATCCCATTCCTTGGATGTTCACACTTTTCCATGCGAAGAGTTGAACTTTCTCCGCGATGGCGAGTGGGACGCTCGAAAGAAAGAACAGGAAAATCGCGAATCGAACTGCGGCCTTTTGCCGCGCTGCTCTCATCCGCGTCAAGGCTCGCATCGAACTGAGCACAGAGGATGGAGTCGCTTCAGTGTCTCTCGAAGAAGTAAAGCGGGAAGGAAGATATGTTCCAAAAAAGATCATTGCCATTCTCAGAGAATCAAGGATGTGGGGCTAAGTAGCGAGCGAGCAATCTGTGAAGGCAATCGTTGCGCGACGTCTTCGCATATGCGGGAGCACTCGTTCGCAGTTTACACGAAATGCCGACATCTGGTATTGTGGCTACGCCACTTTATATCGACTCTCAGAGAAAGAAGTACCGTTTGGTGAAGGAAGACTCATCCGGAATTTTCGCCGGTATCGACCTCGGCGGCACCAAAATAGCGGTGATTCTCGCTGATTCGCGCGGCGCCGTTGTCGCGGAAGGTGTCATTCCAACTCTCGCCGAAGCTGGACCTGCTCAGGCCGTTCAACGGACATGCAGTCTTCTGAACGACCTCTGCCGGGAGTACTCAGTGGACTACCACGCGATCGGCATCGGACTTCCAGGACTGCTGGATCGCGAGGTAGGCAAGATCGTCTTTCTGCCCAATCTTCCCGAGGCGTGGCGCGACTTCCCAGTTGCTCGTGAGTTCGCATCGTATACCGACAAGCCGGTTGCCTTGCTGAACGACGCCCGCATGGCGACGCTAGGTGAATTCACCTTTGGCAATGGCCGCGGCTCGCGGAACATGCTATTTGTGACGGTTGGTACTGGCATCGGCGGAGGTTTCGTTCTCGACGGCCGGTTGCACTTTGGCGCCTTCGGAGCCGCCGGCGAAATCGGGCACCACACAATCTTTCCTGACGGACCACCATGCGGTTGCGGAAGCCGAGGATGCCTCGAAACGCTGGTGAGCGGCCCTGCGCTGGCGGCTGCGGGCAGGGCATTGATGAGTGAGAATCGTGCGCCACATCTGAGTGAACTTGTAGCAGGAGATCCCGGCAAGGTAACGGCAACCCAGATGGTTCTAGCGGCTGATCGCGGTGACATCGCGGTCGGGGAGGCCATCCGCGCAGCCGCGGAATACCTCGGCATCGGAATTGCAAATGCCGTCACGATCAGCGCAGTCGATAGTGTGATCATCGGTGGCGGTTTGGCAGTTCTTGGGGAGTTGCTGCTTGTACCCGTTCGCCGTGTCCTTCGGGAGCGTGTGCGGATGTTTCCCGCGGAAGTGGTGCGTGTAGATTGCTCTGTGCTTGGAGCGAAGAGCGGAGCGCTCGGCGGAGTTGCACTCGCGATGGAGGAATACAAGGCGAGTGCATGCAGCTTCTCAAATTGATTCTGGAGGCAAGATATGACGGATTCCTATCATTATGAATCCATCGCAAAGATGATCGACCACTCGCTGCTCAACCCCGCTCTCACCACGCGAGAGCTCGAAGACGGATGTGCATTGGCGGTGCGCTACAACGTAGCGAGTGTGTGCATTCTGCCCTACTATCTCACTCGCTGCGCGGAGTTGCTGGCAGAAATGACCATCCAAGCCAGCACAACCATTGGCTTTCCCCATGGCGGCCAGCGAACAGCAATCAAGCTTGCAGAAGCGCGCCAGGCCTTGAAGGACGGAAGTCAGGAACTGGATGTGGTGATCAATATCAGCAAGGCCCGCAGCGGGGATTGGCAGTATATCAACGATGAATTGTTTGCTCTCACTGAGACCATCCACGCCGATGGCGCGAAGATCAAGGTGATTTTTGAGAACGCGTACCTTGATGACCCGGCAAAGATTCGCCTGTGCGAAATCTGCGGCACGATTGGCGTTGATTGGGTTAAAACATCAACCGGCTATGCTTCAAGCGGTGCAACACTTGCGGATCTCAAGTTGATGCGTAGATACTCTCCGGAGCGCGTGCAAATTAAAGCTTCAGGTGGGATTCGTGATCTCGACGCGTTACTGGCCGTCCGCGCTCTCGGAGTCACTAGGGTCGGTGCAACACGTACGGAATCGATGCTGGAGGAGTGCAGGAGACGGCTCGGCCTCCAACCCATTACTCAGCCTTCCGCTTCAACGGCGGAAGCGTTAGCGGAGTATTAGCCATGGCAATTGCATACGCAAAGCGGCTCGTCCGTGAACCCATGTACCAGCAGATGAATGAGATTCTCCGCGAGCTATTGAAGACCGGAGAGTTCGCAGAGGGTGACCAGTTTCTGACCGAACGGCAGATTGCCGAACGGTTCCAGGTGAGCCGGCCAACTGCCAACAAGGTGCTGGGTGGAATGGTTGCCGAAGGGTTGCTTGAATTCAGAAAAGGAGTCGGCACATTTGTCTGCCCGCCTCGCCTGAATTACGACATTCAGAAGCTAGTCAGCTTCACTGAGAAGGTAAAGCAAGCGGGAAAAACACCCGCGACCCGGGTCTTGCGGTTCGAGAGGATCAAGGCTTCAGATGTGGAACCCGAAGTTGCGTTCAAATTGCAGGTCGAACGGGATCGCGAACTCTTTTCCATCACCAGGTTGCGTCTTGCCGACGGCGTTCCGGTCATTCTTGAAAAGCGATGGGTTCCAATCAGCATCTTTCCCGGGCTCTCTCGCCAGGAGCTTCGCGGATCCTTCTATGCTCTCTGCCGCCAGAAGTACAAGCTGCGCATTGCGGAATCAGACCAGACCATTCGCGCTGTCAGGCTTTTGGGAAAGGACGCAGTAACGCTTGAAACCCGCAGCGGATCGCCTGCATTTCTTGTTTCGGCCGTTGGCTATTCCGGGCCAACAGCAACCTGGTGGGAGAAGACCCTCTACCGTGGCGATGCATACGAATTCCATCGCGCGCGGTCTTCCCCTGGGCGGCTCATTCAGCTTCTGGCGCATTGAGTCAGCCGTGCACGCTGAGCTATGCAGCCGCGCCGGAAATCAGGGAGTGAGAGAGATCATGGCGATCAATCGACGGACATTTCTTCACAGAATCTTGGCTGCAGGTGCTCTTGCGTGTAAATGCGGGCCCGAACTGCTAAGCGCACTGGAGACTGCGCCGCCTCCAAGAGGTATTTTGCAGGCCAGTGGCCGGGAGATTGTTATTGACGGCCGTCCCATTCGTCTGCGCGGCGTGAACCTCGGCGGCTGG
>Ga0208688_1000815_pt1 | contig 15395 bp, 10 predicted proteins | sample June2015DPH_6_15_FD_184696 | JGI IMG/M metagenome (GOLD analysis project Ga0208688, IMG submission 184696) | Peatland microbial communities from SPRUCE experiment site at the Marcell Experimental Forest, Minnesota, USA - June2015DPH_6_150... | ecosystem: Environmental > Terrestrial > Soil >... | reverse complement strand
TCGCGAGGAAAAGATCATCAAGATGCGGTTCGGACTCGATGACGGCAACGCCCACACTCTCGAGGAGGTCGGCCAGAGTTTCGCGCTGACTCGGGAACGGATCCGGCAGATTGAGGCAAAGGCACTGCGCAAGCTTCGGCACCAGTCGCACAACAACGGATTGCGAGCGTTGCTGAATGCCTTTTAGCTGCAACGCTCTCGGCGTTCGTGTGTAACCCAGTCCAATCCGCGCCGAATACACGTCGCTCTCCTCATCCACTTTCTTGAAGCGCAGACTGGGATGGCGTGGGTCAGTGCGGAACAGCCGGTAGGCGCGTTCTGCCTGCCGGCGCACGTCGTTGGGCAGTGAAGCCAACGCCTCCTTGAACTCGCGCGTGGTGCGCGACTGACGGAAAAGGCCACGTGGTCTCGGGGTGTTCGACTTCAGGGCTGGCGTGGAAAATCCCCGGCCGCGTGGGAGATTCTCCCCTGGTTGGTTGCGGTGTCTATGCCGACGACAACGTGGGAGCCGCCACCGGCGACGGAGACCTGATGACCAACTACTGCACCAGCATTTCGATTGTCCACTACATGGCAAGCGGCATGTCCCCCCAGGACGCCTGCCTCGAGTTGTTGCGCCACATGGTGAGGACGGACCCCAGGAATAGAGATGGAGACTGTTGTGTGATCGCCATCAACAATCGCGGCGAAATCGGAGCGGCTTCCATGAGGTCCCCGTATCGGCTCAAGTATGCGCTGTGGATGAACGGCGAGAGTAACCTGCTGGACGCCGTCGCCCTGTATTAACAGCTCGGGAAGTAGCGCAGACCTGTTTTTCAAGGTCTGCGGCTTTTCTCACCGACCGCGCCCAAAGGCCGCGGACCTACAAAACAGGTCCGCGCTACTCGCTAGGTTGAAGCATTGCACGGGGAGAAGGTGGGGTGTATGTTGCCGGTCGCCCGGGATATAATCTTGGGGGAGGTAACACAGGCCCCAGAGCGCTTCCGGGAGCTTGCATTCGGGGATGTGAATAACAAGCCCCAGGACAAGGATTAGCTCTATGCTTCCTCGACCAGCTTGGCCTGCAGTGGGTATTTGGGCCCTACTGGCGTTCGTGCCCACAACCGCGATAGCCAGCACCCGTTACATCAAGGGATCGGTTGAGACCACGGATGGCAAACCAGTCCCCCACATCGAGGTGCGTGTGGTCAACGTCGGCGGGACGGTGTCCTCGGACTCCGGCGAGTTCACGATCCCCCTGTCATCCCAGTCCGAACCGGGAGATCCCATCATCCTTCGGGTCAAGGATTGGGTCGTCGTCGACCCATTTGTAGGAGAAAGCGGCAGAACGTACATTCCCAAAAGCAGTGTCGAGCCGATGAAGATTGTTGTGGCTCCGAGGGGTGACCGAAGCCTGCTATCTAACCAGCAACTCATCCAGCAAATCGTTCAGGGCGTTACGTCTCAGATCCGTCCGAGCTCGAGCTCACCGCCGGAGTCCGATCATTTTCTGGCTGACCGGGCCATAGAGCTGGGCTTCACCGTTGAACAGCTCAAATCAGCCATCACCGCGTGGAGCAAGAACGTTCAGGAGCCCTACCAGGAAGGATTATCGGCCTTGTATGCGCGGCAGTATTCGGAGGCGAGTGCGTACATTCGTGAATCGATCGGTTCCTCCGAAAACGACTTGGTCGGTAAATACAACTCGTTGGCCGCAGCGGAGTATGGACAGGGTTACTATCCGGCGGCTGAGTCTACCATGCGAAAGGCGGGCATCCTTCACAGCAATGACCCGCTGGTGCTATGGATTCTCGGAGTGGTCCTCGACACTGAAGCTAAGTATAGCGAGGCAGAACCATTCCTGAAGCGGGCCTTGGCGATTGACGAAAAGGCGCTGGGGGCGGAGTACCCGGATGTGGCGAGAGACCTCAACACGTTGGCGCTGCTCTACGTCCATCAAGGCAGGTACGCCCAGGCGGGGCCACTTTACAACCGAGCCCTGGCGATTGACGAAAAGGCGCTGGGGGCGGGGCACGCGGATGCGGCGACACGGCTCAACAACTTGGCGCTGCTCTACGACCGCCAAGGCAGATACGCCGAGGCGGAGCCACTCTACGAGCGAGCCCTGGCAATTGAGGAAAAGGCGCTGGGGCCGGAGTGCCTGGGCGTGGCGATAGCCGTGAACAACTTGGCGCTGCTCTACGACCACCAGGGCAGATACGCCGAGGCGGAGCCGCTATGCAAGCGAGCCCTGGCAATTGAGGAAAAGGCGCTGGGGCCGGAGCACCCGTATGTGGCGACGCCCGTCAACAACTTGGCGGCGCTCTACGACGCGCAAGGCAAGTACGCCGAGGCAGAGCCACTCTACAAGCGAGCCTTGGCGATTGACGAAAAGGCGCTGGGTCCGGAGCACCCGGACGTGGCGATACGGCTCAACGGCTTGGCGGCGCTCTACGTCAGTCAAGGCAAGTACGCCGAGGCGGAGCCGCTATGCAAGCGAGCCCTGGCAATTGAGGAAAAGGCTCTCGGGCCGGAGCACCCTGATGTTGCGACACAGCTCAACAACTTGGCGGCGCTCTACGTCCATCAAGGCAAGTACGTCGAGGCGGAGCCACTCCTGAAGCAGGCCTTGGCGATTGACGAAAAGGCGCTGGGGCCGGACCACCCGGACTTGGCGAGAGACCTCAACAACTTGGCGGCGCTCTACCTCCATCAAGGCAAGTACGCCGGGGCGGAGCCACTCTTGAAGCGGGCCCTGGCGATTAACGAAAAGGCGTTGGGGCCGGAGCACCCGGAGGTGGCGAGAGACCTCAACAACTTAGAGCAGATCTACGACCGCCGAGGCAAGTACGCCGAGGCGGGGCCACTCTTGGAGAGGGCCTTGGCGATCGACGAGAAGGCGCTGAGCCCGGAGCACGCGCAGGTGGCGACAGACCTCAGCAACCTGGGGCTGCTCTACTACAACCAAGGCCAGTACGCTGAAGCGGAGCCACTCTACAGGCGGGCCTTGGCGATTGACGAAAAGGCGCTGGGGCCGGAGCACCCGGATGTGGCGGCACGCCTCAACGGCCTGGGGGTGCTCTACGACCATCAAGGCAAATACGCCGAGGCGGAACCACTCTACAAGCGGGCCCTGGCGATTGACGAGAAGGCGCTGAGCCCGGAGCACCCGCAGGTGGCGACAGACCTCACCAACTTGGGGCTCCTCTACTACGACCAAGGCAGGTACGCCGAGGCGGAGCCACTCTACAAGCGGGCCCTGGCGATTGACGAAAAGGCGCTGGGTCCGGAGCACCCGGACGTGGCGACACAGCTCAACAACTTGGCGGCGCTCTACTACAACGAAGGCAAATACTCCGAGGCGGAGCCACTCTACAAGCAGGCCCTGGCGATTGACGAAAAGGCGCTGGGCCCGGAGCACCCGGAGGTCGCAAGAGACCTCAACAACTTGGCGGCGCTCTACTACAACCAAGGCAATTACGCCGGGGCGGAGCCACTCTTGAAGCGGGCCTTGGCGATTGACGAAAAGGCGCTTGGGCCGGAGCACCCGGACGTGGCGAGAGGCCTCAACAACTTGGCGGCGCTCTACTACCGCCAAGGCAAGCACGCTGAGGCGGAGCCACTCTTGAAGCGAGCGTTGGCGATCGACGAAAACGCATTCGGGCCGGAGCACCCGAAGGTGGCTACGACGGCTGAGAACCTGGCGCTCCTCCTTCGAAAGCTTGGCCGCGACAGCGAAGCGAAGGTCTACGAGGATCAAGCCGCGAGGATTCGCGCCAAGACGAGTCGGGAGCCCGGGAGCGACAAACCAAAACAGAATTGAAGGTAACGAGCGTGACCGCGGTCAACCCTGTCCAACCTGTCCAGCCTCTCTCTGCAAAGGCTTACGCCATCATTGCGCTGGTCGGGCTCGCCATCGGGGTGGGCCTGCTGCTGTTCTATGTTTATCGGGTTCCCAAGCTGATTGAGAGCGGCGTTCAGAATCATGTCTTTTACCTTCTACTAATTCCATGGGCCCTTGCGTGCGCGGCGTTTCTTTTCGGAGCGATGCGCAGCTACGCGCGCTTCACCCACAGGCGCTTGGGGAATTTCCTTGAGCTCGGCGGCCCAGTGGTCCTTTTCTGCCTCGTGATCGTAGGAGGGTTCAAACTGGTACCGCCTTCGCCGGAGACATTTGACCTGACCGTGCGCGCCCACAGTGCCGATGGCAGCGAGCCAATCATCACTTCCGGTCAAATCACCATCGATCTCGATAACGACCGTCGTTCCAAAGCCGTTAGCTCAAGCGGCGAAGCCGACTTCAAGGGCGTTCCTGCAAAGTTCAGGGGCGCAATTGTGGGAGTGCTGCCGCAGGTGGACGGCTACAAACAGGAATGGCACCACCTGGAAGTGAGAGGTACCGTGCTCGATCTGACGCTGCAACGCGCACCGCAACCTCTCACCCGCCTGACCGGAGCAATCATTCCGCCGCCCAAGGACTGGGCCAGGCTGCGCATCATGGTGGATGGCCAGTCAGGGGAGGGCAAAGTGGATGAGCTCGGGAGGTTCAATTTTCAAGTAAGCGGCACGGACGGTGACACAATCCGGCTGAAAATATACGACGACACCAAGTTGGTTTACGACGATTTCCAAACTCTCCCCGGTCCCCTGACTCTCACACTACATAGCAAGTAGAGGGCAGACCTGGTTCTGCAGGTCTGCGGTTTTTCGTTGTAGGGACTGTTCCTGCTACCAGGCGCTGACCTCACCAAAGTCCTTGCCAATTGCTAAAGCGAGTTGAGGATGCGGAACTCAAACTGGGTCACAGGACCTCAGGCGCCGTTAGAACCGTAATCCCTGCGCTTGTAGCTTCTCACCTTGCGCAACTCGACCACTAGGTGGGGGTAGGGCTTGCCCTGCCCTTACTGGTTCAGCGGCAATGTACGCGGAGGGGACGGCAAGCCGTCCCCGTACTGCGAAAGGCCTTGCGGACATCGGGGTCCAGGGAAACAAGATTTGTACCCGCGTGGTAGCGCAGGGCCCGCGGTCCGGCCCTGCGGCTTTTCCACCGGTGCGGGTTCTTGCCGCGCCGCAAACAAGGTAATCCGAATTGCTACGCGCCGCGCCGCCAAAACCACGGGGCGGTGGAAGAACCGCCCACCATTAAGATTGGCGGGCTGGAGAGCGAGCCTTGTGCTGCCTGACTCCCGACTCCTGAATCTTGGCCCTTGACACGCGGCTGGAAATGTAGTAGCCTACTGTTGTGGACGTATGCCAGACGCGCCACCACACCGCTTGCAAGGGGTTCTAAATCAGCCCCACGGCTGCGGAAGATGGGCGGAAAACGCAAAAAAGATACTAAATAGACGGAACGAACCTAAGAATTTATTGAAAACACAAGGGTTAACATCTTTGGAGGCTCGAAAACGAACCCAATTCTGAGTGCGAAAAGCGCCAATCAAAGCAAAAAATACGGCCAAAAATCGATGAGTTGTGGGGCAGAAGAGGAGGTTTCAGGTGTCAGGTGGCAGGGGCTCAGCCAGGATTCAGGAGTCAGGATACAGGAGACAGAAGCGCAGGAGACAGGTTGTGCAGAACAGGGCGCGTTTTGGGTGAGAGGTCACCGTATCGCCCGTTCGTGACCTACCTCTCTTTTGACAGGGAACAGAGAAAAAAGACGCGCCTGTCATGGGTTGAATCTCTCATTGGCACATTCACTCTGCGGGCTGACTTCAAAAACGGGCCGCGCCACAAATCAGAGGATAATGCAAATCAATGAGTTACTTTGACAATGTGTCAATTTCGGCAATTTGCTTACCTCGACAAAACGTTTGGTAAGCCCGAGGATTTCTGGCAGGTAGATTGCGTGAGGGAGGTGAGGAACAGTTGAATTTCGTGGTTCAGGAGGAGCAAATGGCCATACCCTCACGCATCCGCGATTTCCTGGATTCCGAGAATATTTCCTATGAGGAACTCCGTCACCAGCCGGCCTATACAGGACAAGAGGTCGCACACACGCTCCATCTATCGGGCAAGAGGTGCGCCAAGACCGTAGTGCTGGATGGGGACGGAAGGCTGGCAATGGCAGTTTTGCCGGCCTCCAACCGACTGAATCTCCAAGATCTTCGGGCAGCAATGGAAGTCACGCGCTTGGAGATGTTAGCGGAAAATGCACTGATCAAGCTCTTCCCAGACTGTGAGCGGGGCGCGATTCCACCTCTCGGCCGTCTCTATGGGATGGAGGTATGGGTGGATCGAACCATAAGCGATTCGGAGGAAGTTGTATTCTGCGCAGGCACCCACGAGGATTGCATCCGAATGAAGTACTCCGACTTCGCAAAGTTAGCCAGACCGCGCATTAGCCGGTTTTCGGAAGTCTGGGCCACCACGGCGGCTTGACCAGTCCGGCCGAATCGCCCATATAGAGCATGCCCTGCTGGGGCGGCTTAGCCGCGGCCCTGCGGAGCGGCGGTGAGGCTTGGCGCTCCCTTTCGCTATTACGCTGAAGTATTCGGAGGCGGCGCAAACTCGGCTCAGGCGCTGACGAAGCGCCTGCACCCAAAGGGGATGCGCGTGAATAGCGGGGGTAGTGCGTCCCATCAAACTTATGCGCGACCCCCCTGACCCTGAATGAGTTACACTATGGTTGAAGGGTGTTGGTGTGACATGAGGAGGAATTCATGCTTGCTTTAAAGGAAAGACTGGCGCAGCAAATCCCGGGGTTAAGAGAAGAAGTACACCAGCTCACTAAACGCCATGGCGACGCAGTCATTTCCGAGGCGACAGTAGCTCAGGTTTTTGGCGGAATGCGAGGGATCAAGGGCCTCGTCTGCGATACATCTGTGGTGGACCCAGACAAGGGTTTATACGTTCGCGGCATACCCATTGGCGAGTTGGCCCACTGCTTGCCCGAGGAGATTTTCTACTTGCTTTGCGCCGGCGAACTTCCCGATAGCGAAGCTCTTGCCAGCCTCCAGCAGGACTTGCGAAAGCGCGCCCAGATTCCCGCCTATGTATGGGATGTGCTTCAGGCCATGCCGATAGATTCGCATCCCATGACGATGTTTAACACCGCCATCCTGGTGATGGAGCGCGATTCCGTCTTCCGTCGCCGCTATGCCGAGGGAATGCGCAAAGAGGAGTTCTGGGAAGCCGCACTGGAAGATTCCCTGCAAATGCTTGCCAAGCTTCCTGCCATTGCCGCCGGTATCTACCGCATGCACGCACACAAGGGCTCACCTGTCGCATCCGACCCCGGCCTGGACTGGGGGGCCGATTACGCCCACATGCTGGGCTTGCCAGATCCGGAAGGTAACCTCGCCCGACTCATTCGCCTCTACCTCACCTTGCACTGTGACCATGAGGGCGGAAACGTGAGCGCCTTCACCTGCCACACGGTGGGCTCCGCCCTCTCCGACCCTTACTACGCGGTCTCGGCTGGGTTGAACGGCTTGGCGGGGCCACTTCATGGGCTAGCCAATCAGGAATGTCTCCAATTCGTTCTCGGAGTACGCAAGAGGTTCGACGGCGTGCCCACCGACGAGCAACTACGAGAGTTCGCTTGGAACACTCTCAAAGAGGGTCACGTCATCCCGGGTTATGGGCATGCCGTGTTGCGTATCACCGACCCCAGGTTTGCGGCCTTCCACCAGTTCGGGGAGCAGGTTTGTGCTCAGGACGAAATGTTCAGGATCGTGGACAGGGTTTTCGCGATTGTGCCAGAAATTCTTAGAGAGCAGGGAAAGGCCAAGGACCCCTGGCCCAACGTGGATGCTATTTCAGGAGCCTTGCTCTACCACTTCGGGCTGACCGAATTCGACTACTACACCGTGCTCTTTGGTGTCTCACGGGCGCTGGGAATGTGCGCACAATTGGTTGTCAACCGCGCGCTCGGTACGCCCATCACCCGCCCGAAATCCGTGAGCACGGACTGGATCAAGGCGACTGTCGGACAAACACGACAGGCAGCTTGAATCGAGGGTGCCACATGGGGGCGCAAGCGTCCTGCGAATTCGTCGGGCTTCTTACGCGCCCCCAAAAAGAGGAGATTCCCATGGGCCCCAGATGCAGTAATTGTCCTGTTCTGAAGACTTCTCTATTCAGTAGTCTATCGAGTGAGCAAGTCTCACGACTGGGGTGTGTGTTCCGGCCGGCACGTTACCGGAAGAACCAAATCCTCTTCTTCGAAGGGGGTGCGGCTCTGCATTTGTTCGCTCTCCATGCCGGTCTTGTCAAACTGGTCAAGCCGCTCGAGAACGGGAAAGACCGTATAACCAGCGTCCTGTTCCCAGGTGAATTGTTCGGCCTGGAAACCCTTTCGCAGCCCACTTACCCGCTTACGGCCGTGACATTGCGCGACAGCGAGATCTGCGCCGCAGCACGGGAAGAGGTAATTATCTTCCTGCAATCCAACCCGGAAATCGCAATTGGTATGGTGCGGTTCCTGGTCGCCGAAGTGGGACGTGTCCGCACCCAAGTCACGGACATGAGCTTCAAGGATGCCAGAATGAAGGTGGCAACCTTCCTCCTATCGCTGGTTGCCTCTGACCCCACCCCCCACAACGGACGTGCGACGCTTACCCTACCTCTCTCAAGGCAAGAGATCAGCGAAGTCCTCGAGCTGTCACCAGAAACAGTAAGCCGCACACTGACGGCATTCCGACGAGAAGAGTTGATTGTCGCACATGGGCGGCACCTGATGATCCAGAATCTTGAGGGCCTGCAATCAGCGGCACGCCGCTGAGTCCGTGCCTTGATGCGACATTATGTCTATATCGATAGGGCCATAAAACCCACCCGCGGCTCGATGTTCTAAAGCCAGCTTACCTCCCTCAACATCTCGCTAAGTGCTCGACCCTAAAGCAATTGCATCAATACTGCGGCGAGAGGCATTAGAAGATAGGAATAAAAAAACTAGTGGACGCAGATTGACCTGCGTCATGTAGAATTATGACTCCTGCCCTCGACACGGGCCACAACGGCTGCTAGGTTGCTCATCGTACACTGCGGGTCTTGGGTCCAGGAATCTCTCGATGGAATTCCCTGGAACCCGTTTCGGTCTTGCGTCAGGCCGGTTAATTGGAACGCGAACAACTCAACTCGTCGCAATCGGTCTGTCCATTCGGTCTCAAAAAGCGATGCTTCACCCAAGGAACATGGCACTCCTCTGTGCCGCGGTTCTCATCTCGACGCTTGCCGCTCTCCCTCAAGCCGTACTGCCTTCCCCATCAGCGGACGCGAATCACCCTGAAATCCTCTTCGTGCAAGCGGCGTCCGTAAAGGGGGGCAGGTTATCAGAGAGATTCCCCCAAGGCAGCAGGATTGTTCGCCTTAACATGGGAAGCACTAGGCCCGCGAATCTCACGCCGAACTTCTTTGGGGCGGCAGATCCACGCATCTCCTTCGATGGCTCAAAGGTGCTCTTCGCCGGCAAGAAAGATGACGCAGCAGCCTGGCAGGTCTGGGAAATGAACACGGATGGAACGGGGCAGCGCCAAGTGACACACTGCGATGGGAATTGCCTTGCCCCAGCCTATCTGCCGCGCGATGAAATCGCTTTTTCCGGCGAAGTCCAGGATGCCGGCGGAAGCCGGGTTTATCAAATCTATGTCGGCAAGCTTGACGGGAGTGACGCGCACCCCATCACCTTTGGCCCGGGCGACTACGAGCTCGAAACGGTACTCCAGAATGGGTTAATCCTGGCTTCCGCACGTTCACCCCTGCAAGTGAGAGGGAAATCCGAGAGTTCGCGCAACCTCTATACGCTTCGGCCAGACGGCAGCGGCCTGGCGGCGTTCCGGTGCGACCACCAGCCACCGGCAATTCGCAGCCAAGCCGAAGAGCTTGACGACGGGTCCGTGGTTTTCGTCAAGAACCAGGTGCTTGGCTCCGAAGCGGGGGGCGACTTGGCTGCGATTAGACGTGGCGCCATGCACAATTCAGTTCTGGCCCCCAGGAGCGTATTGATCTGCTCACCCAGACAGCTCGAAGCCGCCAGATTGATCGTGGCACGCCGAGTGTTGGCGCCCCGAGCCGCGGGGAAATTCGACCTCTATTCCTTTGATTTCATCCATGGGATGTTCCAAGCCCTGATCTACAAGGATTCGGAATTTTCCAGTATTGAGGCCGTTCCGGTCGCCGCACATCCAGTTCCACGCTGGTATTGGAGCACGCTAAGCTTTGAGGCAAAGGCGGGCTATTTTATCTGTCTGGACGCCTCGCTGAGTGACAACGCGCCCAAGGGCCGCATTTCGGTCCCGCCCTCCAGGGTTCGCGTGATAGCCCTTGACTTGGCGACGCAAAAGGAAAGCCTCCTGGGCGAAGCGTCTGTCGAGCGCGACGGATCCTTCTATATCGCGGTGCCGCCGGACCGCCCGGTGCGGTTCGAACTGCTGAATGCCGAGGGCAAGGTGATCCGCGCGCAGCGAAGTTGGGTTTGGGCCCGCCCAGGTGAGGAACATGGCTGCGTGGGCTGCCACGAAGACCGTGCCGTGGCTCCTGAGAACCGCTGGCCACTCGCTCTGCGGCGCTTCGACACGCCCACCTTACTGGGTGTTCAGGCCCCGCTCGAAGCAGCGCACTGAGTCGCCGGGGCGGGTTTCAAATCACCTTGCGACCCGAAATGAGGAATCGAGAATGAAAGTTCCAGCTCGACAAATCGCGATCATGCTTGCCGCGGCGACCATGGTGGCCGTGGGGTTGAGAGTCACGGCTCAGGACCCTGCGCGAACCACCGAGACACGCATGTCGAATCCGCAGCCCACTGCTGCAGCCGCGAATTCAGCGCGGGATCCCGCCCGGCAGACCACCACTCCATCCGCCCTGCCCACCTTTGAAGATGTCACCGAAAAATCCGGCATCAATTTCCGGCACTCCTTCGGGGAACAGAAGCTGAGTTCCATCATGGAGGCCACCGGTTCCGGTTGCGCCTGGATCGACTACAACAATGACGGCCTCTTGGACCTTTACGTGGTGAGTGGGCGCTACGTTGACGGCGCCACCAAATTCTCAAAACCCGACGGCGTGGATGCTACGAACCATCTTTACCGCAATAACGGCGACGGCACTTTTACAGACGTCACGGCGCAGGCGGGCGTGGGCGGCAAAGGCTTCGGCATGGGCGTGACGGTGGGCGACTATGACAACGACGGATACGAAGACATCTACGTCACCAACTGGAATTCGTCCATCCTCTACCACAACAACGGGAATGGAACGTTTACTGACGTAACGGCGAAAGCGGGGGTCGAGAATCCCCACTTTGGAACTGGCACAACCTGGTTCGATTACGACCGCGACGGCAAGCTGGATCTCTACGTGGGGAATTACCTGAAGTTCGATCCCAATGCCAAGAGGGAGTATTTCAGCGCCGACGCTTTCCCCGGCCCGCTCGACTACGAAGGTGACGCTGACCGCCTTTTCCACAACAACGGTGACGGGACGTTTACCGACGTATCCCACAAGGCGGGCATCGATAACCCGTTGGGACGGGCCATGGGTTTGACGGTGGGTGACTTCGATAACGACGGCTGGCCGGACATCTACATCGCCAACGACACCATGGACAGTTACCTCTACCACAACAACCACGACGGAACGTTTACGAACGTCGCTCAGGATGTGAACGTAGCATTTGGCGCCAACGGCGAGGCTACCTCCGCCATGAACCCCATCTTCGGCGATTACGACAATGATGGTTGGCAGGACATCTTCGTTTCCGACATGCGTTACCACCGCCTTTTCCACAACCCGGGCGCGAAGGGTTTCTGGCTTGACACCACCGTTGAAACCGGTGTGGCCCAGGTTTCCGGCCAGTACGTTGCCTGGGGAGACGGCTTCTTCGATTTCGACAATGACGGCTGGAAGGACCTGTTTATCGTGAATGGCGGCCTGCATTGGCTGATTCCCATGGAAGACTCTATTCTGCGCAACAACGGCAACTCCACATTCACCGATGTGTCCTCCGAGTTGGGCAACTACTTCAAACTCAAGAAGGTTGGGCGCGGCGCCTGCTTCGCTGATTATGACAACGACGGTTACATCGACGCCTTCATCGTGGTGCTGGGTGGCAAAGGAATCCTGCTCCACAACAATCCCCCACCCGTGGGAATGCGCAATCATTGGCTGACACTCAAACTGATCGGGACGAAGAGCAACCGCGATGGTTTTGGGGCCCGCCTGGAGGCCATCGCCGGAGACCTTCACCAGTACATCGAGGCAACCTCAGAGAACGGGTATCTCTCCCAGGGTGACCCGCGCCCGCATTTTGGCCTGGGCAAACACACCGAAGTGGACAAGCTCATCATCCACTGGCCGAGCGGAATCGACCAGGAAATTGACCACGTCAAGGCGGATCAGTTCCTGACCGTCAAAGAACCTTCCGAAACATCCGGACATGCGGGAGGAAAGGCGCGATGAACGGCGATCGCTCAAACCACCAGGGCCGCGTCAAAGTCGCGGAAAAAGCGGCTCCGCCGTCCCGCGCACGCGGGATGCGGAAAGCCTCCCGCTTTCCCTTAAGTCACCACGTTCCCCCCTCTCCCCCTTGGGGGAGAGGGGCCGGAGGCGAGGGGGTCGATACCGCGAATGCGCAAAGAAGACATCCCGGTTCCCAACTTTCCGGTTGTGATCCGCAAACGGATGGGACCAGGTTCGCGACCCCCTCACCCGGCCCGCCCCGGCTGAAGAGAACGCCGGCGGCGGGCCACCCTCTCCCCCAAGGGGGAGAGGGGAAGAGAGCCAAAAATCACAGCGCCAACGCTCGATGTCTGGTCATGTTTGGGGCCTTCGCCCTGCTGGCGCTGTTTGTTTTCAGTCATCGTCCCTACCCCTATGCAGCGACCCCTGCCCCGCAGCAAGTAAAGACTGCCGAGCCGGAATACCTGACACCCGTGGAGCTAAAGTTTTCACCGGACGGTCAGCGGATTTACGTCGTGTGTGAGGGTAACGACTCGGTGCTGGCAATTGACGCGCGCACACAACGAGTGGTGGCACATGTGAAGGTTGGCAGCAAACCGAGAGGACTCGCGGTTTCTCCGGACGGAAAGACGCTTTACGTATCGAATTCCTGGAGCGACACGGTGAGCGAAATTGACGCCGGATCGCTCCAGGTCCGCCGCACACTTAAACCCGGCTGGGGACCGGTTGGGCTCACCACCGACCGGAGTGGAAAGTTCCTGTACGTCGCTAACAGCGTCGGCAACGACGTTTCGCTTTTTGACCTCACTACGGGCGCAGAGATCAAGCGCTTCATGACCCAACGGTATCCCGAACAGATTCTCCTCTCCCGGGACGGACGCCGCGTTTACGTGGCAAACATCCTGCCGCACTTCGGTCCTTACGATAAGCCACCCGTCTCCGAATTGCTGGTTATCGACGCGGTGAAGCAAATCGTCGAAGAACGCATTCTCCTTCCCGGAGCCATTGAACTGCGGCACATTGCGGAGGCGCCGAAACCGCTGGGCGGTTACCTTCTGGTTCCGGAGATGCGGCCCAAGAACCTCGGTCCCCTTATCGGTGTGGCACAAGGCTGGGTAATGACCCATGGGATGGCAGTAGTTCGACCCGATGTAGGGGCGGTTCGCGAACCGCCCCTACAGGTTACCCAGGTGTTGCTCGACGACGTTGACTACTTTTACGCCGGGGAGAATGGCGCCGCCTTCACGCCGGACGGCCACTACGCACTGGTGACCGCGTCGGAAGCCAACACGCTCACCATTATCGACACCGCGAGGTTGGCGCGGCGCCTTCACGAAGTTCCAAGTGATGAACTTCCCAATCGTCTAGACTCGGCGCGGGCCTTCGTCGTGCGGCGTCTCAAAACGGGATACAACCCGGAGGCCGTGGTGGTTTCGCCGGACGGCCGGCTGGCGTACATAGCCAACCGGCTGGAAGATACCCTGACCGTTGTCGATCTAGCGAAGCTTCAAATTGCCTCGACGCTTGATCTCGGTGGACCAAAAGAACTGACCGCTCTGCGCAGGGGCGAACGGGTTTTCAATGCTGCGAAATATTGCTTTCAGGGCCAGTTTGCCTGCGCCACCTGCCACCCCAACCGCCATTTGGATGGTGTTGCTTGGAATCTTGAGACTCCACAACTGGGGCGCGACCGCGTGGCAAATCGCACCCTGCGCGGGATTAAAGACACCGCACCGTATAAGTGGAATGGGAAGAACCCGGACTTGGCCACCCAGTGCGGCCCCCGCATCGCCAAGTACCTGTTCCGTTCCGAAGGCTTCAACACGCAGGAACTTGAAGACCTGATCACTTACGTAAATCAGATTCCTCTGCCCCCCAATCGGCATCTTGCGGCGGACGGTCAGCTCACGGAGGCGCAGGAGCGCGGCAAGGCCATCTTCTACCGGACACAAAAGAACGACGGCTCGCCGATTCCGGTCTATAACCAGTGCGCCACGTGTCATCCGGCAGACTCTCACTATACCAGCCGGACAAGCTTCGACGTCGGGTCGGCGACCAAGTACGACACGATTAAGTCCTTTGATACTCCTCAACTGGATCGCGTCTACGAAGATGGCCCCTACCTGCACAATGGGGAGGCATTGACGCTCGAAGAAATCTGGACCGTATTCAATAACAACGACACGCACGGCATGACCTCGGATATGGCCAAAGAACAATTGAACGATTTGATTGAGTTTCTGAAAACGCTGTAAGGACTTTAGATTTGAAATTTGAGATTTGAGATTTGAAATTTGAAATTTGAAATTTTGGGGGGGTGAGGGAGAACACCATGAAGCGGATACTCCTGAGCGCGGCAGTTCTGCTGGCCGCGTCATCACTTGCGCTGGCGCAAAAGCCCCGCTTGATCACGCGCTGGGAGAATTTCACGACGGCCAACGGGATGCCTGACGCCAAGGTCTTCAGCCTCGCCGTCGATGGCACCCGTGTCTGGGCTGGGACCGAGGACGGCCTGGCGCTGGTCGAGAATGGGAAAGTGCAGAGAGTTTATAAGACGGAAGACGGCCTGGTACATCGCGCGGTGATGGGCGTTGCCGTGGACAAGAAAACGGGCGACCTGTGGATTGCCACCTTTGGCGGAGTCAGTCATTTTTCCGGCGGCCAGTTTCAAAACTTCACTAACCTCACCAGCGGCCTTCTGAATGACGTTTGCTATGGCATCGCCGTCGTCGATCAGTACGTCTGGGTAGCGACGACGGCAGGCGTCAGCCGCCTGAACACCTACACCGGTGAATGGACGAACTGGAGCGAGAAGAATGCACCCTTCCATGAGCCCTGGACTTATGGGATCGCTCCGGCGGGCAACAAAATGTACTTCGCCATCTGGGGCGGGGGCCTGCTTGAGTACGACGTAGCGGGCAACTATTGGAAGCCCTACACCGATCCCGACGAGGAAATGGAAATCGTCCTGTTCCGCAATCAGGGCCTCATCCATATCATCGTTTCAAACGTCGCCTACA
>Ga0208688_1000774_pt1 | contig 15921 bp, 10 predicted proteins | sample June2015DPH_6_15_FD_184696 | JGI IMG/M metagenome (GOLD analysis project Ga0208688, IMG submission 184696) | Peatland microbial communities from SPRUCE experiment site at the Marcell Experimental Forest, Minnesota, USA - June2015DPH_6_150... | ecosystem: Environmental > Terrestrial > Soil >... | reverse complement strand
GTTTCTCACGGCGGCTCTCTCCTTTAAAAGGGATTCGCAACCCGAACTCGATCCGAGTTCGGGCGAGAGCCGCTGCTTCTTGTTCTCAAGTTTCAACTAAACCCGGGGCATCCTCTGCTAGGATGGCTGGTAGCACTGTTGGGTGATGTCATGGGAAAACCAAGGGTCCGTACAGAGAAGAGTTCCCAAAGGGTTCCAAGGTCAAAATTGCGGACCGTGCTTTTCTGGAGGATTTCCTCAAAACTTGGAAATTCCACCACAAGCTGGAACCCGACCAGTTGAAGTTTGCAGACAAGATTGCCAAGGTGAAATCGGTTGGGTTTTACCACGGTGGCGACGAACTCTATGAACTCAAGGGGGTGCCGGGGACCTGGCACGAACAGTGTTTGAGGGCTGTAAAGCGGACAGTTTTCTTCCGCAAATTCTTCGGGTACTAGCCGCCACTTTTCCGATTAGGCGGGTGGTCTCAATGGGTCGGTGCAACACTTGCTTGAAGTCTACTTGCAGGAGTCTCAAAACCTAAGGTTTTTCGTGGGCGTTGATTTAAACGCAGGGCTACCTTGTCCAGTTCGGATTGAGCGTATCCGGACAGGTCGGTCCTTTTGGGGAAGTATTGTCGCAGCAACCGGTTCGTGTTTTCGTTCGTGCCGCGCTGCCAGGGGCTGTGGGGATCACAGAAGTAGACTTTCACGTTTGTAGCCACCGTAAAGGTCTTGTGTTTGGCCATCTCCAGCCCACGGTCCCAGGTCAGAGAGCGCCGCAGTGAAGTTGGGAGTTTGCGAATTTGCCGAGTCAGTGCGGCGACGACAACCGCCGTGTCTTTGCTGGGCACCTTTACAAGCGCGGTAAAACGCGAATGTCGTTCCACCAAGGTCGCAATGTGACTGTTCCTTGAGCCGCTCAGGAGATCGCCCTCCCAATGACCGGGAATCGCGCGGTCCTCAATTTCAGCGGGCCTTTCCCGGATGGAGATGGCATCTACGATTTGACCGCGCGAGTCTCTAAAGACATGAGAGTGCTGCGAGCGGCGTATGCGGCGTTTGGATCGCAGGTGCCCAAGCAGCTCTTTCTTGAGCACTCCTCGCGCTTGAATGAATAGGCTTCGGTAAATGGTTTCGTGGGACACACGCATGCTCTCGTCATCGGGATACTGGATTTTCAGCCAACCGGAAATCTGTTCCGGCGACCAGTCCAGAATCAGTTTACTCGCAACGATCTTCTGCAACCTCACATGGATCGCAAGAAGACACCGTTTGGGTCGCAATGCCGATTCCCAGGCCTGGGAATCGGCTTCATTGGCTCGATACTCGGGACGGCCTCCATGACGTGCGACCTCCCGGCTCACTGTCGACGCAACTCGATCCAGGCGTTTAGCTATCTCGCGAATCGACGAACCGGAAGCGATCCCTCGAGAGATCTCCTCGCGCTCACGCTGCGTGAGCGCGAGGAGCGAGCGCCGCCGGACGGCCGGAACAAACCCACCGTGACGCGACACCAGACAACGAATAGACGAATGCTCCTTGCCGAAGGCGCGCCCGATCTTATGCAACGAGTCTCCCGCCTTCCAACGACGCCACATGTCGCTCTTCTGCACCGCCGAAAGTCCAAACCGTTTCCCTTGGGTCATAAACACCACCTTTGAAAACAGCTTTATACCAGATGGTGTTGCATCGACCGGTTGAGCTCGCACGACTCTCCAGAAACTTGTTTATAAGTTCTCTGGAATCAATAAATCGGTTTGGAGAAGTTTCTGGCACCAGTGACGCGTCAAAGACGCGGTTAGGGCTTACCGGGACTTAGCCGAGTTGACTGGTGGCGTGGCCCTGACTGAATTCTCTCACTCTCGCTGGTACAAAAAACGCCCCTCACGTCAGACGCGGCGGCTACTTGCTCGGCTCGCTCGACGGGGGGACGATCCCCTTGAGGCGCAGGTAGGTGACGATGTTGCCGTAGTGCTCCATCGTGTGGGCGATGTTGAACGACAAGACAGTGAACTTGGCGTGGTCGCCGCCCATGAACTTGACGGTCTGGAGGGCGGCCACGTCGGTCATTCCGTCATAGGCCTTGTTGCAGTAGGTCACGGAGTCCTTGAGCGCCTGCACCAAGTCGGCCTTGGTGGTCTTGTTCTTCTCGATCTCCAGCGCCGGGTTTTTCTCGCCGAGCACGGCCGAGCAGAACCCGTACTGGGCGTCGGCCACGTGCCCAATGATTTGGCTGTAACTACGCACGTCGGGCGTCGGCTTGAAGCCGTAGTTCTCTGCCGGCATCTTCTCGGCTGAGCGGACCACGATATCACTGGCATAGCCATAAATGAGCTTCTGGCCGGCTATGAGCGGGTTCGCGGGTGGCGCGGCGGGGGTCTGCGCTAAGGCGATGGTCGCACTCACGAGCGTCAGCGCGACGAGAGCGGTACAGGGGCGAAACATGGTCTTCATTAAAGAACCTCCAGGAGAATTCGAGCCTGATTAGTATACGCCAGGGCAGCCGCAGTGTTTGTAAACGACTGAATCGAACGAGGCTGCGGGCCGAGGCTCATGCTCGCGACCTCTGAAGATGGCGAGCCGGAGGGGCCACGGCGATTTAATCGTTCCATACCGTTAATTTCAATTTCTTCACATTTAAAGAACATTGGGTGAACCATAGTTGTGATAAATAATGGCTTTCATGAGTTTTTTTCAGGACTCCTTAGAGGCCAACACCGGTCTCGTTGACGTTCCTCGCATGGATAGATTAACTGAATCGCCTTTCATTGGCCTGACCCCGTTTTATGTACCAGTGCTTATGAGAGTCGGTTGGTGTTGTGATCGAACTTGGGGCGGACGGAGCGTAGCGGAGTCCGGCCCAAGTTCGGCGGCGAATTCTGCCGGCGTCTTGTACCCGATCCCGCTGTGCAACCGCTCCTGATTCCAGTAGCGTTTGTATTCCGCTCGCAAAACTTTCGCCTCCAGCAACGAACCGAAAACTTCCCGGTCCGCAAACTCCGCCTTCATCCGGCTGTTGAACGATTCGCTGTAGCCGTTCTCCCACGGACTGCCCGGTGCAATATACAACGGCCCAACGTTTCGCGCAGCCAACCATCGCCCGACCGCTCGCGCAATGAACTCCGGCCCGTTGTCGGAACGAATCGCAACAGGCGCTCCGCACTTTGCTTCCAGCCACGTCAGAATCACCAGCACATCTCGCGCCGTCATCCTCTGTTCCACTTCCAACGCCAGACACTCGCGCGTGAATTCATCCATCACCGAAAACCACTGCAACCTTCTGCCATCCGATGTCTCGTCCATCGTGAAATCCCAACACCACACGTGATTTTTGTGCTCCGCCTTTTTCATCGCGCAACTGTTCTCGCTGTGGCCCCGTGCGCGCTTTCGCCGCTTCCTAAGCGGGTTCCGCAAGCCTTCCTCCCGCCACAATCGCGGCACTCGCTTCTTGTTGATCTTCATCCCTGCTCTCCGCAACAGCCTGGTCATCCGCCGATAGCCCGAGCCCGGATGCTTCTTCGCCAGTTCGTGCAGCCGCTTGCGAATCCGCCGCTCTTCATAGTCGATGCGTGTTTCGTAGCGCTGCGTCGCTCGTGGCTGCTTCACCAATCGGCAGGCGTTGCGTTCCGCGTAGCCCCACTCCTCGCGCAAAGGTTCCACCGCCCGTCGCCGGCCCGCCGGGCTTACCAGTTTTTTCGGTTCAGATCCTTTAGCGCGTCGATGTCCATGGCTTGCTGCGCCACGATCTTCTTCAACCGCGCATTCTCTTTTTCGAGTTCCTTCATCCGCGCCATCTCCGGCCCCTTCATCCCGCCGTAGAGATGCCGCCAGCGATGAAACGTCTGCTCGCTGATCTCCAACTTCCGGCATACCGCTTCGATCGTTGCGCCCTGGTTGAAGTCCACTTCTGCCTCGCGTAACTTCGCAATGATCTCCTGCGGCGTGTGTCGCTTCCTTTTCATCGAGTCCTCCTGCCCTCTCGGGCAATCAGACTCTCATATCAGCTGGTACAACGGGAGGGGGTCATTCCATTGGATGAGCTTCATCGTAAGTCGGATGTAGAAGATCTTAGATTGCGCTCCGTCAATGCCGTCCACCGTAAAGGGTCACTTTCCCATCCACGACGTTCGCCACGTAGCGGCCATCTCTGAGGAACTGCATGACCTTCTTGCCTGACCGTGCCAATTGCGCCCACCGGGATTTCGTCCGGGGGTTCTGCTCCAGCGCCCGAATTTCGTTATCTTCGAAGATGAAGCCCACCTGCCGCAGGCCGCGGTTGGGAGTCCCCCGAACATGGTAACGCTCGGACCTAGCTCGACTGCATTGGCCTTCGCCACGAGGGTCTGCCGCTAGGTTTCGATGAGTACCTGCTCGAAGGAAAGTCCCATTGAACCCGCCTCTGAGGTGGATCATATGCAAGCTAGCTGTCTTCTTCGATCTCTTGGAGCTTAGCCTCCAATTCTTCAGCGCACGTTAGCAGCATCGGATTTGCCGCTTCGGCACGGCTTGCCGGGTCACACTTTGCCAGCACCTCGGTCGCGGCGGCTTCCCACGTCGCTGCCATCTCTTGGAGTTTCTTTTTCATGGTGCTACCCCTTTTGTGATCTGGGGTAGGGGGAAGAGAGCTTAATTCTACTCTGCTGCATGCAGTCCCGTTTAGCTCAAAAAAATCGGAGAAAGAAGGGAAATGGGGAGAACAGAGAGACTCTAGCCGAACAAACGAAATCCCCCAAGTAGCTGAGGGATTTAGATTTCTCAATAAAATCGGAAAATTCTAGTTGACATGGCGGAGAGGGGGGGATTCGAACCCCCGGTACAGGTTTTAGCCCGTACAACGGTTTAGCAAATTCCCCCGTTTCACAGCCTGGTGTTCGGAATCAATAGGTTACGTTCGGACGAGATGCCTCATTTTTGTGCAAAGAACCCCTGTTCGGAAGCTATTGTGCAACTACTGTGCAACCGCAATTACAACGGTCTCCCCGACGGTTTTCTAGGACTATCGTAGATCGAGTCAGCATCTGCTTTCTTCGTCAATGGTTGTTCCTCCTGCTTCTACGCCGGGGACGCCTGGTGTTGGATAACGTTCGGGTAGCTAAATCCGCCCAGAGCGTCGTCTTTCACTTCCCACAACCCCGTCTGGGCAGCCGGCCCCTCGCCCAGGATCCAGTGGAGAGCGTTTTCGGAAGTCGACAAGACTCCGTGCAGGTGGAACCTCTAAGCCTCGCTCTTCGTATTCATTTGCATGAGTTGACGAACCTTGGGCCCACTTGGATTGATCGTCTTCGCCACCTTATCCGGCTCACTCGGAGGTACTTAGATGCCCACACTAGTTAATACTGCGAGACCGACAGGGTATTTTCTCACGGTGCTCATAGTAATGCTCGCCGTGAGTCTTTCCCATCTTGTCCCTCCCGAGAATGTGGATGCCCAAGCGCTACCTGTCCGCCCGTTAGCGCGGGTTAAGGAAGAAATGTTCGTCCGGATCGGAGGCATCGACCAATGGATCACGATCAAAGGGAATGACCGCAACAATCCGGTCGTGCTCTTCCTGCACGGTGGACCAGGGGACGCCGAGAGTCCATTCGCCGATGCCATGTACGCTGGATGGGAGAAAGACTTCACCCTTGTCCAATGGGACCAGCGTGGCGCTGGCAGAACTTACGGCAAGAGTGGCCCCTCGATCGAGCCGACCATGACTGTCGAGCGTATGGCGGATGATGGCATCGAGGTTGCCCAGTTTCTCACCAAACATCTCAACAAGAAGAAGATCATTATCGTGGGCGGTTCCTGGGGTTCGATCCTGGGCATTTATGTGGCTCATGCTCGACCAGACCTGTTCTACGCATATGTCGGTTTAGCCCAAATTGTGGATGAGCGCAAAAATGAGATAGCCAGCTATACGCGTGTCCTTGAACTGGCGCGTGCCTCTGGCGACCAGGAGGCGATCACCGCACTGACGGCCATCGGTCCGCCGCCCTGGGATTCGCTTTACAAAAGTTGGCCCGTCTTCCGAAAGTGGAAGAAAGCCTATCAAGCCAAGATCGTGACCGCACCACCAGCTCCCGAGACGCTCAGCCCTGAATACTCCTCTCCTGAGGAGCAAGCCCAATATGCGGCGGCAGATGATTTTTCCTTTGAGCATTTCTGGGGATTGAAAATGTCTGGACCGCTGCAGCATGTCGATCTTCCAGCGCTCGGGACGAACTTTGCGATTCCGATCTTCATTATTCAAGGTCAAGAAGATTTGACAGCCGTCCCTGAATTGGCCAAGGCCTATTTCGACAGTATCGAAGCGCCTCGCAAGCAGTTCTATTTGGTGCCTGGCACTGGCCATGGTCCGTCGCTCGCCGAACTAGACATGACCCTGAGAGTGCTACTTGAGCAAGTCCGGCCCCTGGCTCTTGCTCCTGAGGCTGGCGGAAAGTAAACCGAGACTCAATTGTGTCCTCGGCAAAGCTCAGAATTAGTGCATCCTGGATGTTTTTCCCAGATCACAGCGCGCTCAGAAGAGATTCTGGGCCGAAGTCCGGCTAGAGGAGATCTCCATTCATCTCCTCCAACGCCGTTTCTCGACCGCTAACTTCCGAGGACGCGCCCATACGGGAGTTAAAGAGTTCGGTTCAGGAATTTGCTTTCAAAGAGTTGCGACCCCCATCTGTCACGGAAGCCTGATAAACCACCGTGCTAGTTTAGGGACGAGAGCCTGCGAAATCGAAAAAGGGAGAAGACGACCTGGAGGGGCGGTGCGGAGCAGGGCAACCTGCGACGGAGTAAGGAGTTAGCGGGACGGCCGTGAAGACATGTGTAAAACAGCAGTTTGGCACCAGGGAATCTACCTTGCAAATCACGGCAGCATGCTTGAAAATTAAGTAAGGTTTTCTTTTCGCATGGCGGAGAGGGGGCCCGCCCCGAAAACGCTCATTCGCGGGAGGCACGGAAATGTTGTTTGACGTACATCCCATCTTCCGCCGACTCGCCCGGCCAGTAGCGCTCACGCTAGCGCTGCTCTCGCTCGCGTTCCTCCTACAGGTAACGCCACACTTCCATGCCAATGGCCAGGACGAAGCCGCCTGCCGCCTCTGCCAGGTTGCCCATCTGGGCGTCACCCCGGCAGTGGCGCTTATCTCGTTCAGCACTCCAATCTTTTCCTTCGGTGAAGTTGTAGTTTGTTCGGAGGTCAGCTTCGCGAAGCCGCCTTCCGCGCATTCTTCTTCCCGCGCCCCGCCTTTTTCCTTCGCGTCGTAAATCCCAATCAGGGTAGTGCCTCGTCGCGCGGCTCCATTTAGCCGCGCACCCGCTGTTTTTACAGCGGTCTCTTTCAACACAAGCACGTCACGCTGACGTTTCCATGAGGAATCGGAGGAAAAATGCGATACGGTTTTCGAGTAGCTGTTCTTTTTGCCGTCCAAGCGATTTTTGTTGCCGCGGCGGTATTCGCGCAGACGGGTAACTCTGGATCCATAGAAGGGATAGTTCTAGATCCTTCGGGGAAGACCGTGGCCAACGCCACGGTGGAAATCACCAATGTGGTCAGCGGTTATTCGCGCACCATGAACACGGCTAAAGACGGCTCTTTCCGTTTCACCAACGTGCCGTTTAATCCGTATCACCTGAGCGTGAACGCCAGTGGATTTGCGCCGGCTTCGCAGGACGTTGAAGTGCGCTCCTTCGTGTCCACGAAGGTGGATATCTCACTGACAATCGGGACCACCAGCACCACGGTAATCGTGGAGTCGAGCGGCGCGGACCTGCTGGAAACCGACTCGACCTTTCACACGGATCTCAGCCGTGAATTGTTCGAGAACGTGCCCCTCGAGAGTTCGACCTCTTCGGTCAGTTCGCTGGTGACGCTGACGACCCCAGGGGTTGCGGCCGACTCGAACGGACTGTTCCACGGTCTGGGCGACCATGCGGAAAACTCCTTCTCCGTGGACGGGCAGCCCATTACGGATCAGCAGAGCAAAGTGTTTTCCAACCAGATTCCGTCGGAATCGATTCAGTCGCTGGAAGTGATCTCCGGCGCACCGCCAGCGGAATTTGGTGACAAAACGAGCCTGGTCATCAAAGTGACGACGCGTTCCGGTTTGGGAGTCGATCAGCCGCACGGCAGCGTGACCACGTCATACGGCAGCTTCGGTACACCGAGCTTCTCCGCGGATCTCGCCTATGGCGGCAAGAACTGGGGGAATTTTATCGCGCTCAGCGGACTGCAGTCCGGCCGCTTCCTCGATCCCCCGGAACACACGGTTATGCACGACAAAGGGAACGAAGAGAACTTTTTCGACCGCGTGGACTATAAACTTTCCGACGCAAATACGTTCCAATTGAACCTGGGCTATACGCGTTCATGGTTCCAGACCCCTAATTCCTTCGACGCGCAGTATGCCACGGCGTGGAACGGCCTGGTGGTGGACAACGCAGGGCTGGGCCCCAACGGCGAATTGGTTGGCCCCGCGGATCAACGTTCCAAGATCGGAACCTTCAACGTGGCTCCAACCTTCGTCCACCTGATCGGCACGGAGGCCGTGTTTACCATCGGCGCCTTCGTGCGACAGGACCAATACCACTACTACCCGAGCGCGGATCCTTTTGCGGATTTTTCTCCCGATCTCCAGGGCGAAAGTATCGGCCAGGCTCGCCGGCTGACCAACGCCGGGCTACGGTCTGATCTTTCTTACGTGAAGGGCATTCACAACATCAAGGCGGGCATCACCTACGAACACACCTTTCTCACGGAAAACGATTCGCTGGGAATCGTGGACCCCACGTTCCTGGCGTCTTTAGCGGCCGCGACTGGCGATCCGTGCCAGGCGTGCACGACGCTGGCTCCCTATGACCTGACCGCGGGCGGAAAATATTACTTTTTCCGCGGGCACACCGACGTGAAGGAACTTGCGCTTTATGTGCAGGACACCATTACGAAGGGCAACTTTTCGTTCAACCTGGGAATTCGCGGCGATTTCTACAACGGACTGTCGGTCACGAAGCAGGCGGAGCCGCGCCTGGGAATTGCATACAACATCAAGCCGACGAATACGGTGCTGCGACTTTCCTACGCGCGGATACTTGAGACACCCTTTAACGAAAACCTGGTTCTGGCCAGCGAAGGTTGCAACGACCCCGTGGTCAATGCCCTCATGTCGTCGCTGCAAGGATATCCTTGCCTCAATGCTCCGTTGACTCCGGGTTTTCGGAACGAGTTTCACGCTGGATTCCAGCAAGCCTCCGGCAAATACCTGATGCTCGAAGGGGAATACATGTGGAAGTACACGCACAACGCGTATGACTTCAGCATTCTGGGCAATACGCCGATCACGTTCCCGATTGAATGGCACAACTCCAAGATTCCTGGTTATATGCTCCGAGCCAGCGTGCCGAACTTCCACGGACTTTCCGCCTATTTCGTGGCCTCCAGCGTGGCGGCTCGGTTCTTCCAGCCGCAAGTCACAGGTATAGGAGCAACGCCCGCGGGGCAAGGCGGAACGGGAGTCTTCCGCATCGACCACGACGAACTTTTCAACCAAACAAGCCACCTGCAATACCAGCCGTGGAAGCGCGGGCCTTGGGTGGGCGTCAATTGGAGGTATGACAGCGGCCTGGTGGCGGGCCCGGTTCCCTGTTTTGGTGGGAATTGCGCGGGCGACCAGGGTACTCCGGGCTTCGTCAACGTTTCGGGGCTAACGCCCGATCAGCAATTTCAGGCAGGTCTGTTCTGCGGCAGCGTGGTGGCGGCCCCGCCGAGCGCCAGCAATCCGCTGGGAGTTCCCATTAGCGCGAACGGCTTGTGCTCTGCATCCCAGTATGGATCAACACTCCTCCAGATACGGAAGCCTGGCACCGAAGACGACGACAAGAATCCGCCGCGCGTCGCTTCGCGTAACTTGTTCGACATTGCCGTCGGCGAAGACAATCTATTCGGCGGCGACCGCCGCAAGTGGAGTTTGCGGTTCACCGTGATCAACCTCGCCAATAAGTATGCGCTGTACAACTTCCTCTCCACGTTCAGCGGCACGCACTATGTGACACCGCGAACCGAGACTATCGAGCTCGGCTTTCACTTCTAATATCTTTCGCGTCTGAGAGGCAGGCACGGGTGAGTAGTACGACGCTTCCTCCGGCCTGCCCCGTTGGACGGACAGCACAATGCTTGCGCAGGGCATCATGATGCTGAAGCTGGACATTGCGACGATGATGGCGCTCGCTCGAAAAAGAGGAGGGCGGTGCATTTCAACTATCTACGTCAACTCTACGGTCCCTTTGCTATGGGAATGCGCAAGTGGACACCAGTGGAGCGCTGTCCCAGCGAGCATCCGAAAAGGAACTTGGTGTCCAGATTGTGCGGGCGTACGGCCGGGTACGCTCGAACAGATGAAAGAGATTGCCGAATCTCGCGGCGGTGACTGCCTTTCCGTGCACTATGGAAATACTGCCACAAAGTTACAGTGGCGCTGCTCAAATGGTCACGAATGGAGCGCTACGCCTCTTCAGGTCAAAAAAGGGCACTGGTGCCCTTTCTGGGCCCGCGTCGCTCCCTTGACCTTGCCTCTTTTGCAGCGAATCGCGGTCCAGAAAGGTGGTTGCTGTCTGTCCCTTGCTTATGTGAACTCGTCACATCCCGTCCGATGGAAATGCGCCGCCGGCCATGAGTGGCTGGCGAGGGCGCACTCGATCCGAGCTGGAAACTGGTGCCCGGTCTGTGCTCACAACCAGAGATTGAGATTAGAAGAAATGCATCAGATCGCGAAAGAACGTGGTGGGAGGTGTCTATCGACCAGTTACAAAAACGCGAGCACGCCTCTCTTGTGGGTTTGCAGACATGGACATCAGTGGAAAGCATGTGCAGCTAATGTGCAGGGTGGACTCCGAAGGAAGGGGAGCTGGTGTAGGGAGTGTTACAACGGGCGGCGAAGATTTCATGAAAGACTGAGCATAACAGCAATGAGAGAGTTGGCGATCGCTCGTGGTGGCACGTGCTTGTCCCCGGAATATCTTGGTAGCAAATTCAAATTGACCTGGAAATGTGAGTTTGGACATCGCTGGCAAGCGGCGCCATCCTATATCGTCCAGGGCACTTGGTGTCCAGTATGTGCCCGCAACCAGCGGCTTAGTTTGCCGCTTTTTCAGGAGCTTGCGGCGAACAGAGGCGGAATATGTTTGTCTGAGACATATGTAAATGAGCGCACAGTTCTCCGGTGGCGATGCGCAGAAGGACATGAATGGGAGGCCATGCCAGACAAAATAAAGCGGGGGTCGTGGTGTCCGACTTGCGCCCATATCGGTAGAAGAAGCGAGTGGATGATTCAGCGAGCCGCTAGCCCGAATGAGGTTTACAAAGCTACGACGCCCGTGAAAGCACGACGAGTTCCAATTCGGGACCGCCGACTACCGGTTGCATTGAAAGTCGCGAGCTAGCCTCGGCCAGCACTACCGACAGGACCCCTTTTTGAGGAATCGTCGACGGAATATCAAAAGAGTTCTGGGCAGGGGCCGAACAAAGCACAGTCAATAAAGCTGACGAGCACAAGAATTAGCCTGAAGCCGTGTCCACGAAAATGAGCGGCAGAAAAAAGCCACTTTGGAAGCGAGCAAGAACCGGAACCCTGGGACCGACCTGTTTCAGCGACCGGGGACGATGAAGAATATCAGAACTCCAAGCGCGCTTGAAACGCGATCATGCGTGGCGTGCTGTCACCGCCCAACCCGACGCCGAGTAAGCCGGTCGGCGGGGAAGTCGTGTACGTCAGCGCTCCAAACCCGGTCTGGGTAGAAGGTTTGCCCGGAATCCCAGCAAGGACCATGCTCGGAAGCCCGAAATTCGGATGGTTGAAGACATTGAAGAACTGAGTGTCGAACCGTAGCTTCACACGCTCGGTTAAGGGAAACCATTTCGTTAGATAAAAATCGCTCCAGGCAAAATCGGGACCGCGAAGCGCGTTGCGGCCAAGATTGCCGAATTGACACGTCTCCGGACTGTCGCCGCCGTAGCACGCACCCGTGCTTGGATCCACGGTGGAGACGAACGCATTTGGGTTTAGCCATTGCACAGTGCCCGGTTGGGTGACGCCGGGAATCGGTTTGTGCTCATAGAGGGGGACTCCGGGAATCATGCTGGCGAATTGCGGCCCACTGCCGTTCACGATGCCATTGCCATTAGCAGAGTACGGCGTGCTCAGAACCGAGAATGGAATTCCGCTGTGCCAAAACACGGTTCCCGACACTTGCCAGCCATTCAGCGCGTAGGCCAGAGAGCGGCTTTTGAACTTGAGCGGAAGTTGATAGACGTATTGCGCGTTGAGATTGTGGCGGATGTCGTAGTCACAGGGACCATAATCGCGCGCTAAGTCTCCGGGGAGCGGGGACAGGATTCCTCCCGCCGAGAACTGCAGGAATCCGCCATTGGAAACAGTGTCAATGCAACGGCTCCAGGTGTAGTTCAGCTGTCCCATGAATCCGTGGCCGAGGCGCTTCATTGCGGTGATTTGCAGCCCATTGTAATGACTGTTCGCACCTGTCGAAAATTGCGTGACTGCGCCGAATCGGGGATCCGTAGGTTGCGCATAGGGAAAAGGCGCAAAGCAACCCTCACAGACCGTTTGATAGCCGTTCACTTGTGTGAGATACGGCTGGTTGACGGCACGGGTGCCGACATATTGCGCGTGAATGCTTGCTGTCGATCCGAACTGATGTTCCAGGCCAAGACTCCACTCCATGAAGTAGGGTGCGTGGAGTTTTCCATCTGGCACCGCCGTGATAGCGACTGGGGGAAGACAGGTCGTAGGGTTCGACTGACCAGACGCGCAGGAAAGCTGGCCCTGCGCAAATCCGGAACTGAACGTTTGATTCGCGGTCACGGTTGCGTCGACCGCACTGTCAGGCACTCCCGGCGCAATGGCTGTGCCACCCACACTTCCGAGAAGCCCGCCCTGGAAAGTTTTAACATAGGGCGGATTGACGCCAACCACATCGGCGATGGCGCCGGGCAATATGTCGCTGAAGATCCCGAAGCCGGCACGCAGCACGGACTTCGGTTCAAACTGCCACGCGATGGCTGTTCTGGGTTGCAGTATCGCGAGGGGCGTCGAGGAAAACACGGTGCCGAGACCGGTTTGAATGGCGGCGTTCAAAGGCTGATTCACATCGTGCGAGATGGAACCGAAAGAGCCGCTCAGACGAGCGATATGCTGATGCGGATTTAATGGATTGGAATTCAAAGTATCGCGCATCCCGAAGGTCCAGGTCAGTTTCTTCGTCACCTTCCAAGTGTCCTGTGCGTAGAGATCGAGATTGAGGAAGTTGAACGGCTCGTTCGCCGAGGTGGGAAAAGTCTTTCCCGCGGTAGATGCAACCCCATAGATGTATTGCGGCAGAGTAGTGTAAGTCACCATCGGGACCGAACCCTCGCCGAAATCATAATCGTTCAGGCGAAAAATCCTGGTATTGGTTCCGAAGCGGAGTTCGTGCGCGCCATGGCTCCAAGCAAGGTTATCGTTGATAAAGAAGCGGGTGGCGCGTCTTCCCTGGACCCAGGTGTTGTCGAGCCCACCCACAGTGGTGAAAGGCGCATTCGCGCCGCTGCCTTGCAAAACGATGGGAAACGCGGCGAGTGTCTTCTGAAAATCACTGGGGCCAAACAGGCTGCCATACCAGGAAAACGCCGGATTGAAATAGTTGACAAGATTCTGCGAAAAGACGTGCGTATATCCCGCTGCAAAAGAGTAAAGAGGTTGAGGAGAAAGAGCGTTGAACAAGGGGTTGATGGGATCGGTATAGGCGGCCTGGAGTCCGTCGTCCGTCTGAAAGCGGAACCAGGTCGTGTTCTTCTCATTGATGTTGTAATCGATTCGTGCCGTCTGAACCTGTTCGTGATCATCGCTCGAATGGGAGATGCTCTGGCGATTGGCACAGCCGTTTCCATCATTGGGAGTTGCAGGCGCAATTCCACCAACATCGAATGGACAGCCAAGTACCGTGAGAGGCGTTCCGTTGGTATTTCCGTAGAGCGAATACATCTTCTGATAGAACGGCACCGACTTGGGCGATGGCTGATATACCTTCCCGGTGATGGAGTCGGTTCCACCCAGAGGGAGTTGTTGCAAGACGTAATTCTGGAACGCCAGAGTGGGGACGGTAGTGGCCGTGACGATTGGTAATGCGATGCGAACCCACTCGCTATCGAAGAAGAAAAACAGCTTATCGTGGACGACCGGGCCGCCGGCACTCCCGCCGAAGTGATTCACGGTGGAGCGTGGTTTGTGATTTCCTGGCGTGGCGTTCGTGAAATAGTCGGCCGCGCTGAACTTCGAGCCACTCCATAGCTCATACAGATTTCCGTGAAACTGGTTCGAGCCGGACTTTGTGACGTAGTTGACCTGAGATGCGCCGTACCGTCCCTGGTCGACAGCATAGGAGAGAGTATTGACCGTTACCTCCGAAATCGAATTCAATCCGAGGACCAGGTTCGTCGAGAGCCCGCTGTTCAGGTTCGTCAGCGGATCATTCGTTTCTAAGCCATCGACGATATAGCCGTTGGAGAGGGCGGGCAGTCCATTGAACTCGACGTTGCCGTAGCCATTCGTGCCGCCGACGAAGTCATTCCCACTTCCTGCCGTATTGATGAGAGCCCCTGCCGCAAACTGCAGGGGGTAGGTTAAATCCCCGCCGGGATTGGGAAGGTCCTCCAAGGCAGGGGTGTTGAGCGTGGTTGATGTGTTCGCATCCTCGGGGTTGAGAATCGCCGCTTCGCTATTTACCTCGACTGTCTCCATTGCACGAGCGATCTTGATCGTGAAATTGACGGTTTGCTTCTGGCCCAGGCCAGAAGACACAGAGTCATTCTCTTGCGGCTCGAAGCCCTGCGCTTCTACTTTGACGGAGTAAGTGCCTGGCTTGAGTTGTGGAAAGTTGAACCTGCCCGATTCATCGGTCCTCGCGGATCGCTTCAAACCAGTCTCTTTGTTGGTGACCGTCACCGCGGCGCCGGGCACTCCCGCTCCGCTCGCGTCGCTCACCTGTCCAACGATTGCGCTGGTGGTTTCTCCCTGGGGAAATGCGGGTTCGGAAAAGAGGAAATGAAGCGATCCAACAAATAGAAGTATGGATAGTACCGTGCGCGGCATGACTCTAAACCCAGCTCCAATCGCTTGGACCATTCGTGCTGTTAACCATACTTAATACAATGTATTAATGCAAGTGAATACGACGAAAGAAACGTTGTTGAGATTTTTCAGCGGTTTCACTGGGAAATGGCCGTCATGTCTCTACGACACACCGTGTGGATCGTGTTGTGTTTACCGGAGATTCGGCGGGTTCCAATCCGTGATTGTGGTCCTTGCGGCGCACTTGGAAGTCATCCTGCCAGTTGAGGGGGCTCACTCGGCAATTGGCTGCCAGGTCTGCGAAACGGTCCAGAAGGCCCGTTCGAGGACGCAACGCCGCATCTGAATAGATTCCAGATAGCCGACCACTCGCCCAGAATCGCCGGATCGGCTCCACACGGATGCGAGTTGCCTATTGGGAATCGTCACAATAAGATGTGACGTGGGCAGAGAATTCGTAGCCGAACGCGAGATACAGAATAGGGACGATCCGCTGACAATCAGGCTAACGATGAGGCCCGACTCCAAATCGCTGACGACCTTCTTCCGCAACCAGGGCGTCTACTTGTTCATCGCTTTCGTGATTGGCGCCATTTTCTGGGCCATGGGCGAGCCCATACATCCTTTCACAGTCATCTTGTACTCGCTGTGCATCGGCAATTTCCTTTCGCCTCCCATGCAATGGCTGCACGCGCTGTATGAAAGGCCGGCTCCTTATGACTGGCTGATCTTCCTGGTCTTGCTGAGCGTCGTGATGCTGCCCGTTTACGCGCTGACGAGCGTAATTGTCTGGTGGTTCGCTCCGTCTGGTCCGCAATCGCTTGGACACCTGATCGCCACCGGCT
>Ga0208688_1000755_pt1 | contig 16332 bp, 17 predicted proteins | sample June2015DPH_6_15_FD_184696 | JGI IMG/M metagenome (GOLD analysis project Ga0208688, IMG submission 184696) | Peatland microbial communities from SPRUCE experiment site at the Marcell Experimental Forest, Minnesota, USA - June2015DPH_6_150... | ecosystem: Environmental > Terrestrial > Soil >... | reverse complement strand
CCGGAAGCGTGCGATGAACTCTCCTCCTTGTGGCTTCCGTTCCCTCCCGCGGCCCTCGACCCCGAAAGGTCATTGGATCCATGACCTTCATTTCTATCCAGGTCACCAAAGATTCGCATCGGATTACGTCCAAGATTGAATTTGGGTTCTTCCGTCGCACTTCTCGGATCAGTTCTGTCAGTAATGGCGAGGCCCCACAACCAATGAGCAAGGATCTTGCCAAAGGGGATGCCTTCAGGCTTGCTTCTGTGGAATCAAGTGGTTAACGCTCATCGGTTGTCGCACCGTCAGCGCGTTATGATTACTTCTTTACGTGGTACTGGGAAGAATTTACAGAGCGGCTAAGGCACGCTTCCTCGCCGGGAATGATCGGTTTGATTCCTGGGTTGATTGAACCTTGGCAACGAGGCAGGGCGGCGAGCAGGGGAAGATTCATACAACGCTCTTGCCGTGAGTTGAAGGATGAAGGCGGCGACGAAGTGCTGGCGGCCTTTCACAGTTCCCTCTGCCTGGGGGGCGGGCGCGGGCACCTCGGCCAAGTCGGAGGAAAAGCAGCGCGCTAGTCGCTGTCGTCTTTCCCGCAGTCCTGGCAGAGCGGAAGCAAGCCAAACGCGCCAAACTCCTGCAATATGCCGAACGCGTCTGGGGCCTGCGCACAGGCAGCGAGGATGAGAAGATCGACCAGGCGATCGAGAGCACTCGCGCATTCTTCTAGTCGGTGGGTGTGAAGACTCATTTGAAGGACTATGGTGTGGCCCCGGATGTCGTCCAATTAGTTTCCAAGCGCCTCGCGGCTCGGGCTTGGACAACTCTCGGAGAACGCCACGACATCGGTCCCAAGGAAGTGGAAGCAATCCTCTCACATAGTTTGTAGTCCGTCGCAGGCGGGAGCTGAGCCGGGTCTGGCCTGCCCGCGACGTCACTGTCGAAGGAGGCCGGCATCAACTGCAGACCCTGGCCTCGACCGAAATGAAGGTGGAGGAGGGAGGCAGTTGCCTGCCGATCGCCACGCCCGGCGCAGCCTGCGGCGCTTTGTTCAAGGTTCTGGACATCCAGTTGCCTAAAGCGCCACCCCACAGGGCGACCTGCGTAGATGAGTGCAAAAAGCCGCCCGAGCGCCGCAAACCCCGTTTGAAAGCAGCGGACTGCTGTCAGCGAGTCCTCGCACCTCACTTGTCACAGTTCTTGCCAGTGGCGGCTCTTCGCTCGTCACTCGTCGCTTGTCACTTGTCACTGCTCTTGAAGCAGCGGCCGGCCGCGCCCTCCACAACCTCACACATTGCAATAGTCCCGATGTCTGCGCCACCCGCGTATCATCCGTTTGTATCAAGCGGTCGGGAAAAGGGGGCTCCTAAACGATTGAGAGACCCATCCTGGCATCGGCAGGCTTCAGCCGTATCGAAAGATTCCCTTCGGCACAAGCTTTGGGTTTACAATCGCATCATAAACCGATACGCTAGCCAGTCGTGTTAGAATTACGTCGCCAAGCTTGATCGCGTGAAGTAGAGGCTTTTGACCCTCGCAAACCCTGGGCAGGTTTCTCCATGCCTGGACCCCCTCAGCCAGGTCAAATCATCTCGGGTAGGTTGTTCGGCGAGGCGATGCGTGTCGGGACTGCCATCCAGACAGGGGATGGCACGTGGCGGCTCGGCTTGGTTGGCACTCGAACAGAGAAATTCCGAAGTGTGACGCTCACAAGTGCTGACCTCGCCGGCCTTACCATCCTTCAGACTGGACGGAGTTTTAGGGGCGAGGGCGCGCTCCTGCGGCTCGGGACCAATGAGATGGGGCGAGAATCTGGGCCGAACCATGGACCGACCGCCGAGGGCCAGAACTCATGATGACACTCCGACAATCCCTCGCGGGCATCGAAGCGGTCCCCACCGCAAGCTCCTGGTACTTGGCTGACCTTGGCGAGGCGCGCGGCAAGCAAGAGCTCTTTACCCGGCAGTCTCCGCAAAAACTGAAGGCCTTGCGCGAGCACGCCTTGATTGAAAGCGCGGTGTCGTCGAATCGCATCGAGGGTGTCGTGGCTGATCAGGCGCGCATCGCCACCATTGTGTTTGGCAAGGCCCATCTGCGAGACAGGAACGAAGAGGAAATTCGCGGCTACCGCGATGCTCTCAAACAAATCCACGAACAGGGGCCGCGGCTCCCGGTCTCCGAGCGCACGATCCGGGAACTGCACCGGCTGATCCGCGGCGGTGTGGGTGGCGCGGGAAAATATAAGCAGAAGGATTCGGACATCATCGAGAAGCTCCCGAACGGACGGCAGCGGGTTCGTTTTCACACCGTCGCCGCGGCCAAGACTCCCTCCTACATGCGAGAGATGATCGCGCTTTGGCATGATTGCCTCCGCCAGCGTCAGATTCACCCCCTCATCGCCGTGGCGGGTATGAACCTCGATTTTCTCTGCATTCACCCTTTCCGGGACGGTAACGGCCGAGTCTCGCGGCTGTTGCTGCTCCTCCAGTGCTACCACTTAGGCCTTGAGGTCGGCCGATACATCAGCCTGGAGCGGGTTATCGAAGAAAACAAGGACCGGTACTACGAGACACTGGAACAGAGCTCCCGGCGATGGCACCAAGGCCGGCATGACCCTTGGCCATTCATTAACTACATCCTGTTCATCCTCAAGACCGCGTGCCGGGAATTCGAAGACCGCGTGGGTCAGATCGCCTCCCCCAGGGGAGCGAAAGCAGAAATGGTTCTGGCTGCGGTTCGCGCTCAGACGGGAGCGTTTCGCCTCGCGGATATCGAGCGGGCCTGCCCCGGTGTTGGCCGCGAGTGGATTCGGAGGTTGCTGGCAGACCTCAAGAAGTCGGGGAAAGTCACATGCCAAGGAAAAGGCCCAGCCGCCCGATGGCATTATAGCAGGGGTAAGGGTAGTACCTCTAAGTAAGGGTATTAGTAAGGGTATTGTCTTCATTCCGGGAGATCCCGGAGAATGGTGAGTGGAAAATGAACGAGCGTGAGGTCCGGTCGACCAAGGTGGAACGCGCCCTGGTGCCTGTCACGCGAGCACCGGCAATTACCAAATGATTCGGTAGGTTTCCATGTTCTATCACGCAAGATTAACCCTCAAACCCGAAGGGAAGAGGAGCAGCCCCGATGACGCGTCCGAACTCGACCTCTCGTACGAGGACCTACTCGCGAAGATAGTTGTGCCCTACTTCGAAGGTCAGACCTTTTTCTGCGGGGGGAAGGTTGTGGACCCGAAGCGGGTTCAGGATTTGCACTTCAATGAAACCACGCAATCCTCGAACGAACTCTTGCCCTTCATCCGCGCTGAGAGGCGGAGTAGCAATGTAATCGCGTTCATATCCGATGAATGATACGTGACCACCAAGGGCGCCGACATCACGAGGAGAGCCCTGGACGAAGGAAGAAACAGACTAAAGAGACCGACTCCGAAACCACAAGCAACCAGGCCTGAAACAAATAATCGCATTTTCATTGTCCACGGCCATGACATCGCAGCCGTAGACCAGATCGAATTGCTCCTTCGCAGGTGGGGACTGGAGCCGATCATCCTGAGAGACAAGCCCAACATGAGGCTTACCGTTATTGAGAAAATCGAAGCAAACGCCGAAGTTGGTTACGGGATGGTGCTTCTTACCCCTGACGACCTTGGCGGTGTTAGCAAGGAAAGCTTAGCTCCGCGGGCTCGCCAGAACGTGATATTCGAATGGGGCTATCTCATGGCCAAGCTGGGCAGGGACCGGGTCGCCTGCCTTTACAGGAAGGGCGTCGAACTTCCATCGGACCTCCATGGGATCGTTCGAATCGAGATTAGCAAGGACGTTAGGGATAGCGCGGAAGTGATCCGTCGCGAACTTTTGGCCGCTGGCTGCCATTTGAGCGACGGTTAGAACGAAGGAGAAGACACCATGGGAGACAATGAATCTCTTGCTGAACGCCTGAACAGGCTTGCCCAACAGAAGAGGGCCGAACAGGAGGCCGAGAAGCATGTTCAAAAGACGCACGAAGAGGTTAATCAATTTATCTTCGCTAACGCCAAGCCCGAGTTCGAAAACCTTCTTAACATCTTGGAAAGGAAAGTCTCCGAGGTAAACCCAAGTTTGCGGGACCTGCCACAATTCGAGTTCAGAAGAGGTGGCCCTTACATCAAGCAAGGGAATGTGGCGGCCTTCCTATCCTTCATTCAGCGGATGTTGAACGCTCAGCAAACCCTCCTGCGGCTTTCTTTCGGGCGCGAACCCGAAGGATTCTATATTGACTTCGACTCAGGTCCACCGGAGCCAGAGCGTTATCAGCTCCAGCCCGCGATAAAAAGATCCCCCGACAGGATTGTTTGGGTCGGAGATCTCGGAGAGATTCCTTCGGAGCAGCTATCGGATTTTATTCTTAACCACCTGACCGAATACTACCTGGAACGACGACCCTCATCATGATTCCCAAGGAATGTAAAAGGCTGGCGGAGGTGAGTCGGCACTCGGCGCGGGAGAAGTCTAACCGCGGGTGGCGTATACATTGTCTTTTATGTATGCGCCCATCGGCGAGGAAACGCTCTCGATTACGCGGTTGAGTCCAGGACGGGACGGAAACGCTTCGCTTTTCAACCGCAGATGCAGCGTTGGTCTTGCAGTACCGCTGGAGAGCGGTACAATTCGAGCGAATGGGTGCTGAAAAAAGGAGATTCCTCATGAAGCCGATGAAGTACAAGCGTATCGTCGTCACCAAACGAGGCCCACCCGAGAATCTCCAGATCACCGAGTGCGACCTGCGGGATCCGTCAGCAAAGGAAGTCTGTGTCAAGGTTCTGGCTTCGTGTGTCTGCCTGCCTGACGTGCAGGCGCGCTACGGACTCAGCCCGTTCGCACCCAAGGTGCCCTTCGTGCCGGGCTACACCATCGTGGGCGTGGTCGATGCGGCCGGCCCTGGCGTTACGCAGGCCGCTCCGGGTGCTAAAGTGGCGGCCTATCTGATAGTCGGAGGCTATGCCGAGTATGTCTACCTTCGTGAAAACCAGATCATCCCGGTTCCTCCGTCCCTCAATCCAGCCGAAGCAGTCACGTTGGTGCTGAACTACGTCACAGCGTACCAGGCATTGCACCGATCCGCGAAAGTCAAAGCGGGTGACAAGGTGCTCATCATCGGCGCGAGCGGCGGTTGCGGGACGGCGTTCTTGCAGCTCGGCAGGCTCGCCGACCTCACGATGTATGGGATCGCTTCCAAGAGCAAACACCCGATCCTGACCGAATACGGGGCAACGCCGATCGACTATCGCACTGAGGATTTCGTGGAGGTGATTCGTCGGGACGAGCCTGGCGGACTCGACGCGGTCTTCGACGGCATGGGCGGCGATTACGTCGAAAGGGCCTTCCCGCTGTTGCGTCGAGGCGGCGTGCTCGTGGGGTACGGCAATCCCCTGAGCATGCGCGGCCTGCTGCGTGCTCTTGCCAAAATACTCGTGCTCAACCTGCTACCGAACGGCAAGAGGGTCAAGCCCTACGGGGCATCAGGGTTCTTGTTCTTCAACCGAAAGCCGTTTCTGGAGGATTGGGCTGCCCTCTTCCGGCTGCTCCAGGAGGGCAAGATTCGGCCGGTCATCAGCGGCGAGTTCCCACTACTCGAAGCGGCGCGGGCAAATGCGCTCCTCGAAAGCGGTCAGGTCGTTGGTAATCTCGTCCTGGTGGCGCCGGAACTGCTGGAGGCGAGTAGGTAGACTTGCCGAGCGGGCTGCTCCAGCCAACCGGCTGCTCTCCAGAAACTCGATGAACTAGTCGTTTCAGTTGAGCAATTTAGGCCGAGCGGACCAGAAGGCGCTTTACCTGGTTTTTGTCCCCCAGAACGTCCTCGCCACTGTCCATCCTTGATCCCCGGAGGGGATCGATACAGTAGCCGGGGGCAACGCCCCCGGAAAACGCGCCCCCCGACCAAGCCCGACCCTGAAAGGGTCGAATCCGGGTGGCGTAACGCCGGTCCTGCGTCCCGCAGCTCAGGGTAATACGACCCCTCCAGGGTCGGGGAACGAGCGTGGCGCCTTCCGGGGGCGTTGCCCCCGGCTACTATCTTGTGCCCTTGCAGGGCACGAAAAACCTACCCTTCGGTCTCACCTCGCGGCACGCCGTTTCTGACATCGCGGATAGCCGTCTTCGGCTATGCATGCTCAGAATGACATGTCATCCTGAGTCCGCCGCGGCGGACGAAGGATCTGCTTTTCTTCGTGCCGCGCGAGGAAGTTCGGAACTAGTGCTACAAAGTTTGGCGGTAAGGTTCTAACAAAAGGTAATCCCAGAGGACAGTTTAGGTGTAAACTAGGAACTTGCCTGCCCGTGAGTCCTCGCCAAAGGTCCAGACATGAAGGTACAACTGACTCCATTCCTATTTGTCCTGCTTGTCCCCATTGCATTGTTCGTGTTCGGCCTTAAGAATCTTGGCTTGAGCGAGGAGCATAAGATCAGGCCTGCCTATGTGGCAGGAGCTTTCTACCCCGCAGACGCCAACGAACTGGGAAAGATGATCGACGGATTTCTGGCGCATGCGTCGGCCGAGAAGTTGGAAGGTAGCTTAGTCGCGCTAATTTGTCCTCACGCGGGCTACGAATTCTCCGGCGGGGTGGCAGCTTACTCTTATATCCAGCTCAAAGGCAGGCGCTACGACCGCGTCGTGGTGATTGCTCCCTCGCATTACGAGTCGTTTCCCTTCTCCTCCATTTATGACGGAGAGGCATATCAGACGCCTTTCGGCGCCGTTCCCGTGGACCGTGACTTTGCCGCCCAGCTCGCCAAACTGAGCTCGTCAATCAAAATCTCAGGACGTGGACACGGCGAAGTCGAAGGGCATGGTGAGCACGCGCTGGAAGATCAACTGCCGTTCTTGCAGCGGGTGCTGGGGCAGTTCAAGATGGTGCCCATCGTCATGGGCGACCCGAGTTACGACGCTTGCCGCGCGCTTGGAATCGCCCTGGCAAAAGCGGTCAAGGGCACAAACACGCTTATCCTGGTCAGCTCCGACCTTTCCCATTACCACCCCTACGATGAGGCAGAGCGGATGGATCACCAGATTCTGAAGACGATCGAAGATTGGGATTACCTGACCCTCTCACAAAACACCCAGCGTGACATCTGGAGAGGCCCCTGCGGAGGCGGGCCCATCGTCGCCGCCATGATCGCAGCGGAGCGCTTGGGCGCACATCGCGCGCAGATCCTCAAGTACGCAAATTCAGGAGACGTCACAGGAGATAAGAGCCGCGTGGTCGGCTATGGGGCGGTGGCGCTGGTGGCTGAAAAAGAGAACAAGAAGCACGGACGCAAAAGCGCTGAATTCTCACTCACTCCCGCCGAGAAGCAGGAGCTTCTGAAGATCGCGCGAACCTCGGTTGAAACTGCGGTTCGAGAGAAAAAGCTCTACTCGCCGCCCGCAGATGAACCTGAAGCCCTCCGGAACGCCCGCGGCGCTTTCGTGACCTTGAAGGAGCATGGAGATTTGCGCGGCTGCATTGGCTATATGTCGCCGGTGAAACCGCTCGCCGAAACGGTGCGGGATGTGGCCGCCTACGCCGCGCTCGAAGACCGGCGCTTCCGGCCAGTCAGCGAGAGCGAGTTGGGGATTCTGGAATACGAGATTTCAGTGCTTTCACCACTGCGCAAAGTTGAGGACATCAACCAGATCCATGTGGGCCAGCACGGACTGCTCATCCGCAAGGGGGAGTATGAAGGCGTGCTGCTGCCTCAGGTGCCTACGGAAGAAGGTTGGAACAGGAACACTTTCCTTGAACAGGTGTGCGTGAAAGCGGGCCTTCCTGCGCAAGCTTGGAAGGACGCGGATGCCGACCTGTTCATGTTTTCCGCCCTGGTCTTCGCAGAGCCGACCAATCCAAAGACCTCTACGTTCGACGAAACCGCACCTCAAAAGCCGCCAGGGCAGCCAGTCCCGCCGGCGCCAGGTTCACCACGGCCATGAGCATGGCGGTTCGCAGGAAGCCATAGACCGGGAGCAGGTAGGCGCTCAGCGCCACTGCTCCCAGGCATGCCCCGAGCAGGTCAAGAGCATAAAGCATCCCAGGGTTGCGATTTGAATTGTCCGAACGGCCGAAGTAAATGCGGCTGGCCAGCGGGAACTGATATCCGCCCATCAACCCCGCGATCAGCGCCAGCACCGGGAAGACCATCTGGCTGATGGTGAGAAGCGCGGCCAGACTTCTGACGCCCTCGAGCAAGACAAATAATGCGTAGAGGAGAAGAGGCGCCAGAGCCGCCAGCAGTTGCAGGAGCGCCAGTCTGAGGAATTCAAACTGCCACGCTCTCCTCGTTTCCGCAGACATCTTTGGGTCGAGCGATGCAGGCACAGGCTTACACTGAGCCGGAAGCGCCCGTACTTTGTTCAAGGCCAGCCACGCCCCTGCCGCCATCCCCACCATGAAAACGGCTACCAGGATAGACAGTTGTTGGTAAACGTATCCGTAAAGGGCCTGGAACCCGAGCAGAAGCAGTACTTCAAGACCCAGCAGCGTGAATCCCATGGCGGCAACACAGAGGCCCAGCGTGGCCTTGTGTCGGGACATCTCCTCCGCAGGCCGCGCAACTCTGATGCGCTCATACAGCGCCGCACCCAGCGCCAGACCAAGCACACCGAGGGCCACGCCGCCGGCTACCGCACCGAATCTCAGCCGCGCCAGGGATTCCAGTAACTCGCGCCAGTGGGAGTGAAATCGCGAGCTCCAGAGGACAACGTCAAAATAGTAAGCGATGGGGGTGAAATCCCGGTTGATTGGCGTCGCGGGCTGCGGCTCAATTTGCAGTTGGAGATCGAGCATGCGGTCCGGCGACATGCGGAAGGGGATGTAATACTCGCGCACATACTGGGTGCGGATGTGGCGTTCGCGAAGCCGGGTCATGAGTTCGGAGGGATCGAGAGTGAGCGAGCCGGGCTGATTCGCAGCAAGAAAGTGCACCGTCTCGCCCGGGATGGCGACCACTTGGGGGAACACTGCGCGCAGCGTCTTTTGGAGACATCTCAAGAGGTCGGCCAGTTCCTGGCTGATGTAGTTCTCCGACGCGGTCACCTGGAAAGACAGGACTCCGCCGGGGTTGAGCTTCTCCGCCGCCTCGACGAAAAACTCCTGGGTATAAAAGCGGTTCAATTGCGCGGTAAAGGGGTCCGGCAGGTTAATGATGATGACATCGAACTTCGCGTTGCTGGTTTTGAGGAACAACCGCCCATCCATGGGGTGGATGCGTACGCGTGGATCGCTCCGCACGCGAGTCCAAGCTTGCGCAAAGTGGCGCTCTGCGACACCGAGTATGGCCGGGTCCAGTTCGACATACTCGAGGCGCTCGAGGCTGGAGTATTGGAGGGCTTGGGCGACGCTGCCGTTGATGCCACCGCCGATGAGCAGCACCGAGCGAGGCGCGGTGTGTTCGAGAAGCGCGAAGTGTACGGACTCCTCTGCGGCCGAAGGGTCGGGCACCGTCAAAACCCTCAGCCCATTTTCGAAAAGGCTGCGGCTTTCGCTCGTGGCCACCAACGCCAGATTGCCATAAACGGAATTCCGCGACTCCACAAGGCTAAAACCATGCCACAGCAGCGCGAGCGACTTCGCCTCCAGCAAGCGGGCGGCGCGCGGAATCAAAAGTGCAGCAATTAAAATCAGCGCCAGCAGGACACGGCGGTAGGAAGGCGTGCGGACCCCGACCCACGCCGCCGCCAGCAAGTTAAGCAGCGCCACGAAGAGGGCAATTTCGAAGGAGGTGCAATACCGGATCAAAACAAGACTAGCCAGTATGCCTCCCAAGCCCGAACCCGCCGCTTCCAGCAGGTAAACAGAGCTTGCCGCGGGCGCAGTCGAGGTTCGCGCTTCGTCGGCGCACAGCCTGCTGCCCGCCGCGAATAGACCGCCCGACAGCAGGCAAAAGACGCTGAGTGTGACGAAGGAGGTGAGGAACATCGGAGCCGGACCAAGGATTTCTCCCGGGACTGACTGAAGAACCGGTCTGCTGGCGCGTACGGCTAGAATGGTCAGCGGGAAAACCGCAGCAATGAGGGTTTCCAGACAGGCCATCAGCTTCCGTGAATCGCGCAAACGCGCGGAAACCTGACCTGATACGCTTGAGCCAATGGCAGTCCAAAGCAGCCAGCCCGCCAACATGATGCCGAGCGAAATCTCGTTGCCGTAAAAGACCACGATCAGTTCGCGCATCAGGACAATCTGGGCTATTACGGAGGTAAAGCCGATAAGAGACAAAATGCACTGAAGTCGCGCGGAGACCTTGATGGCCGCTCGCTGGCCGGGCTGGAATGTAGTTTGGTCACTCACCAGTTTTCCGCTAGGGCAATACTACTGCCAAACCCGCCACCGGCGCAAAGGAGGCCAACGAGACGCCGACCACGCTCCACACGTGATCCGGAGCGGGGATAGCCGAAAACACCTATCTGTGATGTAGAAACGCGGAGCCCCAGAGCAAGACCAAATGACAGGTTTTTCGTGCCCTGCAAGGGCACAAGATAGTAGCCGGGGGCAACGCCCCCGGAATGCGCCGCGTTCGTGCCCCGACCCTGAAGGGGTCGTATTACCCCCAGCGGGGGGCCCAAGACCGGCGTTACGCCACGCGGATTCGACCCTTTCAGGGTCGGACCTTCTGGGGGACGCGTTTTCCGGGGGCGTTGCCCCCGGCTACTGTATTGATCCCCTCCGGGGATCAAGGATGGACAGTGCCGAGGGCGTTCCGCGGGCGCAAGAAGCAGGAAAAAGGCCTTGTGATACGATCGGCCTAATTTGTTCAACAGAAACAAGCAATGCGTCCAGTTTCTGGAGAGGAGCCCCGAGAAATCGCAGTCCCCAAAGAACTGGGCTCTGCGCCAGCCGGCCCGGATTGACTGTATCGCCCTCCTTGCAATTTTACGTTGGCTATGGGACCATGTAGCTAGATTGGCTAGATTAATGAGAGCCTCGATGTCATGGCGTCTGGCAGATGCTAAGAATCGCTTTAGCGAACTGGTAAACCGCACCCTTAGAGGGGAGCCCCAGGTGGTCGCGCGCCGCCGCGACGCCGTGGTGGTGGTGGCCCGGCGCGATTACCAGGAACTGACGGGCGAACGTATGAGCTTCAAGCAGTTTCTCCTCGGCGAGGGTCCAAGCCTGCGGGGAGTCGACCTTCGTCGCGACAAATCCCCCATGCGGAACGTGAAGCTGTGAGAGTCTTGCTGGACACCTGCGTGCTGTCAGAACTGCGTAACCCAAAGGTGCACCCCGGTGTTCGCCAAGCCGTGGACGCATGCAACGAAGAGGACCTTTTCGTCAGCGTTATATCTATCGGTGAAATCCTCAAGGGGATCTCCCTGCTGAGGGAAAGTTCGAAGAGGCGTGCACTTGAAACCTGGCTGAGGACTCTCGAGCGCGACTATGGCGATCGCCTCCTCTCGATCGACCTCGAAACGAGTCGCCTCTGGGGAGAACTCACAGCCGCCGCACAAAAGGCAGGCCGGGTCGTGCATGCCACTGACGGACTTATCGCCGCCACGGCGCTGCGCCACGGTCTGCACGTTATGACCCGGAACACGGCTGATTTCGAACCCACCGGGGTTTTACTCGTGAACCCGTGGGAGGATTGAAGCTACCCCCAAACCGCCTGCGGCGGGACCCATGCGCAGCCGCGGGTTAACGATTGCCAGTTTGCTCTTGATTTCGAAAGCGCGTGTCTGGGCGCGTAGCGCGGACCCCCGTCCTTGGGGTCCGCGGTTCTTCTGTAGGGAAAACCCCCAAATCTCAAAAACAGGGGCCCGCCCTCGGATTCGGAAGCGTGAGCCTAAGGAAGAACCGCAGACCGCAACGACGGCGGTCTGCGCTACGCCTGCTTTTCTTGTGAAAAGGGGCGTATCATCGGAAAGTGCACGCCTACCTCTGTACCTATTGTCACAAGAACCCGAAGCCGAGAGACCTGGTGGAGACATGCACGGCTGCGAAAGAGGACCCGCTACTTCGAAAGTTCCTGAAGGAATTCGACCGCGGCTATTACGACTGGGGTGACGATCCGTCCTTTTTCGCGGCGCAGCACTTGCTGGGCGATGCCCGGGGGCCGAGCTGGGGCGTGTGCCGCCCCGATGTCCGAAGCGTGCTCGGAAAAGGCGACGTTGTCGTCTTCTTCTGCGGTCGTCAGGAGAAAGAACGCGTCTGGCGTTACTACTTTGTCGGCTTCGGAATGGTCCGGGAGACCTTCGCTCCTCGCGACGGTCTATGGACGTGCCCAAAGTACGCGAAATACCGTCACTTCTGGAACGTGCTTGTGGGGGCCGACGGTCGGCATCTCGAAATGATTCATCCCTGTCACGACGACTGGCAGCGGCGTGCCGACGCGCCCTACGTAATTTTTGATGGAGCGTTCAGCTCCTTCAATTTGAGGTCCCCGCACTGCGTCGCGACGTGGGATGGCGGACCCATTCCGGAAGAATGGCATTGCGACCCGCGCTCAAAAAAGATTGAACAACTCCTGTTCGTCGAGCGCGAAATTGATCGACGCCTTCGGACCTCCGCAAATCGCCGCCCGCACCCCAAGCTCAACCTGCTGCGCGCGGGAGGCGTTACTCGACCCGGCCGCAGCCTGCCGGAACTTACGAAAGCGCTCAGCCGGCTCGTTAAGGGCTAGCCATTTCACGGACGCAACGCAGAGCGAAGCCACTGTCCCCGTAGCCTGGTTCCCTCCCGGTGCGGTTGGAGACGCGAAGGGCCAAAGGTTCGTCGCCCCAGGAGCCGCCGCGCATGACCCGTAACAGCGCAGTTTCCGGCCCTCGGGGGTCCCTTTCTGGGCTGACCGCGTAGTAGTTTCCCAAGTACCAGTCACTCACCCATTCCCATTCGTTTCCTAGCATGTCACAAAGGTTGAACGCGTTAGGCCGCTTCTTCGCTACATCATGGGTCTTGTTGCCGCTGTTGCTCGCATACCATGCCACATCATCAATCGGCCCGTACCGTGATTCCGTGCTGCCCGCACGCGCCGCGTATTCCCATTCGGCCTCAGTGGGCAAGCGTCCACCCGCCCAACCGCAGAAGGCAACGGCATCGTTCCAGGTCACGTTCACGATGGGCATCTCCTGATTGGTCCAGCCTGCATTGAAATCGGGCGGAGTAGGCATCGCCTTTCCCGTCGCCCGTGCATACCGCCTAAAAGCACTTACTGTCACCGGCGTCTGGCCCACCCAGAACCCTTTGCTGAGGGTCACTCGATGGGCGGGCTTCTCGTCGTCAGCACACTCGGTGTCGCCCGGCCAGCAGCCCATCATGAATGTTCCTGGCGGAATCCACGAATACTTGAGGCCATCCTTCGAGTTTTCCCACACTGTTCCGACTGAAGGGGCGAGAGGGGGAGTTGCCGAGCCGTTGTGACGAAAGACCGACGCGAAATACCAGCCTCCCACTCCCAGCAACAGGGCTACGGCAAGGGCGCCCAGCCAGAGGGCTGATCGTGACCCTTTGGCGGCTGCGCCCTTCGCGGCTGAAACGGCGGGGCGGGTATGGGGTGGGGCGGAAGTCGGGACCGTCGTGCCCTGGTCATGTAGGGGAGGTTCGCGGACCGCCCCTACCGCTTCCGGGGCGGGTCCTGCGGCTTCGGCAAAGGCACGTGCGAATTCCAACACCGACCCGTAGCGCTGATCGCGGTCCTTGGTGAGGGCCTTCATCACCACGCTCTCGACTCCGAACAGCGCGGGGAGGTCCGGTTTGACGGCGCGGAAGGGCGGTGGGTCTTCCTGCATGTGCATGCGCAGGTATCCCACCGGCGTGTCGGAATGAAACGGCGTGCTGCCGGTGAGCATCTCGTACACCACCACGCCCAGCGAATAGACATCCGAGCGCGCGTCGAGTTCATCGCTCCTCATGCCGGATGCCTGCTCGAACGACATATAAGGGGGCGTGCCGAGCACCATGCCGGTCTGCGTGTGGGTGGCGGATTCGCGCAGCTTGGCAATGCCGAAATCGACGAGTTTCACCAGTACGTTCGCCGGTGAGCGGGGTAGCGCAGACCTGTTTGCCAAGGTCTGCGGCTTTTCCGGCCGGTCGTAGCCAAGGGCCGCGGACCTAGAGAACAGGTCCGCGCTACTACTCGCTGAAGATTCCTCCTCAGAATACGTCAAGAAAATGTTATCGGGTTTGAGGTCGCGATGAATGATGCCCAGCTTGTGCGCGGCGTTCAGACCCCGCGCCGCTTGCTGGAGAATTTCCGCAACCTCCGGCACGGGAAGTTGACCCCGGCGCGTGAGGGCTTGGCGGAGAGATTCGCCTTCCAGGAATTCCATGGCGATGTAAGGCGTGCCATCATCGGCCTGGGCAGATTCGTAAATGGTGACGACATTTGGGTCATGAATGCGCCCCGTGGAAGCCGCTTCATTCTGAAAGCGCACCAGGAACTCGGGGGGATCATCGATCAATCGACGCTGCCGAAAACGCTCCGGGGGCCTGTTGCGGACCCGTCTTGTGGGGTCTGCGCCAGCCCGATTGCGCACGGGTCTGTACTACAAACTCCTTGACAAAGGCGCCGCCTTGTGGTAGCCTACTGCCATGGACCCTACTGGACAGCCCGTCGGGAACTGGCGAGCGTGCGGCCGTCCCCGTGCCCACAAAGCTGGAGAAGCCAGACTTATGCTCATCACCGAAGATCCCGGGGGGGCCGAGGTGAGCGCAATTCCCGTGGCAAAGCGCTACCCGAGGGTTTCAATCAACGTTCGGGGGACCTGTAGGATGTTTCAAAAAGATGTTAATTTATACGGAACGAACCGAAGAAGTCCTTTAGAATCAACAAAAGGCTCAGAAAACGAACTCAAAAACGGTGCAAAACGAACTCAAAAAACGACCTGCAAATGCGGAAAAGAAGCCAAACGAAGCGAAAAACGAACCCAAGGGGGCAACATTCTAGCCCGCTTTTCACCCACTCTGTTGCGGCCCCAGCAGGCCCCCACGGCGTTTGACTTCGCGCGGCCGGCCGGCTAAGCTGAAATGGTGGGGTTAATCCATCCAGCGTGTGATGGGTGTGGGGGATAAAAGCAGATTCCTCGCTTCGCTCGGAATGACAGGCGCTTCCAGGGGAAATATCCATTGTGAGAAGAGTATATCTAGACAACAACGCGACGACGCCGCTCGCGCCGGAAGTGTTTGAGGCGATGAAGCCTTACCTGCTCGAGGACTTCGGCAACGCCTCTTCGATCCATTGGTACGGCCAGCGGGCAAGGAACGCGGTAGAGAAGGCTCGCCAGCAGGTTGCCAAGCTGATCAACGCCCGGCCCAGCGAGGTGATCTTCACGAGCGGGGGCACAGAATCGGATAACGCTTCGATCTTTGGCATTGTCCAGGCAGCGCGTGTAGCGGCCCCACACGTCATCACGACTGGCATCGAACACCACGCCGTTCTTAACACGGCGCAGGCCCTTGAAAAACGTGGCGTCAGTGTGACCTATGTGGGCGTGGGCGCAAGCGGGGTGGTTGATCCGGAGGACGTGAAGCGCGCCATTCGTCCTGAGACCGTGCTGATTTCCATCATGCATGCCAACAACGAAATCGGCACGATCCAACCTCTCGAGGAAATCGGGGGCATCGCCCGCGAGCACGATGTCTACTTCCATACCGATGCTGTTCAGTCGGTGGGCAAGATCCCCGTGGACGTCGAGAAGCTCGGCGTGGATCTGCTTTCACTTTCCGCGCACAAGTTCAACGGGCCGAAAGGCGTGGGCGCAACGTATATCCGCAAAGGCACAATCCTGAAGCCGCTGCTCTACGGAGGCCATCACGAACGCGACCGCCGTCCGGGCACCGAAAACGTGCCGGGGATTGTCGGGCTGGGAATGGCGGCGGAACTCGCCCTGGCTCAACTCGAGGAGGCCGTGCAGCGGGTGGCGGGCCTGCGCGATCGGTTGGAGCGCGGAATCCTGGAGCGGGTTCCTCAGGTCAGCGTGAACGGAGACCCAGGACGGCGCCTCCCCACCACCAGCAACCTCTGCTTCGATTATGTCGAGGGCGAAGGCTTCGTCATCGCCATGGACCTGAGGGGCATCGCCTGCTCGACGGGGGCGGCGTGTTCGTCCGGTTCGGTCGAGCCTTCGCACGTCCTCTCCGCCATCGGCCGAACGCCGGAGCAGGCGAGATCGAGCATCCGCTTGAGCCTGGGCCGTTACAACACCGCTGAAGATATCGATGCCACGCTCGAAACCCTCCCCGCCGTGGTCGAACGACTTCGTTCCGTGTCACCACGCTGGGGGCTAGTGTAGTGTCCCATAATTACCTTGACTTATACAGATAAGGCCAGTATGCTTGAGTACATGAGCCGAGTCGCAGCTCCGATTATTCTGTCGGCCGAGGAACGGACCGCCTTGGCGGCGTGGTCC
>Ga0208688_1000754_pt1 | contig 16336 bp, 11 predicted proteins | sample June2015DPH_6_15_FD_184696 | JGI IMG/M metagenome (GOLD analysis project Ga0208688, IMG submission 184696) | Peatland microbial communities from SPRUCE experiment site at the Marcell Experimental Forest, Minnesota, USA - June2015DPH_6_150... | ecosystem: Environmental > Terrestrial > Soil >... | reverse complement strand
TTCGGGCAGCTGAGCCATCACGCGCGCCAGGCGCTTCGTCGTATGCGCAAGCGGCCTACCCTGGTGATCGCCTTCTGGCAGCAGGCCGATCTGTTTCCATTGTAACTATATTATGCAATGCTCAATAGGCGGACATACTGCCCCCCAACTCAGCGTTTAGGTGGAGCTTAGGATGTCAACAGGAGAGTCAACACCTCTCTATCTAACAAGTACGCCAGCTAAAGCTTACCCGGCGATGTGGCATGAAGCTCTAGTGGACGATGTAACAATTCAGAGAGACTCAAATTCGGCGCGTTAAGGTAGCTCACAAGAGTTTCCAAAGCAGTGGTTGCTCTCGTCCCATAAGGCGGGGTCCAGCAACGTGATCTTCCGCTTGTGCTGAACCGGTTCAGATCCCAGCTTTAGAGCTTAATTTGTTTCAATTTCCGGTCCCTAATTCCCAGGTACTTCTGATAAATGAACTCGTTGTCCGCGCCGATCGGCCGGCATACCCACTTTACCCTGCCGGGCGTTCTCGACATGGCTTTGAACGTGGAATTCGGAACCAGGAGTTCGCCATAATATGGGTCATTGCAGCGGACAAAGGTCCTTCTCTCGTTCCAGTGTTCCCTGCCCAAAATTTCCAGAGGACTCTCCAGCCTCCCCGTTACTACCGTGCCTTTCTTGTCTCGCCGCTTATTGTAGTTCTGAACCATATCGAGGATCTCATCAGAGGTGTATTGAGTGGTGAATTTCTCAATCTCGTGCTGTATCGTGGGCTGATTGTGAGGGTTCAACCGTTCCTTGATGGTAGGAAATTCTGCCCTCAGGTCGGGCCGGTTCATGATCTCGCACAGCGCTGTCCAGTTAGGGTCGGCGAAACCGGAAATGAACGTATAGCCATCTTTGGTCCGCACGTAAGTATAAGGGAAGATGGCATAATCGTAATTCCCGGCCCTGGGCATCTGCTCCCCCGATATGTGGAAGTATTGCATGAGGTAATTGGATATGGCGAGCAGTCCCTCGGCAGGCGCACAGTCGATGAATTGCCCTCGGCCGGTCCTTGTCCGGTCGAAGAGGGCCAGCAGGATTCCAAAGGCAGCCCAAGCCCCGCCTGTATTCCAGCCGATCCAACTCCCATGCTTTAGTGGCCTCTTATACTCGCGGGGTACTTCCGGATCCAGGTCCGGCTCTCCGGTAATGGACATGATGACGCCTCGAGCTTGATCGATGATGTCGTACGCGGGCTGATTGGCATGTTTCTCAGCATCTTCTCCGCGCTGGCCATAACTGTGGATGGCGCAGTAAATTAAACTGGCATTCTTCTTGCTCAGGTGTTTATACCCGAGGCCCAAGCCATCCAGGTGACCGGGTTTGAAGGTCTCGATGAGCACGTCAACCTTAGCGGAAAGCTGGGAAAACAGCTTTCTTCCCTCTTCCTGGCGCAGGTCAAGAGTGATGTGGAATTTGTTCCGAGCCTCGCTGATGTAGGCCAGACCGGAATCCTTGATCATGATCCCGTAAGGGGACATCTTGCGGGCAAGGTCTCCTCCGGGCGGCTCGATGCGGATCACTTCCGCCCCCATCTCCGCCAGGATCGAGGAAGCAAAGAGGCCGGCAAAGCTGGCGTAGCTGGCGTCAATCACCCGAATATGGGCAAGCGCCTCGGGCTTCTTCAACGCATCTTCCGGGCATGTTTCCTGATAGGCCCATCTGGCAAACTCCGCGTCCTCGGCCATACCAACAATCGTCTTGTCATCCATTGTGTTTCCTCTCCGAAGAGAACGGCAACTTGACGCCCCTTACCCCATCCCACTCCGCGGGAGGACAGTGAGAAGGGATTTGCGGATTCCACTTGAAAATGACCTTCTCGTCTTCCAGCTTCTTCACCTCCTCCGGCGGCAGGCCCAGGATTTTGGCAAAGACGTAGCCATTGTCGAACCCCAGCGGACGGCTGCTCCATTTCAGTCGCGCCGGTGTTTCGCTTAATCTCGGCGGGTAGCATGGTTCCACCATCGGACCATACAGAGGGTCGTCGTATTCTTGGATCGCGCCTCGCTCCCGCAGGTGTTGGCTGTGATACGCGTCATTGGCGGACAGAACCCGTGAGGCTGCAAAGCCGTACTTGTCTGCGAGTTCTTCCACCTCTTGCACCCGCTTTGTTTTGGTCCACTGCGTGATGCGGTCGAGAATTTCTCGTGCGTTTTCCTCTTGCAGGCGCTGAGTGGGGTCAGGGTATTTCTTGCAGAGGTCTGCCTGGCCCATGGCTTTGCACAATCCCTTGAATTCCTCGTCGCCAAAGGCCGCAAGGGCCACCCATCCATCGCTACACGGAAAAAGGTCTGAGGGGCATATAGCGAGGTCCCTGTTTCCCGACCTTTTTCTATTTTCGCCGGTCTTGAAGCTGTATAGCCAGGTCCAGTCGAGCATCCGGATGACGCTTTCCGCCTGCATGTAGTCGATAAACTGGCCCTCCCCCGTTCTGGCTCTGTGATTCAGCGCCGCCATGATGCCGACGGCGCACATCAGCGCGGTGACCCAGTCCGCAATCCATACCCCGGATTTAAGCGGTCCCCGCTCTTCAAAGCCGGTAATGGACGAAAGGCCCCCCATGCTCTGCGCCACTGCATCGTAGGAAGGTCGTCCTGTCCAAGGTCCCCAACTTCCATAGCCGCAGCAGTGCAGTTGTATGATCCGCGGATTGCGCTCTCTGAGTTCTTTGTAGCTCAGCCCCCATTGCGCCATTGTGCCCGCCGTGAGGTTGTCCACGACCACATCGGATCGTTTTACGAGGTCCAGGAAAAGCTCCTTGGCGCGCGGGTTGCCCAGGTGCATCCCTACCCAGTATTTGTTGTGGTTTTCAATTTCCAGGCCCAGGGAGAGGTTCTTCCAGAAATAGGCGTAGGGGGTCACGAACCGCATCGAATCTCCCCCTTGTCCCTCGAACTTGATCACTTCAGCCCCGAATTCCGCCAAGTAATCACACGCCGCCGGACCAAGGACCACGTGGCATACTTCCAAAACCCTTATGCCTTGGAGCGACTCCCGCTTCTCGAAGATTTGCCTGGGGTCGAACAATTCCTTCGTCAGGCCTCGATACGATTTTGTTTTCGGCATACCGTGCGCTTAGCCCTCCTGCCACAAGCGTCCGAGATTTCTCGTGATGACTATCTCTTAGTTTAGTACTTCAACTTCATCGAAGCGTGGAATCAGCACCAGCGTCATGCCGCAGAGCAACGCGCTATTCATGACCACATTGCCGTATACGTGAGCGGTCGGAAGTGAGGTCACAACTGTGTCGGCAGAGTTCCTCACGTGCATAGTAGCCGTGAGGGCAGTGTTCAAGAGGACATTGCCATGTGTGAGCACCGCTCCTTTGGGATAGCCCGTTGTGCCTGAAGTGTATGCGATGGTCGACACTTCGGTCCTGGAGGTTGTGGGTGGCTCGCAGTGTGGCGACGCCTGGGCCAATAGTTCGCTGAGTGTGTATGCACCACTACGCTTTCCAGCCTCAAACAGCACAATGCGCTCGAGCGGCGAATCGTGTCTAAGGTCCAGTAGGGCCTCTGCTTTATCGCTGGGTGCCAGAATTGCCTTTGCCCCGCAATCCCGAACCACGTACAGAACTTCGCGGGGCGTGAGCATTATATTGATAGGATTAACCACTGCACCTACGCGCGAGATCGCGTAGTAGCTCACAACCCATTCCCAGCAATTCTGGGAGTAAAGTGTGACCCGGTCTCCAGTACCGACTCCGATCCCACGCAGAGCATTACCCAGCCGCGCAGATAGCTCATTCAGTTGGGCAAAGGTGAAGGAATTCCCGCAGCAGATTAGCCCCGTCTTTTCACCGAATTTGCCCACTGCAACAGGCAACATTTGGCCCAGATTATCTACCATGCTTAGTTCCTTGACGGATTCTGCACCTGAATCTGCAGAGTCAGGGGCCGGAGCTATGCCCTCGAGGCCGTGACTCTGTCAACATGTTCACCGCTCTTGCTGCTGAAATTCGCCTTCCTATTCAGCGTAATCGTCTGCCAATTGGTGTACTCGACAAGCCCGTGCAGCGAATTCTCGCACCCGATGCCAGACTCTTTGTGGCCGCCGAATGCCTGGTGCGGGGAATATTGATGGATCTCATTTATCCAAACAGTGCCCGCCTCGAGCTGCGAAGCGATCCGCTGGGCAGCTTCGAGATCGGCTCCCCACACCGATGCTCCGAGACCGTAGCGGGTGTTGTTGCTCCGCTTAACGACGTCCTGTTCATCGCGCCACTTGAGTACTGGCAGAATAGGGCCAAACGGCTCCTCAACTACAATCCGCGAATCTTCCGGTGGATTGTCGACGAGGGTCACGGGAATGAACCACCCGCGCGCATTAGGATCCACTTCTCCGCCCAGGGCAAAACGGTAGCCGTTCGCCTTGCAGTCTTGTATGAATTCGAGAACTTTCTCATACTGCGGCTGGTTTTGGATGGGTCCTAGTTGCGTCGCCGGATCTGCCCCGTCGCCCACCTTTACCGTCTTAGCGTAGGCCACGAAGGCGGCGAGGAAGGCGTCATACACATCTTCATGAACGTAGAGCCGCTTGGTAGCATTGCAGAACTGCGCATTGTTCTGGAACGCCGCCCAGAACAGCTCGGGAGCAAGTGCTTCAGAAGAAACATCCGGCAACACAATCGCCGGATCGTTGCCGCCCAGTTCAAGGGTCAGGCGTTTTAGAGTCCCAGCAGCCGATCGCATCACGTGTTTGCCGGTGTCTATGTTGCCGGTGAAAGCAATCTTGTCGATACCTGGGTGGGCCGTCATCCACTTTCCCAGCTCGTCGCCACCGCTTATAACACTGAATACCCCCTCGGGGACCACACACCGGCAAAGTTCGCCCAGTTTTAGTGTGCAGAGCGGAGTGAAGGGGGACGGTTTTATGATGATGCAGTTGCCCGTGATTAATGCGGGTGCTATCTTCCATATGGCAAGCAGTATGGGAAAGTTCCAAGGAACAATACCGCCCACGACGCCGATTGGCGTAAATTTTGTGATAACTCGGCGGTCGGCAGTATCTTCGATGGTTTCGTCGGGCAGCGACTGCTTCGCGATTTCACGGCACCAAAGGACCGATCCTAAGATCTCCCATTCGGCTCCTGCTCGGGGCTTACCCTGCTCCTTTGTAAGCAGCGTAATAAACTGTTCCGCATGCTGTTCGATCGCTAGAGCAATCGACTCGAGCGCTGAACGGCGTTCCGAGATCGAAGTCGTGCCCCAAGCACTGTGTGCGCGGCGCGCTCCAGCAACGCATACCTGAAGTTGCTCTTGAGTAGCATCCGGTACGCGTGCGATCTCCTTCTTGGTGGCGGGATTGAACGCTGCAAAGGTCCTCCTCCCCGAGCCGACGAGTTGTCCATTGATGGTCATCAAGTAATCGCTGTTGAAGTCAATCATTTTCCCATTCCTCCGGGCGTGGCGACGCACATTTCGAACAATCACGCTATGAGCCGCAAACCGTACGGCTCGTCGAAGCGATCCGGGGCCGGCCATGACGCTCGCTGGTTGATTGTGGAGTCAATCCTGCTGCATAAGAGCGCCCAGCAATAGAGTTGCGAGTTATCGTTCTGCTCGTCTCACTTTGCCTCGACAAGGACTGTCCGCCCCTCGGCCAAGATGTAATCTAGCTTTAGCTCTCGGGTAGCTGCATTCCAGGTCGCATTGACGGTGCGTGGCCCGAGAGTACGTACATGCCCACGGTCGAGCAGCACCTGTTCCGCGCCATCGACGGTCACGACGTACCGAGCCTGGCTGGACAGGTTACGAATCCCAAAGGATGTCCGACCACGATAGTCGGTCCCTGGAACCGTGGCGACGGCAAGCCGACGCTTATCCTTGTCATAATAGGCTTGCGTAATGAGCACCTCCGGATAACGGACTCCCACGACCTCCGGATCACCCGAGTGGGCGAACGAGGTGACAGAGATCTTGTTGTAAAGATTCCAGATTCCCTCGCCCGGATCGAGCCGAGCAAAGGTCAGCATCGCGTTGGTCAGCGGGCCAACATGATGCTCGCCCAGCAAGCGATCGGGAAGAGGGCTCGGCTGAACTTCGGACAGCTGGCTTTGGGTGATGACATCATGCCGCGGATAGAAATAGCGGCCGTTGACCCATTTGGGAGCGAAGTGTTGATCGGCATAGTCCAGAAGCCGCTGCGCCGTCGTCTTGTCACCGACCTCGGCGGCGTATGCTGCGAGGAAGCCAAAGTCGTACGATACGAACGGATTTCCCCAGCGGACTCTCCAGCGCTCGGGGTTGGCATCGATCAGTGCCGGCAACTCGGCATCGCGTTGAGTGGGGTAGAGCTTGCTCACGCGTTCGCGGTCCCAGGCGTTGTACATCACCCCAAGCCAGCCGTCACTCCAGGCATAGGGGGTATCGATCCGCAGCTTCTCCTTAGCTTTATAGTAACACATCGTGCGGTGGGTTTGCGGATCAATATAACCGAGTTCTACAGCCTTCGCCCAGAATTGCTCACCCACGTCGCTGAGATGTGTCCCGTGGACCTGGTCGAACTGCATCAGCCCCAAAATAGCGTGCTGGTTGCACTCGGCGTAGACGTCGTTCGGCTCACACTCGATGCCCACGTATCCCGAGTCGGGGTACTGCTTCGCGATTAGTTCCGCCAGCGACTTGTGGTCGTAGGTGTGAATGAAACCGTTGTCTCCGGAAATCTCGAAAATCATTGAGTGCGGCCTGTCAAACTCTCGATCATCGTAGAGCGTCTCGTATAAGCTAATCATCTGCAGCAAGTGACCGCTGTACATGATGTCCTTCTCACGTACGGGATCGCGCCAATCCTTCGCCGGATCAAGGTAGGACTTGTGATTCCCAGACACAATAACAGTGAGCCACATGCCCCACACATCCGGTTGCAGCATCTTGTGGATGAGGTTGCGGGAGACCTGGTGATAGAGCTCCCGATATGCCGGCGTAACCTGCGACTGCACCATTCCGAGGGTGTAGTCCATGAAGGCGAGCTGGAACTGAGGTGCATCGAAACTTTCAACGTACTGCGGCTCCATGTATTGCCACGAGCCAGTCGGCTGATTCGCGAGCTCGATGATGTGACGCAGCGTTCCCATCTGCTTGTCGTTCAGCGAAGGGTACTCACCGAGCGGCGGGGCTGCACCCGCAGAGCCCGCGGATCCGATCACCAGAGCAAGGAACAACACAATGGTCAATATTTTGATAATCATTTCCATTCACTCTCCGGCTTTCCCCGGCACTAAGGGCGGCGCTTATTCCACGAAGTTCAGGGAACACCTCACTAGCCTATGAGAGTTCCCGTTCCGTTTAACAAATGGAACGCTGTCAAAACATAACCTTCAGCGCGAGTTGTACTATGCGCGGATTTACTGCAGTGTTCGAGATCAGACCAAATGTCGAGTCACTGTAGGTGATATCAGGATTCGCAAACTGCGGATGATTAAATGCATTGAAGAATTCTGCCCGAAATTGCACTTTATACCTCTCCGCAATGCTCGTGGTCTTGATTAGCGCGAGATCCCAATTGTTTTGGTCTGGGCCATTGACGATACCCGGAGCGCTGTTTCCGAAAGCTGTAGCTATCCCGTCCGCGCCTATTACGGGGGGCGTGGTCAAGCACGATTTGTTGAAGTAGTTGTTTAGTTTGTGCTGCACTGGACCAGAGGTGACTAGCTGGCCAGCTGTACAACCGTTGGCAATCTGGGCGAAATCCTCGGAGATACCGAAGGCGTTATCCGCATTCGTATTCCAAATGCTGAGTGCAGTTCCAGATTGTACTACACCCACACCAGAAGCTTCCCAACCGTTCAGCAGTCCTCCTGTGAATCCAGTTAAGCTTTTACGCTGAGGAAAGTCGTACACCACACTAAAAGTGAAACGATTAGGCCGGTCGATATAGCTTGCGCGACCGTAACGGTCATGTGGATCGTATTGACTGCCCCGAGCAATCTCCACGCCGGCCGCCATACCGCTTACGTCACCGGCATCGGTCGTAAGATTTTTAGAAAACGTATATGAGGCAAGAAATTGTAATCCGTGGCTGAAACGTTTGGTCACACTTGCCTGAAGTGCGTTGTACCAGGATCGGCCTCCACTGCCAATTTCGTAGACACTGTCGGTGGTAAGACCTTCTACAGGAACGCGCAAAGGAATGTTTGCGAGAGTATTACTCGTCTGACCTCGAATTGGGTTTTGAGGGCTCGCAGAGAGCGCCTGATTTGGTGAGAGAACTTGGATTAAGTGAGTCCCGCGACTACCGTCATATCCCACTTCCAGCAACAAGTCGTGCGTTAACTGTGTCTGAAGGTTCATGGCATACTCCTGATACATTGCTGCACCTCGATAATCAGGTGCGGGGCCGAGGAGACTCAATGATGTCCCAGGCGAATACGCCGGGAACACCGGAAATGTGCTTGCCGTCGGAAACGACTGGCCGAATGCATCTGCGAATGATGCCGATGCTTCGCCAGTCGCCACAACATAACGTGTTAGCGCATAAGGAGGACTCACGACACCTTGGAAGAAAGATTGAACTGTCGGTTGTGAAAAATAGATGCCGTACCCTGTGCGCAAAACAAGTCGATTCGGCACCAGTTGCAATGTCAAACCCAAGCGAGGGCCGAAATTGTTTCGACCGTTTCCATTCGTAGCGGCGGTGTTTGATGACCGAGTTACACCCGGCGGGGTACTGCCGGAAAAGTTAGAGGCAACAACATACCCATCTACACTCCCTGAGGGCGGTGGATTAGGATTAGCGAGTGCGAAGTTAAAAGAACCGTTCCGTCCCAAATTGTCGCCTAGGAGCCCAAAACGTTCGTATCGCAGGCCGAGATTCAAATTCACACGGGAGTTGACTCGATAATCGTCCTGGGCATAAAGAGCCCCATTCCACATTTGATATTCTCTGCCATAAAGGCCGTACGCATCGATATACCCGTACACATTGCTAAATGGCGTGCCGTTATCTGCTGCGTCCAGGCCTAGCAGAAAATCTGGCCAGCTCAAGAATATGAGCCCAGAACCAAAGCCGATGAAGTCGTTGTCGTTGTAATATCGACTTAAGTTGCCGCCAAACTGGAAAGAGTGTGCGCCTCGTATATAACTTAAGACATCTTGAAACTGGAAGTTACTTTGGCGAAATTGACTCGCAGCACTGGGGGCCATGTTTAGAGAGCCGAGAATATCCACAGCGGGGAGGCTGTTGTTTTCGGCGAATGTTCCTTCAGCCACTCCGACACTGGACCACGTAAAAGGTGCTTGAGAAGATCTCTTAGGGTAGGTGCGCGTAAAGCCCAGGCGAGCATCGTTGACAGTACGTGGATTAAACATGTACGTGTCATCCAACGAAGTAACCCAAAAGTTGGTATCTTGGTTGGCGTTATAACCCCGGATGTTGCCGATACCCGTGCCTATGTTGCTCGATGGAAACGTCACTAACTCGCTAGTCGCAGCAGCGAAAAGGCGAAAGGAGATTGTATTGTGTCCCGACTGGAGGTAGGTCAAATTTCCCATGTATTGATTTTCGCTGTAGTGACATGGTTCGCTAATTACCGATAGACCTTGGCTGCCAAAAGGTGCAGTCGGATCGACGGTTTTAGGTGTGGGAATCAGAAAGCTTCCGTCTGGGAGCTTGTACTGAAGCAGTGTAAGCGCGATCGGGTTTATGTTCGACCCATCTGGCGCGATGGCAACGCCGCCCAAGGCTCCTGTTTGACCTGCGAAAAGAGCACCCAATGCTGCTTGCGACCGATCGTCTGTTATCGCGGGCTCATGGAAGCTCGACTCGCAAGTTACGTTTGCCCCTGCTCCTGGAAGCCCATTTACTTGACGTGTGCCTTGATAGGAGCCAAAAAACAGGAGTCGGTCCTTCTTAATCGGACCCCCGAGAGCGAAGCCAAATTGATTTTGGTCAAGAACGGCTCTCTTCTGACCCGTTTCGTTCAGGAAATAATCATTGGCATTGAGGGCAGTGTTCCGAAAAAATTCGAACACGCTTCCATGAAGCGTGTTCGTTCCGGATTTGGTTATCACGTTGACGCTGGCTCCAGCGTAGCGTCCGTAAACCGCACCGTAAAGACCTGTTTGTACCTTAAACTCCTCTATGGTATCTGGATTCGGTATCGGCAGTCCTCCGCTATTTGAACCGCTACTCTGAACGTCATTTACGCTTAGGCCGTCCATCTCGAATCCGTTATCATAAGCTCTCGCGCCGTGGGCAAACGTCCCTTGACTGGACTGCACGCTATTGGGTGCCAACGCAACACTACCGCTTCCGAGTTCACCCGCATTGTTGACTGAACTCAGAATGCCTGGCGAGAGACCGAGTATTTGTGTGTAGTTGCGCGTTACTAAGGGCAGGTCTTCCACAGTTAACTCATCAGCGGCACGCCCCAAAGCCTGTGACGTAGTCTCGACCATGAAAGGAACGGATTGCACGAAAACTTGCTGAGTAATCAGGCCCAACTGAAGCTGAACATCGAGCCTCGTGGTCTCGGTAACTAAAACGCGAATCCCGGGGCGCGCCGCCGCCGCGAAGGCTGCCTTCGTTGCTTTGAGCGTATAGCTGCCAGGCGACAACAGCGGAATCTCATAATTCCCGTTTGCGTCCGACATTACGGTCCGCCTCTCACCCGTGCTTTCATTCGTGGCGGTGATCTCCACGGCTGGTAGTATTGCACCCGATGGATCTGTCACTTTGCCAGCCAGCATCCCACTGGAGGCCGTCTGCGACCAACCTGTGCAGCAGATGGAGGCAATAATCAGAATTACTGCGGTGGCACGCATTATTGTCTGTAAACTCATATCTCCTCCCAGCAATAACTCGGGAACTTCGACGGTGCAAGACAATCTGCCATTTCTCTTCTACTATTTTCTGAACTTTCAGTTCTCTACCATATCCCTTGGCGGCAGCACTTGGGCGTTAATACTAGCTCGGATCTTGAATACCTGTCTTTCTCCAGTGTGAACGGAGGCTTTTATCGGAAGGGATCGGTATGATCGGGGGGGGACATGTGCTTGGTACACCCGCAGGCTAGTGATAATAAATAACTTAGCCTTGACACTTTTCTATGCTGAGGATGCTTGTTAATTCGTAGAAAGTAGCGACTGGACTGGACCCCTCGGCTGAGACAACCAGTTAAGCGACATTTCGCCGTTCGCTGCCGAAGCATTGTAGGGCGAGGTTGATAGTTGGCAGTATAGCTCCGGCTGGTGAAGCGGAAGCGGGCTCTCCTAAGGAACAGAATGCAAGGGCACGAGCTGAAAGCCAAGCTCTCTCGCCTGTGCATGGAGTTTCGCGGTTCTTCGATTTTGCCTCCGCCGCTCCTGCTCATGAAAAATCGTCGCATCGTATTCCTGTTGTGTTGTGACCATGTGGTAGACGATCCTGGCGAGTTTGTGGGCCGTGGCGGTCATGGCTTTGGGAGTACCGAAATCCCGCACCCTCTCCGTTTACACAAGCAGCTTGACGTCACCTAAGTTAAGTTCCGTAAAATATACTTGCATTTTCTGGTATCAGATCCTATATTATGTGGGCCGGTGAGGGCTGTATGGGTGCTCTTCGATTCGCTTCAACTGAAGATTCCGTACACGTTTATAACGACAGACTGCGCACGATCTTCGGCACGCTTGACTCAAAAATCGATACCCGCGTTCCTTTCAAAGCAGCTCTAGAAGACGGAAATCTCTTGGACTTACATTTTTGCAGGTACACCGCTACCGCTCACCGTGTCGAGCGAACTGACAGGTTTGCACGGCAAGATGAGAGAGGCTGCATGAAGCTGGCACTTCAGATCAAGGGAAGTGCCTACTTCGAACAGTGCGGGCGTGGTGTCTTGCTTTCGCCTGGCCAGTGGAGCATCTACGACATGGCAAAGCCGTATGTGGTGACTATGCCAGACGAGACAGAGATTCTTCTTCTTGTAATTCCCCGAGATAAAGTCGCCAGTAACCGTTACAACCTCGCGGATCTTACACTCCGACGTTTTTCTTCCGGCCATGGGATTGCGAAATTGGCGTATCAATTTATCCAGGGTGCGTTTCAAGAGATGCCTACATTGCCTCCGGAAACCCACCGTGACGCCATGGACACTATCTCTCACCTAATACGCCTCACGATGATTCAGGCGTCTGGCGAAAATGCGACGGCCTTGCCAGCACAGATCCTCTGTGAGCAGATAAAGTCGTATATCAGCACTAATCTTCGCGATCCTTTGCTTTCAATTGACGACATGGCAGTCGCGTTTAACTGCTCGAAGCGTTATTTGCATAAAGCCTTTGAAAAAGAAGAACTGTCTATTTCTGAGTACATATGGCGTCTGCGACTCGAGCGTTGCCGGGATGATCTTTCCTGTACTGAGTGTCAGAATATGTCAGTGACGGACATCGCGTTCTCGTGGGGGTTCAATAGCTCGGCGCATTTCAGTACTGCATTTAAGCAACAGTTTGGGGGCTGTCCCCGTGCCTTTCGCCCAGGCCATGTGATATCCGTACTACAGGGTGAGGCAAGTAAGCGTTTAAGAACCGCTTTACCTGACATGGCCCAGCGCGCGGGCACGGGCCGGATATCGATCCGCGGGCTCGGCCTGGAAACGAAATCAACAACAACAGCCATTGCGCGGGTCGCTGGGGGAGGTCAATAATGCAGGTAGAAGCTGCCGTCGTGCGGGAGAAGTCCGGAGCCTTCACGCTTGAACTGGTCGAACTTGATGAGCCACGGCCCGATGAGGTTCTCGTGCGTATTGTGGCAGTGGGTGTCTGCCACACAGACCTGGCTTGTCGTGATCAGCATTTTCCAGTGCCCCTTCCCTGCGTTTTTGGCCATGAAGGGGCGGGCGTCGTTGAGAAGGTCGGTTCGGCCGTCATCAAGGTTCAGCCGGGGGATCATGTCGTACTGAGTTTTCGTAGCTGTGGAACCTGCCCGCAGTGTCTCTGCGGCAAGCCGGGTTATTGTCTGGACCTGTATAGGTTCAATTTCTCCGGTGGCCGCCCGGATGGATCGTGCACACACCGGATCCAGTCCGAGCAGATTCACGGATCATTCTTCAGCCAATCGAGCTTCGCGAGCTACGCCTTGGCGCACCAGACAAACACAGTAAAAGTACCACGTGATGTTCCCATAGAGCTTCTGGGTCCCCTCGGATGTGGCATTCAGACCGGCGCTGGTGGCGTGATGAATTCGCTCCATCCAAATGCAGGAAGCTCCATTGCCATCTTTGGGTGCGGCTCTGTCGGCCTGAGCGCCGTCATGGCAGCCGTCGTTTCTGGTTGTGCAACCATCATCGCGGTCGATGTGCAAGACTCTAGGCTCAAGCTCGCTCAGGAGCTCGGCGCCACCCACACCGTTCATGCCGGACAGGTGGATGCCGTTAAGGCTATTCAGAGCTTTACCGGTCATGGCGTTTATTACTCCCTGGAGTGTACCGGACTTCCGAACGTGCTGCGCCAGGCCGTGGACTGTCTGACGCTCACCGGTGTTTGTGGTCTTATCGGCGTTGCTCCGCTGGGGGTGGAATGTGCGCTCGACATGAATAGTATTTTGTTTGGGCGCACGGTGCGCGGCATTATCGAAGGCGACAGCGTGCCCGATGTGTTCATTCCTCGAATGATCGAACTCTTTCGGCAGGGACGCTTCCCGATCGACAAGCTCATTAAGCTCTATCCACTGCGTGCCATCAACGATACCGTTCGCGACATAGAGCGCGGCGCAGTTGTAAAAGCAGTCCTGCAGCCCTAGCAACGCGTTGTAGTCGGAACTGCTGAACAACGTATAAGCGCCAGAGCAATGCTAGGCCACATCACGCCGCGTTAGCGGGTGACCCAAAACCCGAAAACTGTATCAGGGGGAACTAGAGGTAAGCTTGGGCAAAAGTCTTGGAGAGGAGACAAGGACGATGCCCAAGAAGGGACACACGGAGGAGCAAGGATTGGGGCGTCTGCGGTAATCCCCGGAGTCATTGCGCTGGACTCCTCACGTTTGAGCATCAGGGTTGCCCCGAATTTGAGCGGGAGTGAACACGCGGAGCAGGAATTCGTCCGATGGCAACCTGCTCATGTTCCTGATCCTGTCGCGCTCGTCATGATCTTAAGCACGCTGAATCGCCATCTGAAGAACTAGTGAGTTTGACGAGGCGATACCAACGAACTACGCTCCAGCTAGCCATTTTTGCAATTCGTTATAAGAAGAAAGGCCCTCCCCCATGTCACTAGGAGAATTGTTCGCATCGATAAGAGAGCGCCGTCGGCGCTCAGCCCAGCAATCTTATGAAGAAGGGGCTCAGATTATGAGACGGCTGCAAGAGTTGCTTGCTGTTCCCAGCCCGACGCAAGAGGTCGGAACGCCCTTCACCGACGCCCGTAGCGAAAACGACCCGGCATGCGTGCAAGGCGGACAAAGCTGAAACTCCACGAGTGGCAGCCGGGAAGCATGACAATGCCGGTGCCGCGCGACGTGGCGATGATGTAACCGCTTAAACCGATTTCAGTGACGTCAAAATCTTGGTTATACCAGGCCCGATGAAAACACCGCGAAGAAGACGAGAAATTTTCGGCGACCCTCAAGGCGGTTCGTCACGTGCACGAGGTTTTGAAAGACAACTCTTGTCCGCACTGTCGGCAGAATGGAACGGCTGCGGCGGACAGGCAAGCACAGTATTATCTGGTGTAAGAAAAGTCACGGATCTGAGAGAACGGAGAATTTCAAATGAAAAGAGAACTCCTGCTGGCCGCGGCCTTCGTTCTGGTGGCAATGCTTTCGCAGTCGTTCGCCGCCGGTGCGGACGGCAGAAGTTCCGACAATCAGAGTCTTAAGGATGAAAGTTCATGGCAGCGCGATCTGCTTGCTTGGCGCGCCCAGCGGGCAACCAATCTCCAGGCTCCAGAAGGCTGGCTGTCGTTGATCGCCCTTGGGTGGCTGAAAGAAGGGGACAACAGCTTTGGTTCCGCCGAAGACAGCCGCGTGCAGATCGCGGGAAAGGGGCCAGCGCACATCGCCATCGTGCGCCTGGACAAAGGTGCACTGCGCTTGCTCGCACCGGCCGAGGGTTTCCCGAAGGACCTTTTGGTCGATGGTCAACCTGCGACGGAGCAGGCTCTCCTTGCCGACGATGCTGACAAGCCCTCGAAGCTGACGATCGGCACGCTCACCATCATCGTGATCCATCGAGACGACCAATTCGCCCTGCGCATCAAGGATCTGCAAGCACCCACCCGCATCGGTTTCCACGGATTGCGCTGGTACGCGCCAAATGCCGCCTTCCGCGTGCATGCGCGCTGGATCCCGTACAACCCTCCCAAAGTGCTTGACATCCCAACCGTCCTCGGCACCGCGACCCATCTTCCTGCACCCGGCGTCGCCGAATTTACTCTCGATGGACACATTCTCCGGCTGGAGCCCGTGCTCGAAGATCCGAAGTCAACCGATCTTTTCTTTATTCTTCGTGACGCCACCAGCAAAACTACGACGTACGGTGCTGGACGCTTTCTCTATACCGAATTACCGGACCATGGCGTAAGTCAGCCCGGCGAAGTCTGGCTCGATTTCAATCGACTGGTGAACCCGCCCTGTGCATTCACCGCCTATGCGACATGCCCGTTGCCGCCGGCGCAGAATCGCCTGAGCGTTTCGATACCGGCCGGCGAACAGCGTTACCACGATTGATCGACCAATATTCTGAGCTACGCGACCACGCCTTATAGAGCCTCGGGTGGTGTGTCAGTTTGAGTATCCACAATAACGTCCTACCCGCAGAACTGGCCCTACTCGGCATGTCGAGTCGAGCGGCCACGCGATAACTCCCGTAGCGTCGGCAACTCTGAAGCAACGCGGAAACCAAGTCCTGATTTTCCTTTTCGAAGCCGACCTGCTGCTTGGACCGTGGGCGGCACCCCTGCACATGGCGACTTGCAGGGTACGTTGGCAAGAACAAACAAACGAAAGCGCCCCAGACTCAATAGAGTGGTGGGGCGCTATCGTTGAACAGCCCTCCCCCGAAAACTGCTCAATTCCAACTTAGACTCTGCCCAGAGCTTGGTGAAAACGGGGGAAAGAGCACCTCTATTCGGTCTTCTGCTCTCGGCGGAGGTTTGTTGCAAACGGCATTGGCGTTGGTGCTTTGGCCGGTACGTCGTTATCAGCCGGAACGGCGCACATCTCACGACCTGTAGGGGCTGACCCCCAGCTTCTGCACTTGCTCCGTGAACGCCCGCACAACCTGCGCAAACCTCGGCCCTTCGGCCGCCGAAACCCATTCCAAGCGAAAGCGCTCTTCTTCGATACCGAAATCCGCGAGCATCAGGCGGATGGCATCCGCGCGTTTTTCTGTTTTGTA
>Ga0208688_1000746_pt1 | contig 16436 bp, 16 predicted proteins | sample June2015DPH_6_15_FD_184696 | JGI IMG/M metagenome (GOLD analysis project Ga0208688, IMG submission 184696) | Peatland microbial communities from SPRUCE experiment site at the Marcell Experimental Forest, Minnesota, USA - June2015DPH_6_150... | ecosystem: Environmental > Terrestrial > Soil >... | reverse complement strand
TTCTCCGAGGTCATCTGCCGGTTCAGTGCGGCGATCTTCTCCTTGGCCGCGTCCTGGGCCAGGGCCTTGTCAATGGTGTAAATCTCCCGGCTGACCGCCAGATATTCCTTGGAGCCTTCGGCGCACTGCGTCAGCTTCGCCTGCCAGAATTCCTTTTCCGCCTGCTTCGAGAAATCCAGGAAGGCGTTTTGCTCGGTCTTGAGCTGCTCCAGTTCGTCCTTCCACTGCGCCAGGAGGCCGGGGCCCCCGCCGCCCCCGGCGCCTGTGCCCTTATCCAGGGGATTAAAGGTGGCGCCCTCTTCGGTTGACGTTCCCCAAGGGGGGGGTGCCCCAAATCCGCCGCCCATTGCCGAGGGCGGCAATGCCCCCTCGGTCCGTTGCCAGCCGCGTTTCCCGAGCCCGCCGCCCATAGCCGAAGGTGGGGCTGCCTTGCCCAAGTGTGCCAGAGCATCTACAAGCAGATTGAGGCCCGGAGCCTGATCTATCAATAATTTGATGCCAGAAGCGGCCAGCCTGCAGGCGGACACAATGGTGGCGCCGGCATTGACAAACTTAACGCCTAGACTAATGACGATAGGCAGGATTTCATTGGCGATCTTCCATTTAACGGCTGTCATTACCAGCCCTACGTCGGCCATGCCCTTCTGGAAATTCCGGGTTTGCGCCAGGCTGTCGCCGCCAAGCTGGATACCCAGGCGCCGCATGGCTTCACTTTCAGATTCGCAATCGGATTTGCTTACCAGGAGTAATGAATTAATATTTTGAACGCGGGCCCCGAGAGCAGTCATTCCTGCCTGGGCGCGCTCACCCCCTTCCCGATATATTTTTAGTGCCTCAATTACCTTAAAATATGTGGTTACCATATCGTCATGGCGATTAATCGTGATGCCCACCTGGGAGGTCATGTTCGCCACGGCGTCATAGTTGGTCTTAAGTTGGCGTTCCATCATCCGCAGCGCCTGGGAAACAGTATCGGAGCTGACCCCCACCCGGTTGTAGGCCTCGATCATGCCGCCGGCGTCTGCCATACTGATGCCCATCTGGGCCCCTAGCTTCCGGGCCTCAAGGTTCAGGTTAACGAAACTGTCTACAACGCCCTTGAAAAGCGCTCCGCCCTCAAAGATGGAAGCGAGCCCCGCAAAGGCCATTCCGACCTCGCCCAGGGTTGCGGTAATTTGAGCCAACTGGGAGGTAATCTGGCCGTGCATCTCCTTGAAGCTGTCGGCTATCTGGGAGGTGCTGGATGTGGTACTGGAGGAGAGCTGACCCAGGGAGTCCTTCATCCCCCCGGTGGCATCGGCGACCGCGCCCTTGGCGTCATCCATGCCGGATTTGAGCTGATCGGCCTCGGCGGATATCAGGACTTTGATTTCGTCGTCAGTCATTGTTTACCCCAGTGAGCAGTGAGCAGTGAGCAGTGCGGTCCCGCCATTTACGCTTGCCGCTCCCTATGCGAGGGGTAAAAGGGTAAAAGGGGAAGAGGGTAAAAGGTTAAAACCCCAGCGATTTTCCATTTCCCTTTTCACCTTTTCTCCCTTTCCCCCTGCATTTAAGCGCGCACTTGCGCTAAAGTGATCTTTTTTGTCGTTGCTTTTACTGCTTACTGCTTACTGCTTGCTGCTTACTGACTGTGCCGCCGAGACTGCCGAAAATGGCGGCCAGTTCGTCGAGGGTGCCGTAGGGACGACTCGCTGAGTTGCCCTGGGCGACCGGGCCGGTCGCCCCTACAGGGGCTTCATAGCCCAGGTAGGCGGCCACCAGGTCGCCCACCGGGGGGTGTTGCTCCCAGTAGCGCTGCAGCTCGTAAAGGCGGGGCAGCGTTATTTGCTGCCCGACGTATTCCCAGGTCCAGCCCGTTTGGGCGATGATCCGGGAATAGAGGTAGCCCCAGTCGGGACGCTCCCCGCCTGCGGTTCCCCCGGTTCGCGCCTCGCCAGGCCTGAAACCTCCAGGAGGAGGGCCAGGGCCGCGGGAAAAGAGGCCAGGTCCAGGCCCTCCTTGATGTCGGCCAGGGTGAGCTCCGGATAGTTGCGGGCCAGGGCCGCGTGCAGCAGCTCCGCTCCTTCCGAGAGGCGCTCTACCAGCGAAGCCGGCGGCTCCCCCCAGGACTCGATCACTGGCCAGTATTTCTCCAAGGCCGCCAGGTTTAAGGGCGGCAGGATGTAATCCGTCCCCCCCAGCTTCAGGGGGACGCCGTCAAGTTTTGGTTCCATAGTCACTCCTAAAGGCGGGATGCGCTGCGCTTTCCCCTAAAGGCGGGATGCGCTTCGCTTTCCCGCCCTACATTACGCCGGCAGCGATAGGACGCCGATATTCTCGCTGGCGTCCGCGGCGGCGCTGAAATCGAACTCCGGGATGGCCACGTCGCCCACCTTGGTGGCCAGGCTGAGCTTGTTGCTCATGCAGTTGTTGAGGATGAGCACCGCGCCTTGAACCCCGGTGATGTTGTCCAGCACCAGCATGAAAGAGGGCGCCAGGCCCGCCAGCGAATTGACGATGGTCAGCGTCTGGCCCACCAGGGCGGAGGTGTAGAGATAGTCGATGAGGATGGCCACCTTCTTGTCCGCTACCGCGAAGGTGTAGATTCCGGTGGCCTCCACCATGCTGTAAGCCCCCGCCGCCTCGGAGGCCGGAGCCACCCGGGTGAAGGGGATGCCGGTGGCCGCGTAGCACACCCCCAGGTCTTGCTTGAACGCGGTGTGGTTGGTCACGGTGACCGTGTAGGGTCCCGGGGTGTCGGGGATGAGTTGCGACTCCGCCACCACCGGGATGATCTGGCCGGTGGCCGGGGCGGCGCCCCCGAAATAGGTGGAGAAGATGTTCATGTTCACCGAGGCCATCTTGCTTTTCCCGGTGACCTTGCCCTGGGCCCGGAACACGGCCTCGGCGAATTGGTTCTGGCCGTAGACCTCCTTGGCGGTGAAGGCCATCTCCACGCTGCCCTCCTGGAGGACGCCGGCCTTCACCGGGTTGGGCACGGCGGGCGAGACCACCGGTGGGATGAAATACATGTTGCCGGTGCCAAACCAAAAAACCTTAACGCCCATATCAATCTCCTTTTAGCCGCCGCTTCAGTTCCGCGGCCGCCGCGATTATATGCTGCCACCCCGCGGAATCGCGGGTGATGAAGGAGGGCGGAAAATAATCCGCCAGCCACTGATCCACCAGGGCGTCGGCGCCGGCGTCCGGGGACCGGGTATCGGTCTCCAAGTTCCCGGCCGCTGCCTCCACTGCCTGCGCCTCTTGTTCCAAGTCTCCCATGATTCACCTCTTAATGTTTCAGTGAGCGGTGAGCAGTGAGCGGTGAGCAGTAAAATCAAAAAATAAAAAGAAACAACCCATTAGCTTAAAATCCTTTTCTTTTGCCTTTGCTTTTCCTGCTTACTGCTTACTGCTTACTGCTCACTGCCCCTAAAACACCACGATCTTCAAGGGGATCAGCGCCAGGATCTGCCCGTCCAGCAGGCCCTCCACCTTGAGGATCTTGCCGTCGACGCGGCAGTTATAGACCAGCCCCCCGAGGGTCTGGCGCTCCTGTCCCGGCCCCGGCGCCAGGGCGGCGCACACCGCGTCGAGCAAGGGGTTGAGGATGCTCCCCGAAGGCGTGCTCAGATCATTGGGAAGCCGGGCGTAAATCCCCCAATCGGCGTAGAGATCAAACGTCGGGGGCATCACGTCGCTCTTATATTTCACGTCTTCACCGGGGCCTTCCTCCTGGAAGAGGGCGGGCTGCTCATCCGGCGTGACGTCCTTGGCCAGCCGGGCCCGGCGGCTGGTGGTGACGAAGAGGTCCAGGCCCGAGACCAGGGCAAAGAGGGCCTCAAAGATGGGTTCGCGTTGCATATAAGGTTGCCTTGGTTAATGGCGGGATGCGCTGCGCTTTCCCGCCCTACGGGTCTATCCTTTAATCCCCTGGGCCACTGCGCGCTCGATGGCCGCGATGATCCGGTCCCGGCTCTCCCGCAGGCTGGAGCGCAGGAAGGAGCGCTCCGGCATCTTAGAGCCGGGATGGTGCACCAGCTTGCGGATGATGGTCTCGCCCCCCATCTGGAAGGCGAGGGCCTTGGCCTTCTTGGCCTCGATGACGTGGGCCCGGGTCTGGCCGCCGTATTCGTGGATGGCGGCATAGGCCACGTTGGTGCCCACGGTGGCGGCGATGCGGTCGCCGCCCTCCTGCATCTCGTAATGGATGCTGGCCCGGAGGTGGCCGCTGATGTTGCGGAGCATCTGGCCGGAGAGCTTGCTTCCCTTGATGTAGGCGGTCAGGGCGATGGCCTGGCCCTCCACCGCGGCGCGCACCAGGGTGACGACCCGGTCCGGGACTGCCCCCAGCTTGGCGATGACGGCTTCGGCCCCGATGATTTGCGCGGTGATCATTACAAACCCCGCTTTTGTAGGGGCGGCGTTCTGCCGCCCTGGGCGGGGAGACCCCGCCCCTACAACTGCTCACTGCTCACTGCTACACCGGGACCACGCGGCGGTGGCGGTCCAGGATGGTCTTCACCGAAACCGGCAGATCGGCAACCGTGAAGCTGGTGGTTTGGCCCTGAAAGCTGGCGGTCTGCTCGCCGATGTGGCCCCGCTCCTTGAAACGGAAGGCCACCAGTTCGATGCACGCCTGCTCCAGATCAAGGGGGGCGGTCTCATAGCCCGCGGTGTAAATCAGGCTGACGTTGCCATAGCCCAAGGTGAAGCGATGGCCCTGCAAGATGATCTGGGTCCGGGTGAAGCGGTAGCCCGGAGTCACGGTGTCCGGCGCCGGGGGGATGGCAACGCCGTTCACCGTGACCCCGGCCACCGCGGTCACCGGGTAGTCCCTGAAGTTCATGACATGGCCGCCGGTGCCGTCCCGGATCTCGGCATAGGTCTGGCTGCCCAGGCGCCGGCTCAGGTAGGTCTCGATGAAGAAGCTGGCCGCAGTGATCAGGCGCGCCAGCAGGCCGTCGGAGCTATCGACGGTCAGATTCAGCCATTGCTTGGCGTTCGCCAGGGTGGTGAGATCCATTTATGCCTCTACATGGGCGGCTGGAAGCCGCCCCTACTTTTTGCCTTTGGGGGCAGCCTCTTCCGGGTCAGGCTCGCCGTCGCCCCCCTCGGGCGCTTCCGGGGCCGGCTGCCGGGAGGCCAGGGTAAACCCGCAGCCCAAGGCGAGCAGCACCTTGGCCGCCTCGTCAGGCACTTCTATGCAGCCCTTGACCATGGGATACTCCTGGCCGTCGTAGCTCACGCCGCCCACGTTTGGGTCAGCCTTTAATCGCACCATTGGATTCTCCTTAAGGGGAAAAGGGGAAAAGGGAAAATGGGGAAAAGGAAAAGCAAAAAAACCCTTTTGCCCTCTTACCCCTTTACCCTTTTACCCCTCCTTTTTAGCCGTTGGCGATATTGAAAATCGCCCCGAAGGCCGGCGGGAAGTAGTTCTGGAGCACGCCGGAGTAATAGACCCCGCTCTCCCATTTCCGGGTGCGCAGCGGCCATTCGATGTTGTAATATTCCCGCCGCGTCTTCACCTGGATGATGTTGGTGACGTCGGTGAGCGGGTAGGGAATCCGCTCGCACCGGAAGAGGATGGTGCCCGGCGGCAGGTTGGGGTGGAGCATCACCCGCACCATCTGGCCCCCGGCCATCGTGAACTTGTTGAGATAGGTGCCGATCACCGACCCCGCGGTCAGGGTGACGTCGGCCACCCCGGCGGCCCGGGCGTCCACGTTGAAGCGGAACAGGGGGATGCCGCCCCCGGCGATCACCTTGGCGGTGATGTTCACCAGCTCCTGGGCGTTGACGTACATGATGTCCGGGCTCAGGCGGTAGTTATTCCAGAAGGCCTCGAGGGCCACGTTGATCTCGTTGATGCCGCCGGCCCCGTCGGAGGTCAGGGGCGAGCCGGTGCCCGCGGCGCCGGTGGGCATCACATAGACGTAGGCGCCGGACCCGGGGGTGCAGATCTGGTAGAGCAGACCGTCGAACAGCATGGCGTTGACGCTGTTGTCGGCGGCCGGGAGGGTGGCGACGCTTTGGGTCCCGGCGGCCAAGGCCTTGATCACCACCGAGTTGATGGTGGTGATGGCGCCCAGGGTGATGCTGCCGCCATCCGGGCCCCAGAACCAGGCGTAACCCACCGCGCCGTTGACCGGCGGAACCGAGGCCGCCACCGCGTGGGTATCGGCGTTGCCGGCGCCTACGGTGATCTGGGCCTGGGCCGAGACCTGGGCCGCGCCGCCGCCGTAGGTATCGATGCTGCCGTCGGCGTTGGTGCGCTCGATGGTGACGTTAATGCCCCCGGCCACCGAGGCGGCCAGGAAGCCTTCCAGGGTCAGGGCCACGCAATAGACATCCAGCACCAGGCCGCGGGCCAGACTGCCGGTGCCCACGCCCAAATCCGTCATGGGCGTAGTGGGCGTTGGGGTGGGCCCCAGGGCCAGGTCGCCGTTGCCGCCCAATAACACCATCTCCTCGGACTGCATCAGGGACTGCAGGGTGGTGAGGATGGCCAGGGCCCGGTTGTCGGTGCCGGGGAGGCTCGCCTCTTCGGCCTCGAAGGTTACGAAGGATTCGTGGCCCAGGGTCTTGTAGGCCGCCACCTGGGGCGCGGTTCTCAGGGCCACCGCGCCCCCGCGCTTCCCTTCAGCGACGCCCGGGGAGAGGTGGCCGATGTTGATGCCGATGACCGACAGCCAGTGGACCGCGGTGCCCACGCCGCCGCCGACCCGGGTGATGGTGTTCCGGAGCGGGGTGATCAAGGGATAGAGTTTTTTGGCCGCGGGTTCCAGGTCGTAGGCCACCAGGCCTTCGGCGATGCTGATGCCGGCCTTGGCCAGCTCGGCAGCGCTCAGGACCTTGGAGCTTTTCAGAAGTTCGATGGTTTCAGCAGTGGGGTTCATTATAGCCTCCTATGGGATCGGTTTTCGGTTGTAGGGGCGGGTTCTACCCGCCCTGGGCGGCTTTTTCGTAGCTGCCGCCCCTACTTGATTAAAAACGGCCTCTGCCGGGCCGCCACAATCTCGCCCAGGGCGTCCTTCGGCTCCTCGGTCTCAGTGGCCTTATTCAGGGTATCCCCTTCCTTGGGGACCGCCTTGAGGGCGCCCTTGGCCGGGGCCGGCTCGGCCCTGAGCTTTTCCACTTCCGCGGCCAGGGCCTCATTTTCGCCGGTGACCTTGGCCAGATCGGTCTTGGCCATATCCAGGTCCGCCACGGCCTTGGCTAATTCCTCATTAGCCACCGATACACGCCGATCCACGCCGATAACCTTCTCCGCGGGGCAGTCGGCCCCCAGGGCGGCGGCGTGGTCGTGGATCTGCTGGACCCGCTCCTGGTCCGCGGCGGAATGACGGGCGCCGGCTTTTTGTAGGGGCGGCGTCTCGCCGCCCGGGCCGGCAGAGCCGGCCCCTACGGCCGCCTTGCTCAGGTCGCTCAGCAGCTCGTCCAGCTCCTCGGCAGCCAGGCTCTTGAGGATCTCGCACCCGGAGGCCAGCCACTCCTTGAACTGCCCGGGGAGCGGGGAGTCGTCCATCTCGGCGGCCGCCTCCCAATCGAGGCCGGCGGCGAGGTCGGTGAGGGATTCCAGCAGTTGTGCGAACCAGCTCACCTGGTAGAGGCCCTTTTGCATGGCGGGAATGGCGGGAATGGCGGGATGCGCTTCGCTTTCCCGCCCTACGCTTTCCCGTCCTACGGTCTTCTTTTGTAGGGGCGGCGTATCGCCGCCCGGGCTTGTAGGGGCGGGTTCTACCCGCCCAGGGCGGCTAGAAGCCGCCCCTACGGTTTTCTCGGCGGCGCTGGGGGGGCCTTCCTTGTCGATCTTCTCCTTCCAGGCCGCGACGATCTTGCCCTTGATGGTCTTCAGGTCCGCGGCGTCATACTTGGCGGCGTTTTTGGCCTTGTTGATGTAGTTCCAGGCCGCCCGGATGTGCTTCTCGGTGTCGATGGGATATTTCTTGTTCTTCTCGTCGGCGAACTTGACGTCCCCGTATTTCTTCTCGCCTTCCTCGGGGTTGGTGTCGGAGCGGGCGGCCACCTTCTGCACAGGCGAGACGCCTGTGCCACTACTTGCAAACTCCGCCTGCACCTCGGAGCCGTCGGCCTTCACCAGGGTGAAGCGGGCGGTGGGGACACAGGGCTTGTCGGCCAGGGACAGCTCCACGGGTTTGGCGGCATAGCGCACGTGGATGCCTTCCTGCTTGCGCCAGGCGTAGGAGCCGCCGAAGGACAGCCCAGTATAGACGCCTTTGCTTAGCTTCGCCAGCTCCTCCGTGTCCACCACCTGGCCGCTGACCTCGACGCGCTTGGCCTCGTCGTTGAAGACGATGGCGGTGAGCAGGCCCGCGGCCCGTTTGGGGTCGTGCATGGCCCGGAGGTTGCCCCGGGATTTGCCGCCGCTATGCGTGAAGGAATCGTCGGACCAGGCTTTGATTAAAGGCTTACTGGCCTCGTAGTCGAAGATCTCCCCGGCCTGGTCGGGGATCTCCTCCGCGGCGATCCCGGTGAACTCCCCGGTGGCTTCATTGACCTTGACGAATTGGGCGAACATGATTTTTTGCATATAACCTCCAGAGATGGATTTCCGTTTTTCGTTTACTGCCCCGCCACGCTTACCCAGGCAGAGCCGTTGTACCAAACCGGATAAGGGCCCCCGCTCGCTTTAGATAGCGGGTCCCAGTTGGCCCGGTCTGCAATGGCAATCGTTCCCGTAGCTGGAGTAGCTGGTGCGCCAGTCTGGGGAGTTAGGTTTAAGAAGGCTGATAGGTCAGCATGTGCGGCGGAAATGTAACCATCGATAGCCCCCGATGTAGTGCCAATCCTTAATTGTCCTGCGTTACCATCTTGAATCCAAGTTTTGTTACCACAGGCAATCCTTATCCCACCGTGGCCAAGAGTGAAATAAGTTCCATCATTAAGATTTACATAAATGTCATTACCATCAGTGTAAAAACCACAAAGGGTGCTTCCCATATGGAGGGTAGGAGCAGCTTGCGAGCCATTACCCACATTCACCGCCGCAAAAGTGGGACTACTCGATGTGGTCAGGCCGGATATTTGAGATTGAGTAAGGGTTGCTCCTGTAATTATCCCAGCCGTGGTATTCATAGCCGCAGCCGCCACATAATTTCCGGTCCCCAGCGTGGTATCGGCCACATTGATGGTGGCCGTAGCTGTGGTATTATCGTTGATAGTAGGTCCGCCATTGCTCACCAGGTAATAGGGGCCTGTGTTCGCTATTCCGTTCTTGGTCATGTAAATATTGCGCCCGGTAGTCCCCGCAGGGCCGGTGGGAATGGCCGACACGCTGATTCGGTCATTGCCGGTTATGGTAATCTGGGCCGAGGGGGTGCCCACCACCGTCTCACCGGATTCGGTGAGGAAGGTTATCGCTACATAGTGGGTCCCATTGGTTACTGAACCTGCGGCCCCAGCCGCCAGGGTCGGGGCAGTAGGAGGGGTTAGCGGGGTGAAGGTCAGATTACCTGGGGAAAGGGCCAGATCGCCGGTTAAGGTGCCCCCGGTGATCGGCAGACTGCCAACCGCCGCGGAATTAAGCGTCTGCCAGGTCTTGTCTCCCCGCCAATATTGAAGGCTGGTTCCGGCAGTTATGGCGGGCTCGGCGCCCGCGGCCGCGGGGTTGAGCGTCTGCCAGGTCTTGTCGCCGCGCCAATATTGCAGGGAAGTCCCGGCGGTGATGGCCGGCTCCGCATTCAGAGGCGGAATCGGCGGGTTATAGGGCGAGGCCCCCAGCAGCCCTCCCGGATTATACGGGCCGGTGGCGGCGCAGCCGCCAACTAATAATGCCAGGCAGATTAATAGGACGGCATATTTAGCCTTCATCTTATCCTCCCGAAAAGGCGGGATGCGCTGCGCTTTCCCGCCCTACGCTTTGCTGTTGTAGGGGCGGCTTCCAGCCGCCCTGGGCGGGTAGAACCCGCCCCTACAGCCTCTACCTGAACCACATGGCCGTCAGGACCCAGGTGGTGTCGGATATGACGCTGATCGTGGTCAGGGCCGGACAGAGGATGACCCCTCCGGCGCTGATCGGCCCGATATACACCGGGGGCGGATTGTAATAGCTCCCGGAACCGTCCAGCACATCAACGGAGGGGACCACGGCCGCGCCGCCGTTAAAGTTCACCCAGAGGTTGGCCTGGGCCGATAAGACCACCCAATTAGCGCCGGCCGGCACGGTGATGGTCTTGGCCACATTCGCCGTCAGGGCATAGTTGGGCGTGAACCGGCCGGCGGGGATCACCTGGGTGGTGGTATGGCCCAGGGCATCCGGCATCATCTCGAAGGGGACCAGCATCGGGGCCGACGCCGCCATTGCCTTGGAAATGGGAACCGGAGGGCAGCCCATCAAGCACACCGCGGCGATCAGGGCGATAATGATCAGCTTCTTCATACCTTCCTCCTGCGGGCGGCTAGAAGCCGCCCCTACGACTGCTCACTGCTCACTGCTCACTGCTCACTTGCCTTTGCTTAACTAAACGTCTCCACGCTGGTATGGGTGGCCACGGAGAACCCAAGGATCGTCGCCGCGGTGACGGTCAGGGTGTCGGTGTCAGTGGCCGCGGGGCTGCCCCCGAGGGTGATGGTCACGCTCGCCACGCCGTTCACGAAGGTCAACGTGGTGCTGGGAATCGTGGCCGTGACGGTGCCCGAATTATTGGCGTGGGCGATGGAGACGCCGCTGGTGATGGCCTCGTTGAACCAGGTGTGGATCTCGCCGGAGGCGCTTTGCAGGGTGATGGTGACCGTGCGGTTGGCCTCGGAGGCGTGAGGCGTGGTCAAGGTGGCCGGCGTGACCACGAAGATCATGTCGGTATTGGCCGCCTTCTTCAGCATGTAAATGTCGTAGTAGACGAAGCCGGCCGCCAGGTAGTTGTCTATGAGGGCAACCGGGGCGTTGACGTGCCCCTGGGCGTCCGGGTAATTCGGAGTCCCGTTCTTATCGATGAACTGCGATACTCCGGCCGGGGCCTTCATGACGATGGTGGCGGTTTGGGCGTTCGCCAGCGAACCCGCCAGCAACAAGGCTAAACAGAGAGCTAACGAGACTAATCTTTTCATGGGTTTTCTCCTTTGATTTTGATGGTAGGGGCGGCAGCTACGAAAAAGCCGCCCAGGGCGGGTAAAACCCGCCCCTACAGTCCGAAGGGCTTTGTCTGCCTGCCCTCCCAGTTGGCCCCCATTTCCACGCACTCGCTTTCGAGATGGATGGCGATGATTTCCGGAATCAGGTGGCGTTTATTCCTGGGCCACTGATAGGCAAACAGCATATCGCTCCGGGCCGCGGTGGTATGGTACTCGGGATAATGAGCCACCCCCGAGCCCCTGGGATTCCATAATTGAAAATAGCCGATGGGCACGTAGCCGTCCCAGTCCAGTTTGGCAATGCGGACTGCCAGGGGAAAGGGCCGGGGATGGACGAAGATCTCCCATTCGTGCTGGAGCGGCGGCGCGCCCAGAAACTTGATCCAATCGGTAAAACTTTTGCACTCCATGCGGTCGATGCCGTAAAGGCACGCCGGGTTTAGGGAAATGCGCTGCAAGATGCTCCGGGTCCGGGGCGGCAGGTAGATATCGGCGTCCAGGTGCGCCACCCAGCCGTCTTTTTGTAAAAGCGACAGGCCGTAATTGATGCCCTTGGCCTTGTTGAAGGCGTCGTCATTGCGGTGCCAATCGTAGGTGGGATAGCATTCCACATGGTAATAGGCGCAGATGAGTTGCGTAAGCTTATCGTCGGGCCGCGTGATCACCACCATGCGGTTGAATTGCTGCTTATTGGCCGGCAGCGTCCAGGCCAGGTAATCGCCGTAATGGACGCAGGTGACCACCGCCTCGATTTTGAGGTCCGCAGGGGGCGGGGTGGGTCCCGGCTCAGGGCTTGGATATTCTTTATTCATCACGGATTCCTTGTAGGGGCGGGTTCTACCCGCCCCGGGCGGCTTTTTTGTAGCTGCCGCCCCTACGATTAATCTACTCCTTCAATCCCCTCGGGCAAAAAATCGCACGTGCAATTAGGGTGCGCCGGGGGCGCCTCGTCGCCCGAGGAAAAATCCTGATCCAGGGGAATAACGCCTTCGGCGGCGTTGTCGTCGCACTCATCATCGGCCGGGTGTTCCGATCCGAGGAGCCACGACTTCCCGCTCACCAGGGCCGAGTTTTTATAGGCCGCCAGGTTGCCCTGGCAATCGGCCCGGATGGTCTCGGTGCGGGCGATCATCTCGGCCCGGGCGTCGGAAAAGCCGTGGTTTTCCTGGAGGGCGTCGGCTAGCTTTTTGGTGCTCCAACCCTCTTCCTGCGCCTGGACCACGGCTGACCGGATCATGTCCCGGGTGTCGTCCTCCAGCTTGGTGATCAGGTCCGCGGCGTGCTCCTGGGCCCAGGTCACCGCCTGGGTGTTGACCAGGTCGGTGATCCCGGCCGGGGCCTCGTAATCAATCTGCACGAAGGCGGCATAGCCGCCCTGCTGGGCCGCCTTGGCCAGGAGGGCCGCCACTTGCTCCCGGGTGGCCTCGATGCCGGTCAGCTCCATTTCGGCCAGGAGCTTGTTAATTTTTGCCTCATCATCCGCGGCCTTGGCGTAGGGGCGGCTTCTACCCGCCCCCGGGCCTGTAGGGGCGGGTTCTACCCGCCCCGGGCGGCTGGAAGCCGCCCCTACAGCCGCCCCTACAGCCTTTTTGAGCCCCAGCCCCTTCCCGAGCTGCGCCGCGGCGCTCTGGGCGTCGGCCTTCAGGGCCTTGGCCATCAGCTTTTTGAGGGCGTCCCGGATCTCGACGATCTCCGGCCGCTCGCGGTCAATGGGCTTGATCACGGTTTTCCTTTTTTTTTTAACGGCCTTGTTAAAGGCGGGATGCGCTGCGCTTTCCCGCCCTACGCTTTGCTTGGCCAGTTTTTGGGGCGGCGTCTCGGCGGACGACCCTGGCGAAGAGCTCCCCTCCGCCGCCCCGGGGGTGTCTGGCCCTTCACCTCCCCCTTTCCCTCCATCGGGCTTTTTTTGGCCATCCGGCTCAGGTGCCGGCTCCGGCTCCTTACCAATCTCGCTCACCAGCACCGGGCCCTGGGTGGTCATGATGAAATCCGGCGTGCCGTCGTCCTCCAGGCCCCGGGATTCCCGGATCTCGCTCCGGAGCCGGATGCCGTTGCGCACGTCCAGGTCGTCGACCTTGGCCTGCACTGCGGGGTCGATGGCGCTGTCCTCCTCCCAGCCGAACTCCACCTGGTCGAAGCCGTTCCCCTGCAGGGCGTAGTTGATGAAGTCCGCCATCCATTCCATCAGGGGCGCCAGGCCCTCGGAGAGCGCCGCCTCCTGGGCGGTCGTCGCGGTGGCCCGGTTCATCTTCGAGACGAACGGTTGAGCCGACACCGAGAAGGCGTAGCACACCACCCGGGCGAACCATTCATCAATGGGGGAGCTCAGGTCCCCCTCCTTCATCAGGTGCGGGGTCATGCCGTGGGGCACCCATTTGCCCCGGCGCCGCTGGGCGGTATTGCCCGCGTGCAGGGCATCCCAGTATTGCTGGAACTCGGCGATCTGGGCGGTGGACCAGTTTTCCGGCACTTCTAAAAGGGCGTCGGGCAGGTTGCCTTCGGTGTAGAATTGCAGGAGGTGCATCTGGCGCCGCAGGATGATGTTGGTGATGATGATTACCTGCTCCACCGGCGAGAAACCGTAGAGGCGCCAGGATAAAAGGTTGCGGGGGTAATAGAGCAGCTCCTCCCGGGTGTAGTCGGTGGCCGGCAGGCCCTTGATGATCTGCTGGTAGGCCGGGTCCGGGGGCAGCGGGCTGCGCCCCCATTCGTCGATGACCGGGCGGATGGTGGCGCCGTCCACCACCTCCAGGCTATAGAGGCCGCCGCCTTTGGTCCGCCTCGGGTAGATGGTGGCCGCGTCGATCACCAGCATGTCTTCCAGGAGCATCCGCATCCAGGCGTTGAAGGAGTGCATCCTGTCGGGGCGCTTCATCAGGGCGGTGGCCTCTTTGGCCTGGCGCAGGGATTCGGCCGAGGCGTCCTTTTTGGCTTTCAGCTTGGCGCCGCTGGGGTCCAGGGGGGAGAAGGACCAGTTCATCTTGGCGATCTGATCCTTGCGGGTTTCGATCACCAGGCGCACCAGGTCGCAGTTTTGGGCCAGGTTCCTAAGGTCCAGGAAGGAAATCGGCAGGTCCCCCCGGGGGGTGACCAGCAGGTTGTAGCCCACCGGGTAGTCGAACTGGCGGCCCGCGGCTTCAGGCGGCGCCAGAGGGGGCAGCGGCCAGCCGGGACCGAAGAAGTCTTTGCTCGGGTCCGGCTGCCCCGGCGCGCTGCCCGTGCCGGTGGGCGTGAAACGGCGCCCCGCGGCCCATTGGGCGGCGCTGATGATCTCCGGGGTCAGGGGTATGTGTTTAGGGTCGGCTGCCATTGTTTAGTTACCAGTTACCAGTGATCAGTGACCATTAACCAAGGGGGAAAAGGGGAAGAGGGAAAATGCTTCTGGGGGAAAAGGGGAAGAGGGGAAATGGGGAAAAGGAAAAGCAAAACCTTTTATCCCTTTACCCTTTTACCCTCTTACCCCCTTACTCTTATACCCTTTTACCCCTCCTTAATATTCTCAGCCGTGCAACCGCCTTTCTTCAGCCGCCATGTTGTCGAATTCCCCTTTGTAATAATCGAAGATTCCCATGCCGGGGGCGCCCTCCAGGAGCCCCACCGCGCCTTCCAGGGCGTCGGGGCCGTCGTCGTGCACCGTGCTGGCCGGGAAATAGAGGAGCTGCTCCAGGAGCAAATCCTGGTTGCCCTGTCCCTTACAAAAGCGGATCTGCCCCCGCTCCACTAAAGGGCTCAGCCGGGAGATCCGGACCTCTTTGGAGAGCTTGACGGCTACCGGCTGGAGTGGCAGGATTACCTTCCTCTCCTTTTCCAGCCGTTGAAATTCGTTGATCAGCAGCCTCTGGAAAAGAACATCCTCCACCCCGAAGCGCCAGTAATACCATTGCTCGTGGCGGATGAAGGCGGCGCGCAGGGCCTCGTCGAGACTGCCCCGGCGGATGTAGGCGTCCAGGACGTAGAAGATCATCTCTTTCCGGTCCAGGCCCACGGTGATAATCGCCTTGTAGTCGGCGCTGGCGCCGATGGCCAGGGCCGGGTCGAAATAGCCGGCCACGATCAGGTCCTTGCCGGTGAGGTCCGCGGGGTAATAGAACCGGAACCAGGCCTCCTGGAAGACCCCTTCTTCATCCAGGGGGTTATTCTGCTTCTCCCGGTTGAAGGCCAGCGACCCCATGAGGCGTTTTTGCTCCAGGAGCGTGGCCACCGGGTGGCGCGCCGGCCACAGAGAGGCAAGTGAGCCGTGAGCAGTGAGCTGTGAGCAGTTACTGCTTACTGCTGCTTCCTGCTCACTGCTTGCTTCATTGAGGGCGCGGTAAATGCGCCTGGTCCAGTGCTTCCAGGGCTCCTCCTCGGAATGGATGGCGGTGTAGAGCGCGCTCTTGCGGGCCAAGATGGTGCCGATCCAGAAGAGGTTGCCGCCGGCGTCGATGGAGGGATAGATGGCGCCGGTGATCCAGGAGAGCAATTTGCGCACCAGGTCCGGCGAGCGGGCCTGCTGGTCGTTCTCCACGTCGTCCAGGATGATCAGGTCGGGGCGGTGCTGCTTGTGCTTGAGGCCGCGCAGGCGCTGGCCCCGGCCCCGGGCCTTGAGCCGGACGTCGTTCAGGGTGACAAAATCATCCACCGCCCAGTTGTTCCGCACCAGCTCCCCGAAATCGCATTTAATCCTCTCATTGTAGAGCAGTTCCAGATAGATATAGCCGGTGAGGTCGCTGGCCAGGTCCTCGGTGTCGGAGGCGATGATGATGAAGTGGCGCCGGCCGTGGCAGATCTGGTGGAGCACGTAGCCGAAGGAGGTGATGGTGGTCTTGGCGAACTCCCGGGGCGCGGCCACGGCGACGGGAGTCACGACAGCGGTTCCCGTTGTAGGGGCGGGTTCTACCCGCCCAGGGCGTGTAGGGGCGGGTTCTACCCGCCCAGGGCGGCTAGAAGCCGCCCCTACAGCCGCCCCTACATTTTCGCCGGGGCGGCGGGAGAGCAGCTCCACCAGCTCCCGGTGAAAAGGGGCAAAATCATTGGTAAAATAATGGGGCAGATAGGTGGTGAAGAAGACGAAAGGATCGGCCAGGGCCCCGGCGCGCCGCGCCTTCTTGGCGGCCTCGCTCGTATCCGCAAACGCGGTGGCCTCATAATAGAGGCGCCCCAGGATTTGCTGGTACCTTTCCTGGAATTCCTTCTTCGTCAGCTTCTTTTTGAGGGTCAATTCCGCCATCTTATTTCCATGTAGGGCGGGAAAGCGCAGCGCATCCCGCCTTTGTAGGGGCGGGTTCTACCCGCCCCGGGCGGCTTTTTCGTAGCTGCCGCCCCTACGCCGGCCAGTTGCTAAAGATCCCCAGCAGGGCAATGATGCCGCCGAGAATGGCGGT
>Ga0208688_1000730_pt1 | contig 16761 bp, 20 predicted proteins | sample June2015DPH_6_15_FD_184696 | JGI IMG/M metagenome (GOLD analysis project Ga0208688, IMG submission 184696) | Peatland microbial communities from SPRUCE experiment site at the Marcell Experimental Forest, Minnesota, USA - June2015DPH_6_150... | ecosystem: Environmental > Terrestrial > Soil >... | reverse complement strand
GGGATTGCTACGTCTCCCATGAGTTCTCTGGCGATTATTATTTTCATTATGTTGGCTCCTCCTTCCGCTCCGACGACGTAGGACATGAGCCCCCGCATGCACATCTCTAATGGGCTTTCTTTGCTGTAACCTAGGGCTCCGTGGTACATCATCGCATGTTTCACAATGTCAAGGCTCATCAAAGGCGCTCTCAACTTGCATATGGCGATTGCTTGGTTGATCTCCTTGTTGCTGAAGCTTCCATCCTTGTAGTGTTGGTCAAGCATCCAAGCTCCTCTCACAAGGAAGCTCTTGAGCATCTCGAGTTCCGCAAGATCTTCGGCTATCTCGAATGAGATCCCTTCGAACTTTGCAAGGGGTTTGCCAAAGAGAACGCGACGTTTCACATAGTCCACTCCTAGTTCAAGACATTTCTCCGCTCCGCCTAGACATGCACTTGCGACCAGAGTTCGGGCGACATTGAAGCCTTCCATGTTAACGTAGAATCCTCTGTTCTCCTGACCGAGTACGTACCTTGCCGGTATCTTCACATTCTTGTAGGAGAAGCCACCCGTGGACAGCCCCATACGCCCCATATCTTGAAAGGTCGTATAGGAGACGCCTTCGAGTCTTGCGGGCACGTAGGCGAACGTCATGCCCTTCGTACCAAGTTGAGGATTTGTTCGAAACAGAGTTAGATGCCCGCCGCCCCTCTTCGTTGCCTCAATGACGCCGCTAATGTAGGTCTTTTCGCCGTTGATTACATACTCGCCGTTGACCTTCTTCGCCGTGGTTTTGATATTGGATAGGTCGGAGCCACCTCCCGACTCAGTCGTACAGATTCCGATGAACCATTTCCCTGAAGCTATGTTTGGGAGAAGTTCTTTCTTGAGTTCCTCAGAGCCGTGCCTGACAACTAAGTAGCTCCACCCGAGATTAAGGAGCGTGTAGACCGGCACCGACATCGATAGCTCCCCTCGAGCGATCTCATGGACTGCAATCGTGGCATAGATCATCTCTTCTCCTGGACTAGCGGACCCTCCGTATTGCTCAGGAATTGTTACGCCGAAAATTCCCAGCTCCACCATTTCCTTGATAATGTCCTCCGGTATTCCCTCGGCTTTCTGGTCAATCTCCCTGCATCTTGGGAACAATTTCTCGTCACAAAATTCTCTAACGGTTTTCCTGAACAATTCCTGTTGCGGTGTAAGTCTGAAATCCAAAATAGTTCATCCGGCAGATACGAAGCGACTGCAAGGATATGGATTCTTGGTTCATACAGTACTGAGATTATGAACTAAACTCAGACTTGCTAACTTTTGGCGCAATAATAGTGCGCGACCGCGTTAGTCAAACCAAGACAAGTCGCTTCGGAGGTTTACAATTGAACTGAGTTTGCAAGTGCCCTGAATTGCCTTGAGTCCGCTGCAGTGTCAATGATTGGGGGGGTACATCCTGGCCTGATTCGCCCGTGTCAGGAGTGTGTGACGAACGAATAATGGGCCTTCGGTGCCCGAGCCCGAGATTTGTCCGGTAGAGCCTTTATTTGGCTTAAGTGGACTTGTCAGACCAAAAAAGCCTTGACTTGAGATATGTGATGGAGGCGTCGTGACTTGCATGTCAAAATTGACACAAGATACTTAGAAGGAATGCAGGAGGTGAAGTTTAGGAGCAGATGGCGCAAACTCAGCCATTGGTACGAAACGGTGTTGAAAGCCTTCAAATCCAAATTGCCATATGACCCAACAATTTTCGTCACACCATTCTACGTTCACATCGCTTCACGAGTAGCGGGCGGTACCATGTTCCTACGGCTCGTTGGTTTGACTTCGATAGATCCCGACGAGCCGCATAAGAAGTGGGCCATTTATATTCCCTATAGCCTCATCAAGCATGCGTCAAAAGATATCAACATAGCTAACTTGGCACATGAAATCGCACATTTCAATCTCAGAGCGAGGGGCATTAAGCCAGTAACCGCTAATGAGATTCTCCGGGCTGTCGAAGAGGCCAAATCCCCGGTTGAGACGTACGAAATGAAGGAGGGCGAGGTCAAAGACCTCGATGACATGTTCGAAGAACCTGTTCGTTCGATGATTGCTAAAATGAAGAAAGAGCAGGCGAAGCATCCAAGCGTAGTGAGAGATTATCTTGTGGAGGCCCGAGGAATATCACAAGGAGAATTCTACTATAGGATACTTGGGCCTGCTAGGGCGAAAGAATTCTTAGAAAAAAAGGTCCAAGATATGATGGATCGTCCATGATTGAAGGCAAAGCCTTAAGCTTGATGTTGTCAGTTGAAGTGATGCAGGCGCTCGGAAAGTGCAAAAACCTCTTCAGAGTATTAGACATTTCATTGAGTCGGGTCTGGCAGATGTAGGTGCAGCCATTCGCTGAAACCGTTTCACTATCTCCTCCACAAGGGCCGTTCCTATGCCCCGCGTTTGATACTCAGATGAACCGAAAGCTGATGGATTACAGGTCTTGAACCGTCATAGTTCCCCCTAACGACAGCGACCAGTCTTCCGTCCATCTCGCAGACAAGAAAAACGGCGGCGTCGCATGCCTTGACTCTTCTCATAGCCTCGGGTCCATCGCTCCGAAGCACTCGGCAGTCACAAGAATGACAAGGTCCTCTAGGCTCTTCAAAGCCGGCATAATTCACACTCAAACACACCTGTTAGCATCGGACAAGTGCTTGAGAACGATGCCAGAGGGAAAGTGGCTTGCCTTCAAGCAAGATTCTTAGTGTTCTTAGTGAGGCGAGCTCCAACGCTGGCTTCTCGCTAGGTAGAATAGCAACTATATGACATATGTACTTTGATCTTCAGTCAATAACAACCGCTGTGAGGGTGGAACGTACGCCGTCAAGGCGTCTTATCTTCCATGTGACGATCTCTTTCAGCGCATCCATCGAGTCCGCTTCGATCCTTGCAATCATGTCGTAGACTCCGTAAACTCGGTGGCACTCTTTCACATTCGGAACCTTACGAACCTCGTTCAGTACCTTCTCTTCCGACCCCGGCTCCACGTTCAAAAGAACATAAGATAAGGCCACTGCCAACAGAACCTCATCAAATCTCCCATAGCAAGTGTAAAAGCCTTTGCCCCAAGAACGCCAATGCATGCATCTTCGAAATCTCCGAGGATGAAAGGAATAAAGTGATGGACATTAACGATAACGTAGGGGGAGAACTGCTGGGATGAAGGTCTTGATACTCGGAGCAGGAGCAATAGGATCTGTGGTGGCGGGGATTCTGAGCAAACGCGATGAGTTTGAAGGAGTGATTTTGGCCGACCTGAAGAGGGAAACTGCGCAGGCCTCGGTCAATAGGATGAGTGATCCGAAGAACGTGACCCCTGTTTCTGTAAATGCTGATGACGTGGATGGCATGAAGAAGGACATGAAGAACATTGACTTGGTTATCAACGCAACTTTACCTAGATATTTTCTCAAAATCATGCGCGCCTGTCTCGAGAGCGGTTCAAACTACTTGGATTTGGCGACTGATCTCGGTTTGGCTGGGAAGGAAAGGGCGGGTCAGAAGGTTGACCGGGTCCCTATCGACCTTCAGTTAGACCAGAACGATACATGGAAGGAAGCTGGTCTTGCGGCCATGCTCTGTTGGGGGGCTGACCCAGGTGCTGTGAACGTTTTCGCCCGGTACGCCGCGGACAAGCTTGATCATGTCGACCAAGTTTTGGTTAGGGATGGTGATAATTCGGTGATTGAGGGTTTTGATGGATTTGCTTCTTTCTGGTCGCCGGACACTTTCATTGAAGAAGTAGCCTACATGCAACCACTCACCTGGACCAATGGCCACTTTGAACGGATTCCATCACTTACGAAAAGTGAGCTGTGGGAGTTCCCAGCACCGGTAGGGAAGTTGAAGGTCTGGGCTGTAGACCATGAAGAACCCGAAACCCTAGGCCGCTATATCAAAGGCTGCAAGGAATGCAACTTCATGCTCTCCCTAGGAGACGAGACAGTAGAGGTCATGAGAGCACTCACAAAACTAGGCCTCGTGAACCCCGACCCCATAGACGTGAAAGGTGTGAAAGTGATTCCGCGGGACGTTGTGACCGCGTGCATGCCATCAACGGTGGACGAAAGGTTCCAGGGCAAAGTGAAAGGAAGCACCTGTGTGGGAGTCATGGTCGTCGGCCAGAAAGGTGGCAGGACAGCCAGTCACTACGTGTACAATATCATGAGCCACGAAGAAGCAAACAGACTGTACAAAGCAACCGCCACAGCGGTCCAAACGGCCCTTCCACCAGCGGTTGCGGCAACACTATTCGCGCGAGGCACAATCAAAGAGAGGGGGGTCTTCCCGCCTGAGGTCTTGAATCCGGAACCGATTATGAAGGGCTTCACAGAATTCGGATTCACCTGGACCGAGAAGACTACGCAGATCTGATTTGGGACTTGAGGCGGATTATGGGTAATGGGAACATTAGGTTAGTCGTTTAATTGGCTGAATTTGGCTTCTGGGTCTCGTCGCATCGCTTCGTAAAGACCCTGGGCCTGCCCTATGATTATCTCGGCTCTGTCAGACTTCATCCCGTCCATGATTGCTGCGGCGACTTCCTGGGGGCTGACTCCTCGGTATGACTCCTCCTCTTCCCCAGCAAAACCTCGGTCAAGTTCAGTGTCGGTTGTCGGTGGTGCTGCTTCGAACACTCTGATTGGTGTGCTCTTGAGTTGGTGGCGGAGTGAGGTTGTGAATGAATGTATTGCCGCCTTAGTTGCGCAGTAGATTGGAATCGACGCGATTGGTACAAACGCTAGGCCCGAGGAGACGTTTACGATGGCCGCTGTTTGTTTCTTCAGGAGTTTCGGTGTGAAGAGGGCGCAGAGGCGTATGGTTGAGGCGAGGTTTATGGTCACCTCGTCGTCTTTGGGTGGGATGGGTTTGGGTGTTCTTGGCGAGGCAAAATTGACCTGCCTTTGAATGCCAGCATTGTTGACCAACATGTTCAGGTTTGGAAAGTTCGTTGAGGTCCAACGAAGCAGGCTCTGCCTCTGTGATTCCACGGAAATGTCACACTGCTTGACATGAATCGCGGGCAATTTGCGTTTGGCGTCCTGCAGTTTGGTCTTGCGCCGGCCACACACTAGCACTTCGCTTCCATTCTCCACAAACTTCTCGGCCAACGCAAAGCCGATCCCCGTCGCGCCCCCAGTAATCAGAACAGTGTTGCCGTCAAGCTTCAAGATGCTCAGCTCGCTATTAGCGAGCAGTTCTCAGTACTTTAGGGTTAGGTACAGCAGGATCGCTAGTGCGACTGATGTGAATACGTCGGGCAGCATAGCAAATGGGCCCAAGCCCGAGGGGCGGAATCCGAACGCCCATTGGAGGATGGGGTTCGATGTGAGGGCGTCGAGGAGGAGAACACTGCAGAATATGGTCAACCAGAGAGTAAACTCCACCTTCCGCTTCACATAGATCTCCACGTAGAGAGCCAACAAGAAGACCAGTAATGTTGCATTCAGCGTCGAGAAAACGGTCTTGAGGATGTAGTAAAGCCCTATGTCTCCAGGAATCCCTTCCGGAGGTGGCCTTGGGGGCTCCATCGGAGACGGTGGTGGGAAAGGTAGATGTGTTGATGCCCAGGACCATGCGAGCAGCGCTACCGCGATCGATGCGACGACAGCTAAGCCGATTCTCATTTTCATGTTCGAGTCATCATTCATTCTTGTTGGCCTCGCGTTCTAGAACCTTCTTCGCGATCTCATCAAACATTGAGTAGTTTTCCTCCATCTCTGGAGATAGGAAATAGGTTGCAGCATACCTGTCGCCGGCAGATATGATGAGCTTGTTCTTCTCAAGCACGCTGAGATGATGCCGGATGGTCCTATAGTCTTTCCCAACAATGTTGGCCAGCTGGTTTGCGTTTTGCGGGCTTTCTTTCAAGGCGGCTATTATTTTGGCGCGGGTCGCGCCGCCCCTCATTCCCGCGATAAGCCACCCCAGAATATACTTCAGCGACTGTGGTCGAGCGTACAATTGTACCGTCCCAATTTGACTTAACATTCCCGAGCCCAATTACTTCAGCGTACCGACCAATCATACCCAAGCTCTGATTCGAGAGTTCGTAATTGGACAAGGCTTCCATTCCGTTCCCAGAGGCTCGTACCGACGCTATTAGGGATTTTTCAGAATTGATAACAAATCCAAACCCGTGCCAACATGCCGGAACCAAGGCTCTAGGGTTTGAAGCCAAAGGCTTGAAGAAAAGCTTCCACTTCTCCGAAACTGTTCATGAATTCGACCCCTTTCTGTGTGAGGTTGTAGGTTCCCCGATCGGATTCTGATTCCTGAATGACCTCTAAAGCCTTCAACTCCTCAAGATACTTGATCAGCCTATCACGCGATAGGTTGCTGTCATTGAGCATCCTTGTTGGCTTTGCTCGTCTGCCTTCGTGTTGGATGAGTTCTATAATGTCCACGTAGATGCGAAATCTGGACCTGTACTTCGCCTTTGGTTTTGCGGAAGGAGATTGCTCATTGGGTATTGTTCCATGTGCTGCTTTCTGAGTGGTCCTGATTCGTTCGCGTACTGTGGGCTTGAGAGGAAAAAGAAATTGTGGGTGAGGTAGTTTTTCTGTTCCAGAAGTTAGGGTGTTGTTGTGCTCATTCCTAGGCTTCTTGCGATAGCGCCGTCGCCGGAACGAATGGTCAATGTCAGCAACTGGAGCGCCATCAACTGGATCCATAGAAATGGCAGGGCCAAGAACATCCAGAAGAGGCTGCACAACCAAGCGACCAGTCGTCTGAATGCCTTCCATCCTTGGAAATTCAAGCTTTCTCACCTCCTTCAACCAACATGCGCCTTATGGTTGCCTGTTACTCAGCAACGCATCATCAGTTGTGATCTATTAGCGACTTTTTCAGAATTGGGCCAGAATTCGTTACAAATTCCTCCGGCTGCGCCTCGTTCCGTCTCGGACAAAACGCAGGATGCCTCCGACGAAGGTCGCATATGGGAATTAGGGAAACATTTGACCTCAATTCTGAAAAACCCGCTAATAACTCGCCGCGATACTGGCGGTGCTACGCAAAAGCGCAGAGGTGATTCGATGTATAGAAAAAGCGGAGGAATGATCCTGCTAGCACTGGTCGCAATTGCGACGGTCGCCGGCATCATGACGCAGACATATGCTGCTTCAAACAACAACATTGTACCGAGTAGTTCAACAACGCTGTCCACCCTGAGCGTCTCAAGCACAGAAAACAACTCAACATGCCGATTCCCACCACCGCGGATGGGTAACGAGACAGGCGCTCCACATATGCCCCCTTGGATGGCCAACCTTACTACCGAGCAAAAACGGACACTGAATGAGACTGTCACGAACATGAAAACATCAGGAGCAACTCAAGAACAAATCATGAATGCCGTAGACGCGCTGCTCAAACAATGGGGCATACAAGTCCCAACCCACAACGGCCCCCCTCCAACACAACCCCCCAACAATTCCACCACGAACACTTCGCGCCCACCGCCCCCAACAATAACCAACTCCACGGACACAACGCACCCACCACCGCCATGGATGACCAATCAGACTGACACTCAACACCCGTCACCACCCTGGATGGCCAACCTCACCGCTCAGCAGAAACAAACAATTGATGATACTGTAACAACAATGAAAGCAACAGGAGCGACTCCAGAGCAGATCATGAACGCAGTCAACGAACTGCTCAAACAATGGGGGATTGAAATCCCACAATGCCCCTAACCACATAACTGATCGCGCACGCCAAATACTCTCCCCTTTTTTTCGGTCTCTTGCCCCAGAATATGTGAAGATCCGCGGCGGCGTAGGTCATGGAGTTTTCTCAATTCCCAGAACGACAGAAAGTTGAATCTGCCTCTCAGGGATTCTCCAATATTCCCTCAACAATCGATCTTTTTCTGGCTGGAGTTTGAATCCGTGTTTTTCGTAGAAGCGAATCGCCCATGTAGCAGCCTGCCACGTTCCCACCAGAACCCGTCGAGTGTTCGCTACCTGGATAGTCTGGTTGAGGAGTTGCGATCCTACGCCTCTTCTCTGCTGTTCTGAAAGCACGTACACATGCCTGACTAAGGTTACATCCTTGACTTGTTGGTAACCAGCAACCCCCAGCAGCTTTCCCTCTTCCTCGTAACCGAAGAAAGTCATCTTTCCCATCTCGTTTCGAAGGTCTGGCATAGGCATGTACGGCTCGCTGTAACGATCCTTCGGAATGAGGTCCTTGTATGCCTTGGCAGCCTCGTTGATCACAATGAAAATCGCTTCGCGATTATCTTCGCCGCATTTTCTAATCAAACAGCTCTCCCTCTCAGGTTGAATGTCGGGGTCGAGGGACCATGATGGTGTCGATTTAGGCGGTCAAGTCGGGGAACCCGCTTGCTCCTACCCCGGGTGCCAACCGGTTACCCCTTTCTCTGTGACTTGTGTGGCTCCACATTGTCTACAGCGTATGCCTCCTGCCTTCCCGTCTGACGTCGCGAATTGACCGCAGTAAGGGCATTTCACATGCCCCTTCTTCATGTGCTCGACGCATTCATCTCGTAATTCGTAGACGCGGCTACAGTATACGCAGCGCCAAACTTGGAGGGGGTCAGGCATTTTCTTTCACGTTACCATAAATGAATTCGAGAGTCAAAAAGTCATCACTCCACTTCCGTCAGTTCCACCTGAAAGGACAAGACAACGGTTGAATCGAGAATCAACAGCACAGAAACGGTGTTGAAACGCACGTTTATTAACAAAAAAATTATGGAGAAATGAAGAAAAATGGCTATTGAAGCCTAGGTCCGATACCCAACAACAACCGCTTGGCTTGAAGCTAACCCAACCGTCAAATTCTGGTTGAGTGAAGTTGAAAACCTGAAGACCAAATACGGCTACGGTGAATGATTCCAACGCTTCTCCGAGTGGCATAAAGAATCAGCAGTAACCCTCCTCGCAATCCGCTTCTCACGCGACCAAGAAACCCTACGAAAATTCCGCGCAGAACATAACCTCCAACAATCCTCCACACCAGAAATGGCAGCAGTAGACGTTGACGGACAATACGTGATCCTTGATCTTTTACAGAAATTCCTACGAGCAGGCACAGCAGTTGACAAACGCAAGACGGATTCTCACTGTACCGCTGTGACAGCTGCAACTGCTGGTTTGAACAGCAAACTGACGGCCAAATCGTTCCTCTGAAACTTGACGCCTTCGTGAGGCTTGTCGGAGCGAAATGACAATTGCAGTTCGAAGACAAATTTGCCCGGTGTCCAAACTGCCAGAAACCATTAATTTGGATAAGTCACAGCACACGCTGGGAGAAAACCCGCATTCACGAGTTCAACTTCAGCTGCGGATCATGCAACCGCAAGTACCAATTCAAAGACAACCAGCTAACCCAGATACAACCTCAAAGAGGCAGCTTGCCATAAATCGTGGATTAAACTTCCTATTCACAGAAACCATAGTCACTCCAACTTCAATTTCCATGGATGCACTAACTAGGACGAATAGTCCTTTCGCGGAAGAGCCTCCTGACTTTCGTTCCCTTAGAGAAATATCCTCTGACGTGGGGGCGACCAAGATACCAAAATATCGCCAATGGAACTGCAATCCCAATCAGAGCTACGAGCGCCAGTGCAACGTACATCAATCCGAGAGTCCCGCCCCAAAACGCCCCAAGTAATGACAGCACTGGGGTGAACAGCGCTGCAATGAGCAAGACGATAATGATAACGCTTACGATGCTGAGAGCGGCGAGCACGCGCATGATTACACGCGCAATCTCAAGTCCCTTGAACAAACCGTAGGCAAACGCGAGATCAACTATAACCAACATGATTCCTGGAATCATGTAGTATGCTGGATTCAGCAGATCCCCGAATAGCGGATCCAGTGATCCTAATTGCTGAACGAGCGGAAGAAGTTGAGACTGCAATAGCAAATATAGGGATGCGATACCGACTACGCCCAGTATTGCTCCTACCAAATATAACAGGCTCAAGAGTGTGACCCCGAAGGGTCTGACTACGCCCGCCTGAGGAAGCAAGATCAGATTCTTTTGAGATTCAAATTCTTCCGTCGTTATCACTCCTGAGTCTAGCAGGGACTTTAACCTTGAAAGCTTCTCCGGAGTAGTTGCCGGGGGGAGGGCAGTCACCGATGGAACTGGTGCTTGCCTTATGGTGGGTTTCGCAGGTTTCTGTTCCTTCTCTGGTTGAGTTTCTCCAACTCTCACACCGCACATGGGGCAGAATTTCGAGTCGTCTCGCAGCGGGGTGCCGCAGAATTGACAGGTGTTTCTTGCAATCTGCTTGGTGTCAGGTTTCGGCTGAGCTGGGGGCATGACTTGAGGTGTTGTCGGCGCTGTGCCAAGTTCAGCCTCAATCTTGCGCCGATAAGTTTCAGATGCCGCCTCATAGCTACTCGAAAGTGAACGCAATTTGTCGTTCAGACTGCGAAGGTCTTCCGCTAGCGATGAAATTACACCATTAAGCTTCTCCTCCGCGTCGATGAGATTCTTTTCCACCCTTGATGAGCTGCCTCTCATATTCGCTTCCGCTCCGGCGAGAAGCCTCCTGGAAAGTTCACTGAGCCGCAATTCAGCTTCACCGAGGCTTTTCTCCGTGGTGGATGCGAGCCTTGCCTTAGCCTCAGCGAGAAACTGCTCATTAATCGCTGTAATGCTAACCCTCAAATCCTCAGCTGTTCCAAGAGGAACTTCAGGCTCGGGAGAAGAAAGCCTGCTGCCACACGTATCACAGAATCTTGACCCAGCTTTGATACCTGCCCCACACCGTGGACACTGTAGGCGTCCTTGGCCAAGTTCCTTTCCGCACCGCGTGCAGAACCCTCCATCATCCTTATTTGGGTAATTACAATTGACGCAAACTCTCATTCACATCCTCCTCCTTTCCTACCTCGGTTCATAAGTTATACCCAAGTTAATAGGTAGCCCCTCGCGCTTGGCGCTTTCAAACCAGACACCGTGCAAAAACAAAATCATAATCAAACTCACGGCTAGGAATCCTGCGATAAGGATTGAAGTCAGCAGATCTCTGTGCCATAGCCTTCTCCGAACATCACTTAATGGTCGGCAAGAGAAACAACTGTACCAGAATTGGTTGTCCGGAACTTTGGGGTTTGAGAACCCATATTTATGGGTGTTCTTGACTACGCAGCGTAGTTGGTGCTAGCTGCATGCCTGCTTTGAGCCCATTGCGCGTGATAGTCTTACTGGACGCGCTTCTGATGGCTGTCGGCCACGTTCCGCTCATCCGAGCCATCTTCTTCTCTCCCTCCATAGGTGGCTACTTCCTGTTCGCCACAGTCGTGTATATCCTTGGAGGCATCTTCGTGGCCGCAGGTAGACTGTTCAAGCTAGCAAACGTAGGGCTCATAATCATGGCCATAGTGGATAACCTTCTTCTCATCTACACCAGAACTATGCCGAACATTTTCTTCCACAGAATCTTATCCTGGTCTTATGAGTGGTTTCCACCCGGCACCATGCAAATCCTAATCGGGCAGACAATCCTCATTGTACTCTGTGCAGTCCTGCTCTACAAGCGCGAGTAGGGGAACATTTTCCGTGAAACGAAAGCTGAGCCACGTAGATGAATTTTACTCGATTCCGACTGTCTAGCGGACGAACGCGGACGCTCAGCAAACCAATCGCGGATCGGACACCACCTGAGGATAATCACGCGCTGGTAGCTGCAGTTTTGTGGTGACTCCTTTACATTCCTACAGATTCAAGTAATAACTGTAGAACAGCTCATCTCGCTTCCAGCCTAGGCTTTCATAGAGGCCTTGCGCAGCGGAGTTGTTGATGCCAGTTTGCAGAACCAATCCTTTAGCGCCTGTCACTTTCGCAAACTCCCTAGACTTCACAAGGAGAGCTTTCCCAACGCCTCGTCCTCTCGCTTGCGTAGCAACGAACAGATCGTTCAGAATCCACAGGGGCTTCATCGACTCTGATGAGAATGATGGATACAACTGTACGAATCCGACAGCCTTCTCGTCTTCCAATGCTAGGTATATTACGGACTCTTTTCTGTTCAGTCGTTCAGCTAGGAACTGTCGAGCCCCTTCCATGTCTCTCGATTGTCCGTAGAACTGCCTGTATGAATCAAACAACGGAACGATGTCGTCAACGTGGTCTATGAGGGCCTGAATGATATGCAAATTTGCCAACTCTAGTTCGGCACAACCAAGCCTGTCTTCTTGTACATAACGTTCTTCGCGTTCCTCAATATTCGCGGCCTGAGCGCTTCTCATTAGTTATGGCAAGAACCCGGGGGTTCCTTGCGTGGAAAGAATAACTAGGGCAACAGGTTTTATCGAAAGGCGGTCTTGCTGGTCGGTAATTGCCGGGTCGTACACTGGAGTCGGCTTGTTTCCTCTTAAGATTCCGCAGATATCTGCGGCGAACCTAGTTCGTCCTTCGACTTACTTCGTTTTACAGGCTACTGCTCATTAAGCGGAACCCTAGTTGATTATCAAGCCTGAGTATCCGGAATGGTGCGTGCTCCATGGCAAATGAGTCTCCAGTTGTGAGGGCGCGTGTCCCCGCATCTATCGCGAATTTGGGGTCTGGTTTCGATGTTCATTCCCTAGCGTTGCAGATGCCAGGGATTGAGATTGAACTCTCAGCAGCGTCCAAGGGTACCCACACAATAAGTGTCGAGGGTCCCTTTGGAAAGGACATCACAACTGACACTAGGCTACATGCTTCGGCCAAGGCCCTAGAGGCCGTGAACGAGCATTTCGGGAAACCGGATGGATATGCTCTGAAAATTGAGGTGAAGATACCGCCACGAAAGGGGCTAGGCCTGTCAGGGGCGGAGGCCGTGGGAGCAGTATTATGCGCTGATTCCGCATTTGATCTCAAGTTAAGTAGACAAGCGATTGCTCGCATAGCGGCTGAAGCAGAGCCCTCAGGTCACATGGATAACGTTGCTGCCTCTGCGCTGGGAGGTTTCAATATAGTCACACATTCACCAATGAACGATATCGCGCAGATCACAACCTTTCCTCCTCCTCCAGACCTTGGCATCTGCATTATGATTCCTGATATTGAGAAGAGCTCGACGGAGGCTGCTCGAAACTCTTTGCCTCCCGTTGTATCGATGCGGACGCATACGGAGTGCATGGCCTATGCTTCCAAAGTCTCTGCTGCCTTTGCTGTCCGTGATGTGAACGCGATTCTTGAAACACTCTCGTGGGATCCAGTGGTTGAACCTGCCCGCGCCAATGCTGGGGTCTACGGAAAAGGAATCAATGCCGATTTTCTGCTGGATGAAAAGAAGCTGCTGCTAGAGAAGTTTCATATCGCTGAAACGGTGTGCGGGGCCGGTCCATCGCGGGCCCTATGGTATTCTATTTCAGAGGACCAGAAGGTAAAGAGGAAGAACAAGGTAGGGCTCATCCAACCCGCCAATGAACTCGTGTCGAATCGCCTGGAATCCGTTGGCCAGAAAGTGCACGCGTTTGCCCTCACAAAGCCAACTGCAAAAGGAGCAACACTCGTACGCTCCCATAACTAGCTATAATGGATTGTTGGCTTTGGTGTCACAAAGAAAAGAGTGAGCACGACAAATGTATTTCTTAGAATGCATTGGCTGCCAAACCAAATTCAAACCATCGAACATGTACTCATGCCCGAGCTGCAGCGATCTTCTCCAGATAAAATACGATTACAAAACCCTCAAACGCAAATTCGAATCTTCACTCGAAGCATCCAATCAGCTTTCCGTCTGGCGCTACAAAGTGCTCCTGCCAATTTCTGCGAAACACCCAGTGACTATCGGAGAGGGTGGGACCGGGCTGTCGCAGTCGAATCGACTCGCTCGGATGCTTCAGATGCGAGAAGTCTACTTCAAGAACGATGGGCAAAACCCGACGGGCTCATTCAAAGATCGAGGAATGACGGTCGCAATCACGAGGGCCCTGGAAATCGGATCCAAGTCAGTTCTCTGTGCTTCGACGGGAAACACGTCGGCATCGATGGCCGCCTACGCAGCCAAGGCAGGCCTCAGGGCAGTTGTGCTGGTTCCGAAGGGTAAGATTGCCAGAGGCAAATTGTTGCAGGCAGTGGTTCACGGAGCCAAGATCGTCGAGGTAGGTGGGAATTTCGACGAGGCTCTCCGACGGGCGAAAGAGATTGCTGCAAGGAAGAGCGGCCCCTACCTGGTGAATTCCGTAAACCCATACAGAGTGGAGGGGCAGAAGACGGTGGCTTTTGAGATCTGGGAACAACTTGATCGGAAGGTTCCTGATTTCTTGTTTGTCCCAGTTGGCAATGCGGGCAATATCAGCGCCATCTGGAAGGGTTTCATAGAGCTCAAAGAGCTCGGGTTGACGAAACGCCTTCCGAAAATGGTCGGGGTTCAAGCTGCCAAGGCTTCTCCCATTGCCGACGCATACGCGAAAGGGTCAGACACGGTCATTCCATGGAGCCATCCAGACACTGTAGCAAGCGCAATTCGGATTGGTGCGCCAGCAAGCTGGAAGAAAGCACTCACGGCCGTGCGGGAATCGAATGGAGCAGTGCTGAAAGTTTCTGATAAGGAAATCAAGCAAGCCCAGCGCCTACTCGCGAACCACGAAGGCATCTTCGCGGAGCCCGCAAGCGCAGCCTCAGTAGCGGGGTTGAGGAAGGCCCGCAAGTCTCATCTCGTAAAGGCCAATGACCGCGTGGTCTGCATCATCACAGGACACGGGCTCAAGGATCAAGAGGCCGTTGCTCGATAACTACCTGGAGTGTGGCTAGAGGCATGGCTCCAGTTAATATTCACAGGTTATCCCAACCATTAATCCTCTGCTGCATTCTGGTATTCATGCTGCTACTGGCCAATCCTAATTTCGTCTCGGCTTTCGGCCAGCGTAGTTATGTTACGAGCTCAACGTTCAATCTGACGCTCGATCCCTCGTCAGTTGTGATTAAGGTTGGGCAGAACGCAACCGTTAACCTGATTCTTGCGAATTCGGGTGCGGCCGGCGAGCAGCTCTGTTTCGGGCAAGAAGGCTTTCCTGATTCAGGTTTTGTCCTGACGTTTCTGCCACAATGTACGATGCTAACCCTAGGGTTCCTGAGGGCGTCGTTGAGTGTCGAAGCTACCGCGGCTGCAGCCCCTCAAAGCTTCACCGCCACCATTCTAGCAATAACCGGAAATCAAACTGCGCAAGCGCCACTGACCGTAACAGTGGTGCCTGGTATCCCAGTTTGGGTGCCATGGCTTATCATCGCGGTTTTTGTCCTTGGTTTGGGCGCCGCGGTCGTAGTCCAACCGGCGAAGTTATCCCGGTATTTCAAGAGGGCACTCAAACACAAGCGACGACAATGACAACTACTGTCATAGTCTGAGCAGTGGATGTTTAGTCTGTTTACGATTATTGTCGGGCTAGGTGGCGTTGGTTATGATTGCGAAGCGCAGGTAATCGTATCTTCGAATCCTAGCCGCGCCCTCTATACCTTCGGCGTACTCGCTTTTCCCGGTTTTGATGTCTCGTGCGGCTTCAAGGACTTCCTTGAGAATGTCCTTCTCAATCCAAGGTTCGTTGTGGCTGGGCATGAGTCTTTCGCATTGTGCGGAGAGGGCGATCATTTTCTCGTAGCTTCTGATGAACGTGCCGAGGTCGCCGCCGGGCAGGTGGGTGTAGATTGCGCCCGTGTAGAACATGTCCCCCGTCCAGAATAGTCTGGCGTCCTTGTCAAGGAGGCATATGGAGTCGGGGCTGTGGCCTGGCGTGTGAAAGACCTCCAGCTCTCTATCGCCCAGATCAATGACATCGCCGTCTTGCAGCCACCGGGTCGGTGTGAAGGAAGGCACGTGGTAGTTTGCTCGGTCAAAATTGGGAGGCAAGGGTTTCCACAGCAGCCCATCCGCGAGGAGCCTTGCCATCTGTTCTCTAGTACGACCTTTCTTAGCGGCTTGCCTAGAGTAAGGACAATCGAATATTGCGACTTCATCGAACAAGTAGTTCTGTGCGATATGGTCGTAGTGGCTGTGCGTGTTCACGACCATGATGGGCAGTTTCGTGAATTCCTCTGCCAGCCTCTTCACGTCACCAATTCCACATCCCGTGTCGATCAGAGCGGCCTTCTCTGTTCCGAGGATTAGGTATGAGATGACTTCTTCAGCTTGGCCTGGTTCGTAGAACACGTAGACTTCTGGGTCAACTGTGTAAACCTCGAACCATGGTTGGTTGGATTCGAGCCTTCGAAGCTCTGAGAAAGCCTTACGGGGTAGATTCTTCCACCACTCAACCGGTACGACAAGGTTTCCGTGTTCAGACTTCTTTGCAGGCACAGCTCAGCACAGGTTGGCAGAGTGTTAGTCGTGCATATTACGGTGACCCCGGAATCTGGGCCTGAACCTAGCCGAGTCGTCTGCGTGGGGGGTTAGGGCGTGACAGTGTTAGTCGGCATGTTACCGCCTACCAAGTTCTCCAAAGCCTTCAAGTTCTCATTCAGGGACCTGATCCTTTGGTCATCCGCCGCGATTGCCTGGGTAAGTTCAGCTTTCTGTGCGGCGAAGGGTCGAGTTCTTTCGCGTTTGTACCATGGGGTCCTATCCAACGCTTCGAGCTGTTCTTGGCGAATGTTTCTAGTGGTGATGATCTCTCGGAGATTTCTCTTCACTTCGGCAAGCTTCGAGCGCAAATTGACAAACCCTTCCAAGCCATTGAGGGTAGCCGCCAGTTCTTCTATGTTCCCTCGAGAACCTGTAACGCTGAAGACGATTTTCTCGGGTGAGACGGAGTAGGTC
>Ga0208688_1000718_pt1 | contig 17001 bp, 14 predicted proteins | sample June2015DPH_6_15_FD_184696 | JGI IMG/M metagenome (GOLD analysis project Ga0208688, IMG submission 184696) | Peatland microbial communities from SPRUCE experiment site at the Marcell Experimental Forest, Minnesota, USA - June2015DPH_6_150... | ecosystem: Environmental > Terrestrial > Soil >... | reverse complement strand
TGCCTTGTGCGGACTCATGTCCTTTTCTCAGGAATCTCACTCATTAAGATCAACCACCACGTGGATAGGGTGCGGCCTCTCCATCGGAGCCTGCATTCTGTTGCGGCCCGACGGTGGAATTCTGCTCGCAGCCGTCGCGGGGTATTTGTTTCTACTCTTGCTGAGGGCAATGGTTGGGCAAAAACAAAGGACGCGCGCGCGCCGCGTGCTTCCTATCCTGCGCGCCGGAGTTATTCTCGCCATCAGTGCGCTGGCGCCCCTGGTTCCGTGGACAATGCGAAACTTGCACACGCTGCACCGCTTCGAACCGCTCGCGCCTCGCTACGCAAACGATTCCGATGAACTCGTGATGGTGGGATTCAATCGCTGGACCAAGACCTGGATTGCGGACTACGCCTCCGTGCAGGAGATCTACTGGAACGTCCCCGGCTCCGAAATTGATGTGACGCAGCTGCCGCGCCGGGCCTTTGATTCGGAACAGCAGCGCCAGGAGACCGCGCGGCTTTTCGCCGACTACAACCGGGATCATGACCTAACTCCGGAACTCGATGCGCATTTTGCCGCGCTGGCGGCCGTGCGCATTCAGACCGCGCCGTCGCGGTACTACATTTGGCTTCCGGCCCTGCGCATTGCGGACATGTGGTTGCGTCCGCGAACCGAGTTGCTGCCTTCAGACCCTCGCTGGTGGGAGCTCAATGACGAACGCATTTGGCTTGTGGTCAGTATTATCTTCGGCTTGGTGAATCTGGCCTACGTTGTTGCGGCCGCCGCTGGTCTGTTACGCGCGCGCGCATTTTTCGGCATAGGACTGTTCGCCTTATTTCTCGTACTCCGCTCGCTGTTTCTCGGAACACTGGAGAATCCGGAACCGCGTTACACGCTGGAATGCTATTCCTTGGTCATAGTTGCAGCGGCAGCGCTCTTCATCGATAAATCGCATCGCACTGATCGAAACTCCGCATAAATCGCTTCTAAATCTGGAACGCGGTATGTGAAAAGCCGTATTTAAACGTTTTACAGCGCCGGAACCACTGAAGATTCAGCTTGCACTCTGTGGCCCCGCAGTTGCACAATAGCGCCCCATCAGGTCCCCAGGGTCTTACGTCCGCGCCTAACTTCCTGGGCAAACACAATCGAATGTAACGCCCCCGTGGGTGGAGGAGCTCGCCATGCGTTCTGGCTCACGTGTAGTTACTCTGTTGGTTGGATTCTTCCTCGCTATCAGCACTCCAGTCCTGGCGCAGACTGCAACCACCTCTCTGCGCGGCACAGTCTATGACGCCAAAGGCGCGGTGGTTTCCGGTGCGACAGTGGACATCACTAACCGGGCTACGGGATTCTCCCGCACGACGAAGAGCGACGGTCAGGGCAACTACCAGTTTCTTGAGTTACCTCCCGCGAAGTACGACCTGGTTGTGAACGCCACCGGCTTCGCCACAATGAAACAAAGCGGCTTGGAGCTTCAGGTGGCTACTCCCGCTACCTTGAACGTGAATATGCAGGTCGCTGGTGGAACCGTAACGATAGAAGTGAGCAGCACTGTTCCGCTAGTCAACACGCAGGATGCGAGCATGGGCCATGCATTCGGCGCGGATCAGATTGCCGACCTTCCATTCGAAGGCCGCGATCCAGCTGGGATTCTCAGTCTGCAGACCGGAGTGGTATTCACCGGCAACAGCACTCATATCTCCAGCGCATCTGACAGCCGGGCCGGCTCCGTGAATGGAGCACGCAGCGACCAGACCAACATCACCCTCGACGGTGTCGACAATAATGACGAACTCGTGGGCACGGCTTTCACGGGAGCGATCCGCGCTCCGCTCGATTCCTTGGAAGAACTCAAAGTTACCACCAGCAACTCCGACGCGGATACGGGGCGCTCTTCCGGCGGACAGGTTTCTGAAGTGACCAAGAGCGGTACCAACCATGTCCACGGTTCGCTCTATGCTTACAACCGGCCTACTTTTACCACGGCGAATGACTGGTTCAACAAGGCCGCGCAGATCGGAGCGGGTGAGCCCAATACCGCGCCGTTTTTGTTGCGCAATACTTTTGGAGCGAACGTCGGCGGACCCATTGTCAAAGATCGCCTGTTTTTCTTTGCGGCTTACGAGGGCCAGCGCAAGCGCGAAGACTTGCAGGTTACGCGCGTTGTGCCGAGTTTGGCACTGCGCACCGGCAGCATCAGCTATTTTTGTACTCAGGATCCGACCTGCCCATCCAGCGGAGTGAACACCCTGTCGCCGAGCCAGATAGCCGCCATAGATCCCAACTGCTTCGGCAATGGCACCTGCCCGCTAGGGCCGGGAGCAAACCCGCTGCTGGCCAACCTGACCGGGAACATTGCCCCCAACCCGAATTACCTTTTCACGCTGTACCCACAGCCCAACACAGACACCGTAGGCGATGGCCTCAACTATCAGGGTTACACCTTTCCATCTCCGTTGCCACAGAGTATCAACGACTACGTCCTAAAATTCGATTACAACCTCACAAAAGACGGCAACCACCGCGTGTTTCTGAAAGGCATCATGGATAACGAGCTGGAAGCTGAGCGCAACGTGGGGACCGCCTACACGATCACCGGCGACGGCGGCGAGGAGTTTCCCGGACAGCCCGAGGCGCAGACGGAGCACGATAACAACAAGGGCATCACGGTGGGTTATACGGCCACCTTCAGCAGTACGCTGATCAATAATTTTCACTTCGGTTACATCAGCCAGCTCATCAATATCCAAGGCCTGCAGACCGAGCCCTACGTCGATTTTCGCGGCATGGACAACATTTATGGCTTTACTCCCACCATTAACACGCATGTGCCGGTGAAAAACATCGTCGATGACTTCACCAAAGTGAGGGGAAGCCACACCCTTCAGTTCGGCGGAAACTACCGGCAAATTGACAACCTGCGCGAATCGAATGCACAGAACTTCTTCAGTGCCCTGACCAACGTCTATTGGCTGAATGTTTCCGCCATCGCGAACACGGGCAGCAGCCTGGACCCTGGGGCCATTAATCCCGCGACTCAACAGCAATACTACCCGGCGGTCGATCCGGATTTCGGTGCCAGCTACGACTTTGCCATGGCCGCGTTGGCTGGGTTGATCACCCAGGTCAATGCCAACTACGAATTAAACAAGAACCTGAATGTGATTCCCCAGGGCCAACTCGTTCCCCGGCATTTCCGGAATCACGAATATGAGTTCTATGGCCAAGACCAATGGAGGGTCAAACCGAACCTGACCTTTACCTACGGCCTGCGTTATACGATTTTGCAGCCGCCCTATGAAACCACCGGCACCCAAGTTTCACCCACCATCAGTCTTCATGACTGGTTCAATCAACGCGCGCAGGCTGCATCGCAGGGGCAAGTCTACGATCCAACCATCGGCTTCGCCCTGTCCGGTCAGGCGAATGGCAAGGCCCCTTACTGGAGCTACGATTACAAAGACGTTGCCCCGCGCTTCGCCTTTGCCCTTTCTCCGAAGGCCGATAGCGGCTTTTCGAAGCGTCTGTGGGGCGGCCCGGGCAAGACCTCGATTCGCGCCGGCTACGGTCTTTATTTCGATCACTTCGGGGAAGGCATCACCAATACTTTTGACCGCCAAGGCTCCTTTGGCTTAACCACAGCCGAAATAAACCCAGCCGGAATTCAGACAGTGGATGAGTCCGCGCGCTACTCGGGGCTTTACAATATTCCAACCAGCAGCGGGTTAGGCCCGCTTGTCGGGGCGCCACCAACCGGCCCGTTTCCGGTTTATCCGCCTTCGGGGGCGGCTACTCCAGGAGGCTTCGCCATTACCTGGGGATTGGATGACAAGCTGAAAACTCCATATTCGCACGTCATTGATTTTTCGGTCACCCGCGAATTGCCCTCAAATTTTGTGTTCGAAGCCTCCTACGTCCTCCGTATGGCTCATCGTCTCTTGCAGGAAGAGGATTTGGCCGAGCCAACCAATCTAAACAATCCCGCCAGTCATACCAACTACTTCCAGGCGGCGCAGGCGTTAGCCAAGAATTACTATGCAGGGACACCGATTCAAAACATTAGCGCTGCAACCATTGGCACTAAGTATTGGGAAAACGTCTTCCCCGGCGCTGCTGGACCCTCGAGCACGCAATTGGGAGTGGCAACTTCCAATGTAGGAACGCCCTGCGGTCCTAGCAATGGCGCCGTGCCGAACACCGTGACCGCTACCCAGGCCATGTATGACCTGTTCGCTTGTTTTCAGGGAAATGAGACCACTGCCCTCGAACTTGCCGACGCCTTTTGCCTTCCCAGTTGCTCCACACTTGCTGGCCAATCGGGTCCCACGCCCTACAATTTTTACAGCCCGCAATTTTCGTCCATGGACGCCTGGAGGAGCATCGGTAGTAGCAACTACAATGCAGGCCAGTTCAGTCTGCGCCATCGTTCCAATGGTTTGGAATTCGATTTGAATTACACCTACTCCAAGTCAATCGACGACGGCTCCAACGCCGAACGAGTCAGTACGTTTGAGGGAGGCGGCTTCGCCAGCCAGATCATCAATTCCTGGATCCCACAGCAGAATCGCTCGGTATCGGATTTCGACACCACTCATATCGTCAACGCGAACTGGGTCTACCAATTGCCAGTTGGCCGCGGCAAGCATTTCGGGAGCGGCATGGGAAGAGTGGCGGATTCAGTTTTCGGCGGCTGGACCCTGTCCGGCCTCTGGCGCTGGTCAACCGGATATCCATTCACCTTGATCAGCCCAGCTTGGGCCACCAACTACGATCTTGAGACTCCAGCGGTGCCGGTGAGCAGCGCGCGTCCAAAGACCGGGGCGTTCATCGTAGCTCAGGCCGGTGGCGGATCAGGGCCGAATGTCTTTCAGGATCCGGGAATCACGGATCCCACCAATCCGAATGCGGCTATCAACCTTTTCCGTCCTGCATATCCGGGCGAAGGAGGAATGCGGAACGGCCTGCGCGGCCCCGGTTCCTTTGATATTGATACGACGGTGACAAAAAGCTGGGCCATCAAAGAAAGCCAGCTTGTGAAGTTCAGTTGGTCGATGTACAACGTGACCAACTCCGCGCGCTTTGACGTAGGGACGATGCAGTTGGACGCCAACGATCAGCTTTCCAGCAGCAGCAGCTTTGGAAATTTCAGTTCAACGCTTTCCAATCCGCGCGTAATGGAATTCATGCTGCGTTACGTTTTCTAAGCATTGCAGATGTGAGCAGGGTGGAACGCAGGGGTGTACCGCTACGACAGCGGCGAATCGCTCATGCGGAAGCGGGTACGCACGTGTTCCGAGATCAACTCGATCGCCGAGCGATTGGTCACGGGGTCACTCTGGGCCAAATATCGCATAGCCTCCACTAGCAGTCGCTGCCCATCGACGTAGCGAGGATCGGACGCGCGTTCTCTTTTGGTGGAACGACCCAACTTCGGAGGAACCGTAATGGTGAACACTTTGGCCATGCGTGGACTCAAATGAGGATTCTCAAGGCAGTATAGCGCCCTGAGTCCGTTTTTCCGAATACATTCTTGTGCTTCAAATTCAACTACTTAGCCGCGCGGCGAGACAAATTTTGTCTTGCCCGTGGTTTTCAGGCGAAACACGTCGTTGCTGATGTTCGCATGTAGGTTCACCGCAGAGTACTTGGCCAAGCGATCATCGCCCTGGCCCTGCATGAACTTCTGTTGGATGGAAATACCGCGGCTCAAGTCAATCCACAAAATAATCTGCGGAAAGTTGCTGCGAATCTTCTCGCTCTTCGGAATTAGTTGCAGCTTCGCTGTCGGGATGTTGGCAACGGTCTCTTCGCCCTGATAGCTCACGTCGAAAGCCTTTTTCAGATCCTGCCCGCTGCCCCCAAAGCCCAGAACCAGGAAGCTTTCGATCTCTTCGTGGTTTGTGCCCGCCGTATACTCCATCACTTGCTCAATCTTTGGTTGGTACACCTGAAGCTTGCCGTCTTTGTAGAGCACAAATTTGCGATCGGGTTCCTTGATGTCGGCCATCATTTCGATTTCTTTGCCCGACCGGCGGTAGTAAACCGTGCCTTTTTGGGTATCGGTTTCATCCACAACTTTCTGATACTGCTCCCAGACGAAATCGGCTTGCGCGGTTTGGAAGTGAGCCGCGGCCGCGTCCATCGTCTGCAGGACGCTGTCCAGGGTTGCGGGCGCCCTGTTCTGCGCAGCTGAGGACAAGCTCAATACCGCCAGCCAGAGGAAGCCGATGGAGATCATTTGGGTTTTCCTCACTCTTCTCGTTTTACCCAAACTCGGTAGCTCTGTACCTTCCCCTTACCATCAAATACAGGATCATACTTGATGATGGACACCGCGCCCGAAATCGGCTCGATGATGCGCAACAGTTGATCGCGGACCGATCCATCGTCCCCAGGCGAAACTGCGGCTGCCGAAATCTCGTAGAGCAGGCCACCTTGCGTATCGGGCGTGACAACTACATCCGTCAGATGCGGATTGCGCGGCACGGGTTTGTCGTTGAAGTTGATCCAGTAGGGCGAGGCGAAGATAAAGATCAGGATCAGCGTGACCATGATGTCGTAGTGCAAGGTGCCACGCTCATGCTGCCACAGGATGTAGCTGCGAATTGTGCGCCAGGCGGCGTTCATCGGTAGAGATGGAGCGCCTGCGGCGGTCGTGCTAATTTCCACACCTTGCAAGTCTAGTGACCGCGTCCTTTCTTGGCAATGGTGCAGCTTCTAGCTGCTCCTAAGCTTTGGACTTTCTGCTGAGGGCTCCGGTTCAAGCGAGAAGCCAGAAGCTAGAAGTTCTTCGCCGTAATGCGCTCTGCCCCAATGTAGGGCCGCAGCACCTCGGGAATGATCACGCTCCCATCGGCTTGCTGGTAGTTCTCGACAATCGCCACCCACGTACGGCCAACCGCGAGGCCGCTTCCATTGAGGGTATGCACGAACTCCGTCTTGTTTTTGCCTTCGGGACGGTACCGGATATTCGCGCGACGAGCCTGATACGACTCAATATTCGAGCACGAAGAAATCTCCCGGAACAGCTGCTGCCCGGGCAGCCAGACTTCAATGTCATATGTCTTCGCCGAAGATGGCCCCATGTCACCTGTGCACAAAGTCACCGTGCGATAGTGCAGGCCAAGCTTTTGCAGAACCGTCTCGGCATTCCGCGTCAGCTTCTCGTGCTCTTCATACGAGTCCTCTGGCCGGGAAAACTTCACCAGTTCCACCTTCTGGAACTGGTGCTGGCGGATAATGCCGCGCACGTCTTTCCCGTACGATCCCGCCTCGCTGCGAAAACATGGCGTGTATGCCGTGAGCGAGATGGGTAAACGCGCCGCGTCGAGAATTTCATCGCGATAGAGATTGGTGACCGGCACTTCGGCAGTGGGAATGAGCCAGAGATCTTTTTCTCCATGCGGGACCCGAAACGAGTCGGCGGCGAACTTAGGCAGTTGCCCCGTGCCATACATGGATTCGGAATTGACGAGGAACGGTGGCAGCACTTCGGTGTACCCATGTTCGCGCGTATGCAGGTCGAGCATAAAGTTTGCCAGCGCCCGTTCCAGCTTCGCGCCCAGATCCCAGTACACGGCAAAGCGCGCGCCCGTAAGCTTGACCGCGCGTTCCAGGTCGAGCACGCCGAGTTCTGCGCCCAGATCCCAATGCGGCTTGGGGGTGAAGTCAAACTTCGGCGGCGCGCCCCAGCGGCGGACTTCCACATTTTCTTCCGCGCTATGCCCGACCGGGACGCTTTCGTGCGGCACGTTGGGAATGCCAGAGAGAATATCCTGCAGGCGCGCGTCGAGGTCGGTGGCGGTTTTTTCACGCGTCTGGATCTGCTCGCGCAGATCCTTCGTCTCGGCGATGGCGGCCGTGGCATCGTGGCCAGCTTTTCTCAGCTTGGCGATATCTTCCGAAGCCTTGTTCCGCCGCGCTTTCATGGTCTCGGCCTCGGTGATGGCCTGGCGGCGCTGCGTATCGACGTCGCGGAAATCTTTCAATACGGCAGCCGGATCCGCGCCACGCTGGCGCAGCATTTCTTTCACTCGAGGCAGATGGTCGCGGACAAAGTTCAGATCGAGCATGGGAACCCATTACTTTATCGGAAACGGGGTGGAGAATGCACCTTGACCTGACCGCCGCGCTACAACTGGGCGGTCTTGACCAACACGGAACGCTGATGAAGCACCATTTCCCGGAGCAATAGAATGCTCAGAACCAACAGCATCCAAACCTGATGTGGCATCACCAACGCCTCCCACCACCGATGATTGGTCAGCGTCGGAGGGATGCGCCCGCCAATTTGCATGGCTTCCAGCAGCGTCCCTCCGGGAATCAGGAAGGGGAGCATCATTTGCCGCCTGAACGGACACGGACGCCCCTCGGCCTTCGCTCACTTTGCGCGCAATGAGTCTGGGCCAGACGATTGGCAATGATGGTATATACAGAGGGATTAAAAGCCAGGCCGATGTGCGTGCCTGAAACTGGAAAATCGGTTTCCGCGTTACCGGTTTTGCAATACTGCCAGTCAACCACCCCGTCGTCGCGCGTGTAAATCGCAGTTTCGACCACCGACGGGGGCACACGGCGCTGCAGGGAATCCACAAACTCGCAGGTGCAGTGCCCCGTATAGCAAGCGGGAAGCACCCCACTGCCGTGCGTCTTCAGGATGCGGGCCCGAACCATTTCGGCTGCGCGCAGGATGCTGGAATGTGCTGCTGTACCGCGGAACGGTGCGGCCAGCGTGATGACGGAAGCAATGTCCTGTGGCCGCTGCCCTGCGATCGAACGGGCGATAATGCCTCCCAAACTGTGGCCGATCAGATGAATCCTGCGGCCGGTCTTGGCAAGCGCCTTTTCAATGGTTTCATTCAGGCAGCGTTTGATCAGGAGGTTCGGACACTCTGAGTTGAAATTCATGCCTGAAAAAAAGGCTTGGTATCCTATTCGTCCCAGCCATCTATGCAGGGGGAACAAGTAATGATCCGGACACAGGAACGCGGGGATGAGAACTACTCCTGAACCGTCGCCGTGAGGTGTCCCTATACCGTAATAGACGGGCGCGGCATGCAGCAGAACCAACTCGACGGCAAACAGCACTTCACTCCAGATGGGAACATTAGCTTCCTGATAATCCCGAGTAAGAATATTGGGGTCGCGATTCTCCAATCGAACGGGCGTTTTTCTCATTAGGCTGCCGTCTTAATGTACGCGAGGGTACGAAGTTGCACAATAAGAGCTTGTAACGGACAGAGTCACGCATGCGGTCACTTCGCGGGCCGACTTGACAAGCAAATATGGCCGGCTCACGATTCGCATTAGGTCCGACGCTATGGCGCAAACTGCAACCCCAGTACAGTTGAAGCAGCAAACACTGTCGAGTTTCAGTGCTTACATTCGTGACGCCGAAGCGGCCATGGAACAGACTCTGGGCGACGGCAGCCCATTCCTGTGGTCCGATGTCAATACGGAGAGGGCGCAGCAGGTCCGAGGAGGCCAGGTTGTAGCGCAATTCTGCTCAGGTCACGGGCCGGTCAAAGTGCCGAATGGTTTGATCCATGATTGGATCGGCGCCTCATTTATTCCTGGTACGACCGTCGAAGGCGTGCTGGCGCTGGTGCAGGACTACGATCACCACAAGAACATCTACAGGCCAGAGGTGATTGCCTCAAGGGTAATAAGCCATCGCGGCAACGATTTCCAAATCTACTTACGACTTCTCAAGAAGAAAATTGTGACGGTGGTCCTTGATACCGATCATGACGTGCATTATCGTTCGCTGGATCGAGTGCGCTGGGTTTGTCGCTCGTACACGACCCGGATTTCTGAAGTGGAGCACGCCGGAAGCCCGAAGGAGAAAGTGCTGCCGCCCGATACCGGGTCCGGATTTCTATGGCGCCTGCATTCCTACTGGCGATTCCAGCAGCGGGAAGGGGGTGCCTACGTTGAGTGTCGTGCCATCTCGCTGACGCGTGACGTGCCCTTGGGGCTGGGATGGATCATCGAACCGATCATCCAGAAGCTCCCTAAGGAGTCGCTGATCAATACCCTCGAGGCTACACGCCAAGCGCTGCTTGCCGAGGCGAGATAGATAGGTCCTGTAAGCGCCGGCGCCGCTCCCGGCGCCTAGCGATGCTTCTGCCCGAGAAAGATGAGTGCGCCGTCCGCGATACGGTTACGGCACTATGGGAACACTAACGACAAACCGTCGCGAGGCAGCAATCGATTTTGGAGTTGCGCTCGGAGTTGTGCTTGTGAGCCTTCTCTGCATACCAGCTTTGACTGCGGTATTTCGACATCTGAGCGCCTTAGCTGCAGTGCTCATACTAGCGGCATTTCAGTTTGCGTCAGAAGGGCTCGTTCCGCTGATTCTTATGGCAATCCGTGGTGAACGCTTCTCGGATTACGGTTTCAACTGGCGAAACCTTGGCAAGTCCATCGCGCTCGCAGTGTGTCTCGTGGTCGCTTACGATCTGGCGCTGTCATTGCACGCTGCAAGATGGATATGGGTACCCCTGCGCCGTCACAATGCGCTTCGGATTTCCTTCGCGGCTGGCTTCCCCCTAAGCCTTGTTGGCCTGGTAGTCGTGATCGCCACTTGGGGCTTCTTTGAGGCATTCTTTGGCGTGTTCGTCGCGAAGAAACTCAATCAAGTTCTGGGGCACGTCGGTAACGGATGGCTGGCTCCGGGGGTGTGGGGATTTGCCTTGTTCAACGGCTTTCTCCATGCGGCCATCGGGCAGGGAGTCGCCGGCTTCCTAACTAGCTTCGCGTCGGGCTATGCTATCGCTGTCATTCCAGCGGTTACCGCGAATGCTTGGGGCAGCAGTCTGTTTCAGACAGCAACAAATGCAGTCGGTGGATTATGAGCAAAGCGTTTTTTGGGCCCCATCGGAAGATAGCTGTTCCAAAATCGCCATTGCATTCATTGACCATGGTCAGCCAATTCTCAGCTTACGTAAACGCCTGTCTGCGATCGGCAATTCCGCGAAGCAACGAAAAAAACGTCAGTTCCCATGGTTCGTGGCTCGGCATTCGCCGGCGTTCATCCACAAAGGCAACACCCACGTTGGGCTTCCTCTCGCACTCGTTCGCTCTCTCTTTTCAACTGCTGGACTATCCCTGACATGTTTGCCGTTGGGGCGGCGTCAATATTAGTGCTCGCTCATTTGTGACTGTAACCAGTCCTGCACGTCTTCGATCTCATCATCGGAAAGAATTTCCTTCATCGCCATGGCAACTGCCTCCGCCTTGCTCATGCCGTCGGCCTCATGTTCTGCAACCCTGCAGGTGAGCCATCGATCCATCTCATTGGCGGCATTCCTGTCCTCCGGGGTCACGGAAGGAATCCGGTCTGCCTGCTTGTGCATAATGCGCCGATCTTAGACCAAGGCCGGGCCCGGCTGTCAGGTCACGAACGTCACCGGGCGTCCGTTGCATCAGCCGTTGCCTCTTGGGGCAAAGGGACATGTAAGGGGGACATTACCCCGTTTTCCTATTTTCTTGGTCTGCGGCCGCAGCTTGATTTTTCTCCGGCTTGTCCGGCTGCCAACCCGGGGCCTGCAGCGAACTTCGGTTGAATCCGAATCCTACGCCGTGGACACCCGCGCAGGCCTCCCTTCGCGCGAAGCCCGAACTCGAATCGCAAGACGCCAAAGCCCAAGAAGAATTCGGGGCTTTCCATTTTCCTTGACTTCCATCTTTCCTAGGACGAAAATCCGGCCAGACTGCCTTCGCTACGGAAGTGCGCCAGTTTCGGCAGCGTCTCAGGTGGGGTTCTGGTCCCGTAATCTATGAACGTGATCTGACCATGAAGGACCTATATCAGGTTCTGAGCCAAAAAGAGATGGATGTAGAGCGCGTGCGGAGAGAGATCAAGGCGCTCCACTTTGTGATTCCCTTGCTCGCCGAGAACGCGGACTGGATTGAGAATGGGCTCGCTGCGCCTCTGTCCGTCTCACAGTTTCGAGGGACTCGGACTGCCGACGTGACGCGAAGAGAACACGAAGTGGCGCGCTGATCTCAGGGCCGCTCCCGCCCCCCGCCCTCTCCGGCAGGCTTCCCGGCACTCACATTAAGGATTGATCGTCGATGCAGGATTTCCCAGCGACTTACTGTGGCATTGATACTCGCTGGCCCACCACTTAAAGGCAACCGATGCACCGGGTAATGAGACCAGGCATTGTCCATCCGCCTGCGCCGAATGAACCAGAAACTTGGGCGAGACAGCGAATTCTTGAGTTACTCTGGAGATCACCTCATCAATTCAGGGGACCAGAACAGCATGACTCCATCATTGTTAACGCGACTCCTGCAGCTGTTTTGCCGTCACCAATTTTCGTGGCCACATACTGGGGCCCAAGGCCAGGACTACCAAGTCTGTCTCGTTTGTGGGGCAACCTACGGATTTGATTGCACAACCATGTGCCGAACCGGGCGGCTGTCGGCAACCGCTGGTGTGCGGTCGGCGCGTCTTTAAACGCCTCACGCACCGGAAGCACCGCATCCGGACAGCGGCAAGCTTGTTCTGCTGGTCTTCACTCAGATGATCTATGGACTCGCTCCGCCTGCGAAATCGACCGCGGTCTCATCTTCAAAATTTCTCAGTCTCCGGAAAGGGCGGAGGCCACGCCTGCTCTATCTGCTTCGCGCTCGACGATTGACTGATACTTCCGCAGCACGTCTTCAGGAAAAGATGGCTTCTGGTACTGGCTCACCAGTTCGTTGACCCGGGCGCGGGCCCGTGTGAAGGCGTCGCTCGGTGGCTCCGAGCCTCGCGCGCTCCTATCGATGACAGGAGAGGGAAGATGCTGCTCCTGCCGAAAATGCGCGCGCGTTTCTTTCAGCTTGAGAAATTCTCCGGAGAGCCCGGTTTGTGCGAACATGGCGGTGGCCAGGGTCGCTCCGCGCGTTTCAACGCCTCGCACCAAGCGGTACGCCGAGGCAATCGATTCGGCATCAATGACCAGCTTTTCCACGCTGTGGCAGGCAAGAGATTCCAGCATACCCGCTCCCGAGATCATGTTGATACCTGTGAGCGCTCCCAGCATCGCCGAGCGGGCGCTCTCCGCACCGGCCTGGGCATCCACAAACTTCGAGTCGGTCGCGACCAGATAACCGTGAGTCGGCAGGCCCAGATGCTTACCCACTTCCGCGCACGCCATGTTCAGCATGGCAGTTTCCACTGCACCCATCGGCGCGCCTCCGGTACGCATGTCGAAGATGGCCGGAGCGCCGCCCCAGACTACGGGTGAACCTGGTCCTGCGAGTTGATGCAGCGTGATGCCGGCAAGCACTTCGGCAGCGTGCTGCGTCACAGAACCCACCAACGTTACGGGAGCGGTCCCGCCCGCCAGTGGCATAGAGACGATTTCCGCGGGCACGCCGGCGCGGGCCAGTTCGAGCAGGTTGTGCGACCCGAACTCCGACCAGTTCAACGGTGGGGAGGGACACACATCAAAAACCGCCCGCGGTTTCTTGCGCAAATTGTCTTGACTGCCGCTGTCAGCGGCGAGCAAGTCGATCATGCCTTGCAATCCGGCCGCTGAGAACGATCCGGTTACCACCGGCTTGTGAGAATGCTGCAGGACCACAAGCAACCGGTAAAGATCGCCGATCGCGCTGGGCGCATCGTTGCACACGACGGCAGTGGACTGCGCTGCGAACTGCGGCAAGCTCTCCGTGACTTGGATGAGGCGCACCAGGTCGCGAGTCTCGGACGGCCGCGCTTCCAGCGTGTCGGGATCGAGCATCTGCACGCAGCAGGAGCCAGGGTCGAAATGCACGTCGTCGCCGCCGTAATGAACGGCTTTCTCTCCCGAGCGGTTGTACAGGTTGAAGTCCCGTGGGGCCGATGCCATGCAATTTCGCACCAGTTGCTCAGGAACACGCGCCACACCGTCATTGACCTCAACGCCCGCCGACCGCAACAGCTCGACCACCGGCGCCGAGCCCACGCGAACTCCAGGGCTCATGAGCAGCTCGAAAGCTTCGCACAGAATGCGCCCGATGAGCTCAGGAGTGAGCAGTTGAATTCTGGGTCTCATGCCTGGGCCGTTCCTTTGTTCATCACTTTGCTCATGAGATTCTTGGCCAGTTCGAGGGCATCGATGGCATTGCGGGAGTAGCCGTCAGCGCCGATTTCAGCCGCCCACTTCTGGGTGACTGCGGCGCCGCCAATGATTGCTTTGACTCGCGGCCGCAAACCGTTTCGATCGAGCGCTTCGATCACGGCTTTCTGCCCGGCCATGGTTGTGGTCAGCAACGCAGAGATGCCGACGATGTCGGCATCGACCTCTTTGGCCTTGGCAACGAACTCCTCGGGAGTCACACTCGTGCCTAGATCAAAGATCTGGAATCCGCTGGCGGAAAGGATCGTGGCGACGAGATTCTTGCCGATGTCGTGAATATCACCTCGGGCAGTGCCGAGGATGATCTTGCCCAGAGCCTCACGCTGCGAGCCTCGCTTCAGCATCTCCGGTTCAAGAATGTTGATGGCGGCTTTCATGGCCTCGGCCGACGCGAGCAGATCGGGCAGAAACATTTGGCCGCAGCCGAATTGGTCGCCAGCGAACGTGATCCCCGCGGCAAACCCCTGGTTCACCGCCTCCAGCGGATCGACGCCGATGGCCAACGCCTGCTGTGCCAATTCCGCGGCTGTATCAGACGCGCCGTCAATGATGCTTTGGCGCATCGCTTGGAAGAGTTGACCCGACAAAGAGCCTCCCGCACAGATCAGCCTTGGGATCAGGCTGACCAGGCCTGGATTGTACTCCGGCCCGACGTCGAGAAACCGTGACCCGCCACACATCCCCAATTCTTAACGATGAATTCTTGAAGAAGTGTCTCGAAATGTACCCGAGTTCTCTCTAGTTCGGCGCTCCCGTTCCGCGGTTACACTCAAGCCTCCATCGTACGACCCAAGTTTGGGGCCAGAGAACAATACGAAAAGCACGGGCATAGCGTCGGGCATAGTGGCAGTACGGAAGCAAGAACCAGCGAAGTCGTTCCTGTCTCCTAATCGCATCGATCGCAAGGACTAATGATTGGTGCCGGGAGGGGGAATCGAACCCCCAAGGTACTAAGTACCGGCGGCTTGTGAGCCCCCGGTCGGGACCAGCGCCAAATTCCCTATTTGCGCGGGTTTCCTCGCGCTCTCAACTATTTACATCACCTTTCGTGTTGCCCGTCTAAACCCGCCTTGACCCGTCTAAGCTAGCCTTCGCCGGTCGAGTTAGCCCCCGCGAAAGCCCGCGGCTTCGGACGCCTTTCACCCATCACCTGGAAGCATTGACGTTAGTAACCATTTTGTTATAGTTACTATCACATTTTGCGAGATTTGGAGTGACGTGCTGCAAGTGGTGCATAAGGAAGGAATAAATGGCTAGTGCGCTCGTGACACGGAAGTCGGCGGTAGAAAGTGTTGGAGAGGGGTCCGAGATCGGGCTGCGGCAGCGGAAGAAGGCGCGCTTGAAGCGGCAGATTATTGAAACCTCGATCAAACTATTTCGCAAGCACGGATACGAAAAAACCCGGATCGACGACATCGTGCAAGCGCTCGAAATTAGCCAGCCAACCTTCTTCCGATATTTCCCGACCAAGGACGCAGTTCTACGAGAGGTGGGAGAGCGTGGGTATGCCTGTATCTGCGAGCGACTGCGTTCGGAGCTCTCGAGCAAAGCGGGCACGGAAGAGCGCCTGCGTCGGCTCTACGTGACCATGGCGAGAGAGGTGGAAGCCGATAGAAGACTTTGGCAAGCAGTGGTGTTGTCGGGTGCTATGGATCCGGTGAGATCTGCAGAATTAAGGGGTCATGAGGAGGCGGCCGCCAGCTTGTTGCGAGAGATTCTAACGCAAGGGCAGAAGCGAGGCGAAGTGACGCGTGCATTTCCTGTTGTGCACCTTGCTGAGTTCATGGAAGGGCTTTACAACACGGTGGTGCGGCAATGGGCAGTGGATCTAACTGGGCCGCACAAGCTCACGGAACGGGTACGAAGCGCCGTGGAGTTTTTCTTGCGGGGCATCCAGTCGTAAGGGTTCTTCTCGGACCACCTGTATCTCTGGAAAGGAAAGCGCGATGAAGGCCGCTGTTTTGCATGCATTCAAGGCGCCGTTAGCCCTGGAGGAAGTGCCTCGGCCGGAACCCACCGTGGACGAGGTCCTGATCGAAGTGGAGGTCTGCGGCGTCTGTCATTCCGATTTGCACGTGGCCGACGGCGACTGGCCGCAACTGGCCAGCATTGTAAAGAAACCGCTGATTCTCGGGCACGAGATCGTAGGCCGGGTGGTGAAGCGAGGCTCAGCGGTCCAGAGTGTGAACGTAGGGGAACGCGTCGGAGTGCCTTGGGTCCAGTGGACATGCGGGCAATGTGAGTTTTGCCGGGAAGGAAACGAGAATTTGTGTGTGCGTCAGCGCATCACGGGCGTCATGATGGATGGCGGATATGCGGAATTTGCGAAGGCCCCAGCCAGCCACGTAGTCAAGATTCCTGACGCGCTTCCCTCCGAGCAGGCGGCGCCGCTGCTTTGTGCGGGAGTTACCGTGCATCGCGCTCTCAAACAGGCCAAGATTAGAGCGGGACAGCGATTGGCGGTCTTCGGCGTGGGCGGACTCGGCCACCTTGCCGTGCAAATTGGACGGGCAGCAGGTGCGGAGGTGACCGCAATCGACATTGCCGAAGAAAAACTCTCGCTGGCGAAGTCGCTGGGCGCCGCCCGTGTGTTGAACGTATCGAACAGCGACGTGGTGAAGGAGCTGCGCGGCTCCGGCGGAGTGCACGTCGCCCTGGTCACCTCGGCGGCCAAGTCCGCATACGACATGGCGTTCTATTGCGTGCGACCCACCGGGACGCTACTGGCGGTGGGGCTGCCTGCCCGTGAAATCTCGTTTCCAGCGATTCTGATGGCGGCTGGTGAGATCCAGATCAAGGCATCTGCCGTCGGCACCCGGGAAGATCTGAGCGAGATCTTGGCGATGGGAGCAGCCGGGACCGTTCGTTGCCAGGTATCCACACGCCCCCTCGCCGA
>Ga0208688_1000701_pt1 | contig 17392 bp, 13 predicted proteins | sample June2015DPH_6_15_FD_184696 | JGI IMG/M metagenome (GOLD analysis project Ga0208688, IMG submission 184696) | Peatland microbial communities from SPRUCE experiment site at the Marcell Experimental Forest, Minnesota, USA - June2015DPH_6_150... | ecosystem: Environmental > Terrestrial > Soil >... | reverse complement strand
GGACCACAGAGGTCACGGAGAAGAGATGCAGGCAAAGACTGTGGGTCAACAGACAAGGAACCGTAACCTTGTAATCCCTGCTGGCGCGAGCAGAAGTACTTTTCTCTGTGGTCTCTGTGCGCTCTGTGGTGAATTTTTTCTTCGCGGCAGGAGAAGAAGATGGCCCCGGCCTCGTCCAAGGACATGACGGCCGTGCCCACGTCGCCTTGGGGATTATCGATATTTCAGTATCAGATTGTGGGGATCGTTCCGCCGTCGATTACGTGCTCTCTTCCCGCGATGAAGGAAGCGCGATCGGAGACGAGGAACGCGACCAGCTCAGCAACGTAGCGCAGACGTGCTTGCCGCGCAGGGCGGTCGAGTAATCGAGCGCGCGAGGCAAATAGTCAGGCATGGACTACTGCTTGTGACTTCACCGGCACGATCTGCGCGACGCGTTCCATGACCTTCTTGTTTTGGGCCGCCTTCTTCAGGTCGTACTCTGCTTGCAGGCGCATCCAGAATTCGGGAGTGCTGCCCAGCAGGCGGGAAACCTTCAGGCACATGATCGCAGACAGAGGCTTCCGCTCGGCCAAAATGTCATGAACCATTTGGCGCGACACGCCCAGCGCCTTCGCGACGGCCGTGACGGACAGGCCGACCTCGGGAAGAATATCTTCCCTGAGAATCTCGCCCGGATGTACGGGTGGCAATCCGTTCTTACGATCCATCGTTTCCTCCCTAATGGTAGTCTTCAAAATCGACATCCTCCGCGTATTCACCTGACCAGGCGAAGGTGATGCGGTAGTTTCCGGTGACGCGCACCGACCATCTCGGCGGGCTGCCGCGCAGGCCGTGGAACCTGTACCCGGCCAAGTTCATTTCCTCCGGCCGCGTCGCCACTTCCAGCAACTGAAGAATACGCACGCACTTCCTGACATATTGGGCGCCGATCCGGCGTGTCTTGCCGGTGAGGTAGATCTCTTCTAGCCCTTTATGCCTGAAGCCGCCGACCATTTTCCCACTATAAACCAAAAGGCTTACAGTGTCAACTATTTAGTTGACACCATCCGGTAGCGGGTCGAGCCGGGGCGGCAATCGCTTTGATTATGACGAATTCTGTCAACCCGATTTCTCCCCAGTGACGGCTTTATGCCGGGCGGGACGACGAGGCGCCCGCTTTTCATCCTCATTGGCCCTTTAGTGCATACTGCGCGGCATCGCCGCAAGCCAAGAAGGATTTCATCCCGCGCCTGCGGGACCACAGAGGTCACGGAGAAGAGATGCAGGCAAAGACTGTGGGTCAACAGACAAGGAACCGTAACCTTGTAATCCCTGCTGGCGCGAGCAGAAGTACTTTTCTCTGTGGTCTCTGTGCGCTCTGTAGTGAATTTTTTCTTCGCGGCAGGAAAAGAAGATGGCCCCTAGTGCTACAACGCGGCGGAGCCGCAACCAAAAGCAGATTCTTCGCTACGCTGCGCTCCGCTCAGAATGACATGTCATCCTGATCCCGCCTTGCGGGAGAAGGATCTGCTTTTCTTCGCGCCGCGCGATGAAGTTGGCGCCTATTGCTACAGAATGCTTCCTCTTAAACTTCCCGGTTCAGGTTCAAATCGCTTCTGCTACTTTCGTGGGAAGACGTACTCGCCAGAGGGGTCTCTCTGTTTGAGGGCTTTGACCTGTTCCTTCTCCACCACAAACTCCCAGACCAGGTCGGAGAATTCCTTGACATGGAACTTGAGGCCTTTGTACGGCATCAGTTTTTCCTCAGGCGCTCCGGGAAACACCAGGTAGAGGCTCCCGTCCTCCTTCAGCACGACCTGGAACTTGACGCCGGTCGGGTTCTCGTAAGTCCCGGCGAGTTGCTGGAGGAGCTTGGGGTCGACAGTCTCAGGTCGGCGCGTGAAGCTGGCCTCGGCCTCGTCCAAGGACATGACGGCCGTGCCCACGTCGCCTTGGGGATTGGTGACGAAGTTCAGCGACCACTTTCCGTAGATCTCGTCGTCGGGTGTGTCGAAGCGGTCGTAGTGGAAGCGGGTCAGGGGGAGCTGGATCTTGTGGAAGTCGAACTGGAGCTGTCCGTCTTTCATCCCGATCTTCAGGACTCCGTAAGCGGGGTGCTGATACTCGCCCACGTAATCCGCGAGGGCGTGGGAGGCCATGGTGTTCGGGGCGCGCTCCGCGCCCGCCTTGGCCCGAGCTTCTGTCCCGGCCTTTTTCCCCTTCATCCTTATCGCCAGCAAGCGGTCGCTCCAGGGGGTCTGGTCCAAGCCCAGAAGACGCTCCTACACGTTAAAGCTAATGGTGTTATAGAGACTGGCGCAGTGGTTCCCGATCACAAAGACTATGACGCCGATCCCCTCTCGGGGCATGAAGGAGACCTGGGAGTGGAACCCATCGAGGTCCCCGCCGTGGTAGGTGAGTAGGTGTCCCCTGTATGAGGCAGTGTTCCGGCCCATGCCATAATTCGAGTTCAGCAGTTCCCAGAACCCCCGCGTCTCCGCCATGGTGTTGGGGAGCGCGATAGCCGGCTGCAAAGTGGCTTTGAGCACGTTCGAGGGAAGCACCTGCTTGTCCTGGTATTTCCCGTCATTCATCAGAGCGATGAGCCAGTGGGACATCTCCTGGATGTTGGAGATGATGGCGCCGCAGGGGGCCACTCCCGCCGTGTCCTCGTAGTAGGGGATCTTGTAGAGCTCCATGGTATCGCGCTTCTCGGTGAAGGGCACGCCGTGGTCGTCCTGCTTGAGCATCTCCGCCACGGAGTAAACGCTAGCGTTCATGTCCAGAGGTTTGAAGATCCTGTCCCGGACGAATTCCTCCCAGGTCTTGCCGGACTGCAGCTCGATGAGGTAGCCGACGGAGGCGTACATCATGTTGTTGTAAAGAAAGGTTTGCCGCAGGGGTTCCTTGGGCTCCATGTACTTCAGTCGTGCGAAGAGCTCCTTGCGCGTAAGCTCTGCTTTGTACCAGATCATGTCGTGTCGGGTGATCCCCGTGCGGTGGGCGAGCATGTCACGGAGGGTGACGTTGTTATTGAGAGCGTCGTCGTAGAAATGTAGGGCGGGGACCGACTCGCGGACCGGCTCGTCCCAGGTCAGCTTCCCCTCCTCGACCAGCAGACCTGCGGCCACCGCCGTGAAGAGCTTGGTGTTCGAGGCAATTTGGCAAAGCGTGGTGGGGGTGAAGGGCAGCTTCTTCTCGAAGTCGCGGTACCCGTATCCCTTGGCGAACACTAGCTTGTCCTTGATAACGATCCCCACTCCCACGCCCGGCGCATTCCAGTCCTTCAAGACCTTTTCCATGTAGGAATCGAAGCCCTGGAGCCTCTTGGCGGTCTCCTCGTCCTGGGCCTTCAGGCTCCGCCCGGAGGCCAGCGCCACCAGGCCGATGACGAAAATCCACGTATATACCTTGAGTCTCATCGCACACCCTCTTCGAGCTGCGTTCATAGAAAAACCTCCCCAGAACTTACTTGCTGGACACTGCTCTCAGTAAGACGCCTCGGTGAAGCAATCTGTTAGCAATGATGACAGAACGAACCTGGGAGTCTGTCGGAGAGAGATTATAACTCTGGATCGGGCACGCCCAAGGATTTCTCCGAAGAAATATTTCGTTCATTGTTAATAGCGGGGTGAAGGCTTGTAGGATGAGGTTATGAGCAAACAGATGGGCAATTGCGATTTGAACCAAGCCCTGTCTCTCCCTCCGCCGCACTACTCTTCATCTTCTTCTCGTGCGGCGAAGATTCTCTACAACCATCGCTTGGCCCAGGATGGCCGGAATTGCCGATTTTCGATTGCCGATTGCCGATGGACATTGGAAGGAGTTGCCACACCACTTTTTCAATCGTCAATCGGCAATCAGCAATCGGCAATGAAAACTTGGTCTTTGGTTGCGACTAATCGGGTTCGTGTTGAGGAGAATTTTGCCGGAGAAGCGGGACAGGATGATTCTGCTCCCCGTGATCGGGTCGCAGCTCATTGTCACGACGAGCCTTTTCCTGATGCCGTTATTGATCGAGACGCTCAAGCTTGACGGTGGACTTTCGGGGAAGGCCGCTGGGTTGCTATTGAGCATGGAACTGGCAGTGTCGGCGTTCGCTACTTTATGTCTGTCGGCGCGGGTCCGCAACCATTCAGCGCGGCACTGGGCATTGTATTGTAGGTATATTCGTTCTTGTGTTGAACGGTGTGGCTTTGGGGCTTTATGGCGCGGTCAAGTTGCGAGGCGCGGAAGGGCCGCCGATGTCCGCTTCTCTGACACGATCGTTTCCTTCTATCCACCCTTCACTGATAAGAAGGACCGGCTTTTGCAGTGGCTGCTTTCCGGCTAGATCGTGCTTTACGAACTGCATCGGTGCGGCGGGTCTTTCTCTCTCCGGACGGCAAAGAGGGATCTCTATTTGGATTTATGGATTCGAGAAGCAGAGAAAGCGCGCTCTTCAAAGAAAGCAAGACGCGAGCACGATGCGGTTCAGGGAGAGCGAGAGCGAGCCGGGTGGTGGCGCTGGCCATCTCGATTGCGATCAAGGCGCGGTCGTATATTACGCTCGGGTCGGACTCAGGATGCAGCTTCTGCAAGACATCGGCGATAACCCGGGCATTTTTGAGCGTGTCTTCGACATTGAGTGCACGCAGTTCTATCGATGCGCCCACGCAACTCCATATTTCGATGAAGGCAGGGTTCGAAGCCTGTAGTTCGGCCATCCGGTCGACAATAATTCCAATCAGGTGGTTCGGGTAATTCCTGCCCTTCTGGATGGAACGGCGAATCCCCGCCGCTAAGGTTTCCGAAATTGTGGAAGTATAGCGGGTCCACATTTCGCGCACGATCGCCAGTTTCATCGGGAAATACTGGTACACCGAAGCGATCGGCATCTTCGCCTCGCGTGCGATTTCGCGCATGGAGACACTTTCATATCCACGCGCCGCGAACAGGCGGAGAGCGACCTCCAATACGGTTTCAAAGCGAGCCTGACTACGTTCCTGACGCGGTATTCGCTTTACTTGCGTCCTGCTGTCAACATGAAACATTGTTCCCTCATACAGACTATACACCATTCGATGCAAGCGGAGAGGAGCGATGGTAGTGGGTCAATTTGATGTAGAGGCGGCTTTACGCCGCCATTTGGCTTTACGCCGCCATTTGGCGAGGTAAACTCGCCGCTACAGCATCAAATTGACCCACTACCAGAGCGATGGCTTAGCCCCCGACGAGCTCCTATTCCATAGGAGACATATGCGGCTCGTGTCGTGGATGGCAGCCAACAAAAGTGGTCACCGAGCCAAATGCTCATTTGACAAATATGACTGTCGATCATATTCTTTTGAAGTTGTTTGGCCTGGGCAGGGCGCAGGACGCAGGCGCTTCCAAGAAAAGCTGCTGACTAGGGCGCGACGGAGCTTGACGGAAGGGGCAGGAGAGGTCATGGTCGTTACGCGTCACAACCGGTTTGTGCTCGCCGTCGACCTGGGAACATCGGGCTGCAAATGTGCATTGGCGGGGCTCGACGGAGTTGTCCGGAAATGGGCCTTCCGTCCTGTCCCTTTACACATCGTGGATCAAATTGGTGCAGAGCAGGCACCTGAAGATTGGTGGAGCGCATTTATCGGCGCTGCCCGGGAACTTATAGGAATGCTGCCGGAGCTGGGTGGGGAAATCGCAGCCATTTGCTGTTCCTGCCAGGGAGAATGTACGGTTCCTGTCGATCGGACAGGTGGACCGCTACATCGGGCGATGTCATGGATCGATATGCGTGGGGCTGAAGCTATCCGCCGCAAGGCTGGGAACCGAATGCTTGCTGTGGCCGGATACGACCCTGTCAAGTTATGGCGTTGGATCAGCCGCACGGGCGGCGCTCCGGCTCTCTCGGGGAAAGACCCTGCGGGACACATGGCCTTCATCAAGGAAGTGTGGCCTGCAATCTATGACCAGACTTATAAATTTTTGAACGCCCTCGACTATATGAACCTGCGCCTCACCGGCCGGTTCGTTGCCACGGTGGACTCCATTCTGACCTCATGGGTCACCGACAATCGTAATGCTGACGATATCCATTATGACCGGAAGCTGGTTGCCCAATCCGGCATTGCAAGGGAAAAGCTGCCGGAGATTGTACGCTGCACCGATGTGCTCGGTCCTCTGTGCCCTTTGGCTGCCGAAGAACTAGGGCTCCCTCGGGATACGGTCGTGGTGGCGGGTGCCGTTGATAATTCCGCGGCGGCGATTGGATCGGGGGCTGTTCGGGATGGCGAGGCTCATCTCTATATCGGTACCTCATCCTGGATGGGGGCGCATGTTCCCTTCAAGAAGACAGATGTGTTTGCGCACATTGCCTCTGTGCCTTGTGCGGTGAGCGGGCGCTATCTGGCGGTTGCTCTCCAGTCGTCGGCGGGTTCCAATCTTTCCTTTCTATGCGACAAGGTTCTTTTCCATCAGGATGAGCTTGGTATGGAACGGCCCCCCGAAGCTTATTCCATTTTGGACAGAATTGCAGCGTCCGTACCGCCGGGAGCCCGCGGCTTGCTTTATACGCCCTGGATCTTCGGGGAACGCAGCCCGGTCGATGACCCGAGTTTGCGGGCTGGTCTGCTGAATCTGTCCTTACAGCATTCTCGCGAAGACATTATCCGTGCATTCCTGGAAGGGGTTGCTCTTAACGCACGCTGGATGGCCGCACCGTTCAATCGTTTTCTCGGGAAGCCGCTCGATCAAGTCACCATGGTTGGTGGGGGTGCGACCTCTGACGTCTGGTGCCAGATATTTGCAGACATATTGGGCATTCCTATTCGGCAAGTCAGGGCTCCAATCCAGGCAAACGCCCTGGGAGCAGCTCTGATCGGCTATGTGGGGATTGGTGCTCTTTCTTACGATGATATCCCGGGCCTGACGCAGATCCGTCGAACCTATCTGCCCGATTCTGGGAGGAAGGCCCTCTACGACGAAATCTTCGAATCTTTTAAGCTTGCATACCGGCGTCTAGCGCCTTTGTATCGAAGGTTAAATCTACGCAAGAAAGTGCATCCATGAACTTCGATCAAGCGCGCCGCGAGGTCATTGCGACCTGCCTGGATCTGGCCGATAAGGGATACCTGGCAGGAACAGGGGGGAATGTCGCCTACCGTATCGACGACGAGCATTTCGCGGTCACTCCCTCGGCAACCGACTATTACGCGATGGGGCCGGAAGATATATGCGTGCTCCGCCTGGACGACCTTGTGCGCGTAGCAGGGGATCGTCAGCCCTCTGTCGAGCACCGGCTGCATGCCCACCTTCTGCGTGCTCGGCGAGACTGCCGCGCCAGTATTCACACGCATCAGCCGATTGCCAGCGCCTATACCCTGCTCGGACGCGCCCTGGAGATTCGTCATCCGCGCCACCAAGCCCTTCTGGGGGCGGAGGCTGCTTTGGTAGGCTATGGACCTTCGGGCACAAGTTGGCTTGCGTGGAAATTGCGGAAGGCGCTTCGGCCGGGGATCAATGCTTATCTTATGCGCAACCACGGTGTGGTCTGCTGCGGTCCGACGCTGGGCGAGACGGTGGCCAGGGTTGAAGCCCTGGAGTTAGCCTGCACCACCTTCTTTCGCAATGCCATCAACAAGCGGGCAGGCTTGGGCTGCGAACCATCTTTGTCCGAAGTTCTAACCCTGTTTGTCAATTCCGGAGAGATGGAGTCTGTGCAATGAACACACCAGGTACGAGCCTCTCCTTGCTCGATAACCCTGTTTCGGAGCCCGCCTATGGCATCTCCGAATGGCCCGATACGGACGATATATACGCGCGTCTCGCGGCACTTGTTAAGCAACCCATACGTGCCATCCGCCGTGAAAACATGGAGACCGTGCTCAAGTACTTCCAGGAGAAGTGCGTTCAATCCCGGCGTCTTTCACAACAAGCGGAGCGGATCATTCCTGGCGGTATACAGCATAACCTTGCTTTCAACTATCCATTTCCGCTGGCAGTTACCAGCGCCCACGGTGCCTATCTCACCGACGTCGACGGCAACCGTTATATCGATTTCCTTAAGGCCGGAGGGCTGACACTGCTGGGCGCCAATGACGAAAATGTCCGGCAACAAATACATGCGCTGCTGGACTCCTGTGGCCCGGCAACCGGCCTCTTGCATGAGTATGAAGTCAAACTGGCCGAGTTGGTCTGCGAAGCTATGCCTGCTATCGAGATGTTCCGGATGCTGGGCTCGGGAACGGAAGGTGTGATGGCAGCGCTTCGGCTGGCTCGCGCCTATACGGGCCGAAATTGGGTTATCAAGATCGGTGGTGCGTATCACGGCTGGAGTGACCAGATGGTGTATGGCCTGCGGATTCCCGGCACTGGCCGCAGAGAGGCCGTCGGCATCCCAAGGCCATCTACAGCCTACACCCAGGAGCGCATCCCGAATGATCTGGGAGCTTTGCGGCGGACCCTGTGGCTCAATCGCTTGAGGGGCGGGACCGCCGCCATTATCGTCGAGCCACTGGGGCCGGAGAGCGGCACCCGTCCCGTCCAGCGCGACTTCAACCGCCAGTTGAGGGAACTCTGCAACGAATTTGACGCACTGCTAATCTTCGACGAGGTAGTTACCGGATTTCGCGTGGGCATGGGTGGCGCGCAGGGCTATTTCGGAGTTAAACCAGACATCACCGTGCTGGGAAAATGCCTGACCGGCGGTTACCCGATGGCTGGCGGCATCGGGGGACGACGCGATGTGATGATGTTGTTGGCGGGCGGCATTGGGACCACCTCCAAGCGTGCATTTGTGGGGGGAACACTGTCGGCCAATCCACTCTCCTGTGCCGCGGGCTGTTTCGCCATTCAAGAGATGCGGCGTACCGATGCCGCGGTGAAGGCAGGGCGTGCAGGGGATCGGTTGCGGAAAGGGCTCAGCGAAATCATTGACCGTCTGGATTTGCCGTATGTCACCTACAACCTGGGTTCGATTGTCCACCTGCATACCTCGGGCGTCATGCACTTGAGTATGCGCAATCCACTCAAAGTTATGAAAGAAGCGGGACCCCGCAAACACATGATGGAAGAAATGGGGGCGGCTTTCAGCGCCTATGGAGTAATCACTCTCGCGGGTAGTCGTATTTATACCGGGCTTGCCGATACCGATGCGGTGATCGATGATGCGCTGAACCGCTTCGAGGACGTGTTGAAGCTCGTTTAATTCAGGGGGCTAGGGTGGGTTTCGCACCACGGGTTTGGAAGGGCGGGGCTTTACAGGCTGCGGAAAAACCCTTCCAAGCTGTCATTCCGAGCGGAGCGAGGAATCTCGCTCTGAGTGTTTTCAAGCCAATGCGAGATTCCTCGTCGCCTGCGGCTCCTCGGAATGACACGCCAAACGAGTTTTTCCGCAGCCTGTAAAGCCCCGCCCTTCCGCCAGTTCTCCAAATGTGTCCAAGCGTGGTGAGAAATGCAGGCTAGGGTGGAGCGGACGCAGATTGAGACGCAATTGCTGGAAGGATGCCGGCGTCTTGCCAGTAAGGGGTTCTTCAACACTCCAGCGAACAGTTTTTCCATGCGGATTCCCGGAACCATGGAAATGATCCTGACATCCGGACTTGAGGATTGGCGGCAGATTGGAATCGCCCATCTCCACACGGCCTCGCTTCTTGCCCATGAGGGTTTGAGTGGACTCCATGCATCGATCTATCAGGAGCGTGCCGATGTCGGTGCTGTGGCGATTTCGAGTCCCAAGGGGGTGCGCCTGCTTGCCCGTTATGGCGGCCTGTTGCCGCCAGTCTTTGACGAACAGGTGAGACATATTGGTTCATCCGTCGGACCGCTGCCGGACGAGGAGAAGGCGCACGGGGACAGGGTGAGGAAGACATTCAGTCGAGGGGCTAATGCCGCACTGCTGGGCGAGCGGTTGCTGTGTCTGGGAATGACCTGCGAACGTGTTCTCTTCAACACCGAGCTTTATGAGAAATGCTCACAAGCGTATGTCATAGCCAAAGCATCCGGCAACCGGATCGGGTTCATACCGTTTTGGGTTCGACTGATCGCCAACCGTCGCTTATTGAACGACGAACGCCGCGCCGCTGCAAGTTATCGCAACGGTCATATCCCTGAAGGCATAAACGCATATTGAGGTGGACGAAAATAGGTCTTGACTTTGGGGTCCACCTCCTATATTAGGAGCATTGCTCATATTATTGAACGAGCTGAACCCGGCTCATCGCTCTAAGGTAGCCATTTGATTCAGCTCTGGAGGCGGATCATGCGATTCTTGGCGCGTTATTTTCTGTTGATCTTGTCTTTCTCTCTGCCGGCGCTGCTGCTGGCGCAATCCACACAATCCACCATCCTGGGCACGGTAAAGGATGCAAGCGGGGCAGTCATTCCCTCGGCGCAAGTCGTCATCACCGATACGGACAAGGGAACCTCGGCAAACTATATCACCGATGCGAATGGTAATTACCAGGCTCAGGGCTTGCCTCCGGGCAGATACAAGCTCGAGGTGACGAAGCCCGGCTTTCAAACCAAGTTGATCGAAGGCCTTGGATTGACCGCCCGCCAAGAGCTTCGTGTCGATGTAAATCTGGCAGTCGGCGCCACCCGGCAGGAAGTCACTGTGAACGCCGGTACCGCAGGGGCCATCGAGACGGAGACCTCCTCCATTGCCTCCACGCTCAATACGCAGAGCGTGATGAACCTGCCGGCAAACTTTCGTGCCAGTGGCGGCACCAGCCCACTCAATCTCATTCAGACGCTTCCCGGTGTGCAGCCCGATACCGGTCCAGGCACCACCACCCCGATATCGAATGGAACCCCCAATATTAATTTCTCCGTGCAAGGCGGCCAGCCTTTCCAAACGGAAACCTCGGTCGACGGCATTTCGACGCAGAACGTCAGAAACAACACGCCGCTCTCCGATGCCTTTCCTTCCACGGATTCGGTTGCCGAGATTCGTGTCGATGGTGTCAACAATAATGCCGAATTCGGACAAGCCGGAGAAGTCACCACCGTGACCAAAGGCGGAACCAACCAGGTGCACGGAGGGCTTTTCTGGTATCACCAGAATCGCGCCCTCGACGCCGTCACCTACGGAACGCCCGTCAACCCGATAACCGGGCAGGCGGAAAAGCCGCAGAAGATCGGCAATGACTTCGGCGCCAGTGTGGGCGGCCCCCTAGACATTCCGCACGTCTACAATGGGCACGACAAGACATTTTTCTTCGCCACCTATGAAGGATTCCGTTTCCCCAGGCAATCCACGATTGAGGATCTGGTCCCGACGCCAGATATGCTAGCGGGGAACTTCAGTCAGGAAGTGCCGTACCTCCTCGATCCCTACACCTTCGGGCTTTATCCGAATACGACCGTCAATCCGATCAGCGCTTCCGCCAAGCCGTTCCTGAACTTCTTCCCCGCGCCGAATGTCGGCAACTATCCCACCCTTGCCGCCGCGGAAGCGGGCCCCGGCTATAACTATGCCGCGAATCGAGACAGCAGTTATGGCTCCAACCAGTTCGACGCCCGCGTCGACCAACATTTCAGCCAGAAGCTGCAAGGTTTCGCCAGATTTACCTTCAAGAACCTGAATCTTCTTGCTCCTCAGGATCTGAACATACAATCCATCACGAATTTCGATAATTACCGGATCCTTGCCGGCTCTCTCGTATACAGCTTCACCCCCAATCTGGTGAACGAATTCCGTTTTGGCTTGACGTTCGAGCACAACGGCCTTCGCAACTCACTGGATGGCGGCCCCTACACGGCTGCCGCCGGCTTTGATCCGGTTGGTCCGGACGAACCAGCCAATGGTGCGACGGAAATTTATTTTCCCACCGGTCTCACGACACTTGCCGCCGGCAATCTCAATTCAACATCTATGAGCCACTTGTTCCAATATGCCGATAATCTGACCTGGGCAAAGGGAAGACATACGATAAAATATGGGCTTGATATCCGCACCCTTCAATCCCTCACCACGCTCGGCGCCTTTGGACTCAATAATGTCGAAGTCTTCGCCTTTACAGGTCAAATTACCTCCTATCCGAATGCGCCTGCTGTCGCCAACGAGTTTGCAGACTTTCTGGCTGGAACCCCTGTGGCGACGCAGTATTACACGCTGATTCCCAAAAACGACGGGAGGTCGATTTATTACGGCTTCTACGCACAAGACGAGTGGAAGGCTTTGCCCAAGCTGACGGTCTCCTACGGCCTGCGTTACGAATACCATCCGGCTTATCACGACACCCAGGGCGCCATCGGTAACTTCGATCCCAGCAATTCAGGAACCGGGGCGGTCGTCTACCCCGATGGCTCTCAAAATCTGCTCGATCCGTCGTTTCTGGCCAGCTTCGATGCTTGCGGATACGGTCCTGCAAGCACGCCTTACGCAAATTGCACTCCCGTGCTCTCCAACAGCCAGGACCATCTTCCCAGCAGCCTGCGCAGGTCGCAAAAGGATCGCATCCTGCCTCGCATCGGATTCGCTTGGCGGCCCTTCAACGATGACAAGACTGCCATCCGTGCCGGCTTTGGCGTGTATAACACGACTATGCTCGGCAGGGTATTCTTCTCTCTGACCGATACCTTGCAGGCCGCGACGAACACGTACTACAACTACCTGACTCCCACCGGCCTGGCCTATTATTGGCCGCAGACAAGTCCAGGGTCGGGTGCGGTAACGCCCGTGTACGGCTCGGCACGCATGTCGACCGCCAACCAAATCGACTGGAAAGATCCTTACTCCATGCAGTGGAACCTTTCCATCGACCACGAGTTTCGGGGGAATACCGGCACGCGCATCTCCTACATCGCGATGCAGACCAACAATCTGGTATACGCACCCAATCTGAACGATATGTCCTATTCGAGTGCCACCAAAGCCACGGACCGTCCGCTCACCGATCGCCCCTTTCCGAATTGGGGTGCGGTGGACACTCTCATGACGGGTGCGGTGGCAAACTATGAATCGTTGCAATTGGAAGCCAACCACCGCTTCCAGCGTGGTTTCACCTTCGACTCAACGTACACGTGGGCCAAGAACCTCGCCGACAATCAGGGGACGGCACCGGCATCCTTCGCGGCTGAAAACGGAAGCAACGAGGGAGCGGTCGTTTCTAAACCAGACAACCGTTTACTCTTCTACGGAAACGTCTATGGAACCCGGCGTCAACGCTGGATCTCGACCGCCGTGTACGACCTTCCCTTCGGACGCGGCCAGAAGTTCGGCGCCAGCATGAATCGTCTGGAAAACGGGCTGTTGGGCGGCTGGCGGTTGAGCAACATCTTCCTGCTGCAAACCGGTCCTTATCTCTCGGCGTATATTCCGGGCGACGACGCCGACCCTTCCGGCACCGGGTCAGGCGTTCTGTACGGCCGCACTCAACATCCTGACGTGGTGGGAAAGATTTATCCCGCCCACCAGAGCAGAAACCAGTGGGTCAATCCCCTGGCCTTTGCATGTCCCAGTAACAGCGGTTATACGGCCACTTCCTATGCGGGTAATCCGTGCAGCGTGGGGGTGACTTCGGATCCGATTGGACGTTACGGCAACGAGGGTGTTGGCGATATCCTCGGTCCTGGAACTGTGAACTGGTCAGTCGGCCTCAACAAACAGATCGCGATTACCGAGAGGGTAAAATTGCGCGCGGAAGTCACCTTCACTAACGTGTTGAACCACACCAACCTGAACGATCCATTCCTGGATATCACGAACCCAAATTTTGGAAAAATTACTTCCGCCCGTGGATCCGATTTTGGAGGCAATCGCACCGGACAAGTTTCAATGCGGCTTGAATTCTAGCTATAGTTCATCCCGCGGGTGGCGCCCCGATGCATCGGGGCGCTACCCGCGAGAACTTGGCATGAAACTACCTCCTTGTTTGATGTCCGTCAAAGCCCTTATAGAACATGAATAGCTCATATCGGGCCGCGCGTCTATGTGGCCCAATGCGAACGCCACACCGATCCAAATCAGAAGACGTACTTCACTTCCACGGCTACGGCCATTTACCGGTAGTTCTCCATGAGCTTCCAGCCTGCCTCGACAAACTGGCTGAGCGTCCGTTGCGTCGCGCCGAAACCGACGAATTCCGCAGGCGACATTCCCTCCGGTTCATAGGCGCGCATGAATTCCGGCATCTGGCAGAGCCGCTCGATTACGTCGGCGGGTATCGGCTTGTCGATGCGCTCCTCACGCGGCAGGTCCTTGGCAACGAAACTCTCCTGAAACGCCGGCGCGATGGACATCAACAGGTCAGCCCCGGCCAGTTCGGTAAGGTGGTAGTTGCCGCGCAATGCCGCGATCAGCAGCACGGCTTGGTAGCCCCGCGCCTTATATATTCGATAGGCGCGTTTGGTAACGGCCAGGCCGGCCTGACGAATATCCGACTCACTCGCCGCGGCCTGCGTGTCGTGGGCAACCTCCCGCAGGAAATCGTCCAGACGGCCGATCATGATCACGGCGAAACACCTTCCTGGCTCGATCCCTTTGGCTTGGGCGCGCTGGATGCCGGCCATGTGCCGCTCCCCGATGGCGATGGCCTGCGGCACTGTGAAGCTGACGGTCATGGTAATGGTGGTTCCCTCGGCGATGCACTCCTCCATGACATCCAGACCCGCGCTGGTGGCCGGCAGCTTGACGGCGATATTGGGCGCCCACGCGTGATACCGCTGGGCCATAGGCAGCATGCAATCCCGGTCGCCGGCGCGCCCCGGATTGACCTGTCCGCAGACAAAGCCCGATTGGCCTTGGCTGGCTTCGTATTCCGGCATCAGTTTCTCGGCCGTCCTGGTCACCGCAATCTGCATCAGCGCTTCGGCTTTCTGCTCCGGCGGCAGGTTACGCGCCAGCACCGCCTCGATAGCCGGGGCCCACAGTTGGCGGTCTTTCACCAAAGCCAGGTTCGCCAGATATGGATTCGTGGTGACGCCGATGGCCCCGCGTTCCAGGCCAAGCGCCAACTCGGCCGCCTCGGCCGAGTCGTGCCAAAACTGTGTGCCGGTATTGCGAATCATCCAATCCAGGTAGGTTTGATGCGGCATGATTTTCCTCGTATCGTTAATCGTCATCGGACCTGACACCCCGGTGATTTCCGACGGGCTGGCAGTTTTAGAAGGATAGCCTCTTGAACCGCTATTCTATAACGCCATCGGCCAGTGCCGGTTCCGAAATATCACTCCTTGGAGGAAAATGTTGAATTTCTGATTGACGGGCAGGATGAGCCGTGAAAAACTCAATCAGGGTTCTAAGGGGGAGAAGCAAATGCTAAATAAACTGGAAACGGTCCAGGTCACCCGGCGAGAGTTCCTGGGTGCGGCCGCCTTGACGGCCGCACAGTACAAACGGGTTCTCGGCGCAAATGACCGTATCGGCATCGGGTTCATCGGGTTCGGGTTGATCGGCAAACAGCACGTGACCGATTTCAAGAAGTTCGGCGATGTCGATCTGGTGGGTCTCTGCGACGTCTACAAGCCGCGCTTGGAGGAAGGTCTCGAGTACATCGGAAATCCCCGCGCGAAGGGGTACAGCGATTTCCGCAAGATGTATGAGAACAAAGACATTCAAGGGGTCATTGTGGCCACGCCGGACCACTGGCACGCGTTGCTCACCATCATGGCCTGCGCGGCGGGCAAGGACGTGTATGTCGAAAAGCCGATGACCCTGTTCATCGACGAAGGCAGGTGGATGATCCAGGCAGCGCGCAAATACAACCGCATCGTGGTTGTGGGCGCGCAGCGGCGCCATGGCAAAGGTGTTGCGGAGGCCAAGAAAGTCATCGAAAGCGGCCAGCTTGGGAAGATCCATTCCATCCGGATCGCCTCCTACCGCAATATTTATCCCGGATTCGGCAAGACTCCCATCGAAGATCCCCCGCCCGAGATCGACTACGACATGTGGCTCGGTCCCGCCCCCAAGAAGCCGTACCAGAAGCACCGCGCCCTGTACCATTTCCGCTGGTTCTGGGACTATTCCGGCGGCCAGATGACCAACCTGGGGGCTCATACCATAGACCAGGTGCTGTGGTGCATGAACGTGAAGGGTCCGACGCTGGTGATGTCCACCGGCGGCCGGTTCGCGTTGGAAGACGACGGCGAGACGCCGGATACCCAGGATGCCCTATGGCAATTTCCGGGCGGTTTCACCGTGAGTTTTGCCATCCGCGAAGCCAACGCCTTGCGCGGCGATACCGCCACGCGCGGGCAGGTCTACTTGGGGACCAAGGGCAGCCTGGTGCTTGCCGGCGGCTACGAGGTCATCCCGGAGAACAAGATCGATCCGGTCAACGACATCCCGCGTTTCACAGGACAACCCATCGGCGGTCCGGTCTATAGCGATGTGAAGCCGACGCCGTGGATTCAGGGTTACAAGGGGGGAGTGGAATCCGACGCCCGCTACGGCACCGGCGGTGAAGACACCATGGCCATGAACGAACGCGACTGGCTGAGCAGCATGCGGACTCGCCAGCGCCCCCTGTGCGAAGTGGAAGATGGCCACAAGGTGGCAGTGGCATGCAACTTGGCCAACATGTCCCTGCGGCTCGGCCGCGCCATCAAATGGGATCCGGATAAGGAGCAGGTGATCGGCGATAAGGAAGCCGCCGCTATGTGCTACAAACCCTATCGCGCCCCCTGGGACCGCGTTCTCAAGAGCCTGGGGTTGTAGGGGTACGGCTTGCCGTACCCTCTTTGTTCGGTCGCGCGATAAAGATGAAGAGGGTACGGCAAGCCGTACCCTCTTTGTTCGGTCGTGCGATAAAGATGAAGAGGGTACGGCAAGCCGTACCCTCTTTGTTCGGTCGTGCGATAAAGATGAAGAGGGTACGGCAAGCCGTACCCCTACAACCAGGGCGCAGATCCGCTGGCGAATGGTTTTAGGGGCCGGCGCTACGTTGGGAGGAATCATGACACGGAGAGATATTTTGGCGCTGGCCGGGGCGGCTCCCGCTTGGCTCGCCTCGATTTCAACTGCCGCGCCTGCGCCGGGCAATCCGCCGCGCATGGGCGGAGCGCCAACTGCGTTCTCGCTGCGCATCCGGGCGAGCCGCGCCGGCGGGCAGCCGTTCGATATGATCGAGCACTGCCATAACATCGGACTGGCGGGCGTGCAGACGAATCCTCCGTCCACGGATCCGGATGCGATCAAGAAGTTCCGGGCGCGGATCGAAGGCTACAACATGCACCTCGTCTGCGATCCGCGGTTGCCACATCAGAAGAGCGATCTGGATGCGTTCGAGACGCAGGTGAAGGCCTACAGGGAAGCGGGAGCGGTCGCGTTCCACGCCGCGCTGACCGGACGCCGGTACGAAGACTTCGACAGCTTCGGACCCTGGAAGACGATGTTCGAGGGCATCAAGGCTTCGGTCGAACTGGCGGAGCCGCTCCTGCGGAAGTACCAGATGCGCCTGGGCCTCGAAAATCATAAAGGATACCGGGCCGCCGAGCAGGCCGCCTGGCT
>Ga0208688_1000699_pt1 | contig 17419 bp, 22 predicted proteins | sample June2015DPH_6_15_FD_184696 | JGI IMG/M metagenome (GOLD analysis project Ga0208688, IMG submission 184696) | Peatland microbial communities from SPRUCE experiment site at the Marcell Experimental Forest, Minnesota, USA - June2015DPH_6_150... | ecosystem: Environmental > Terrestrial > Soil >... | reverse complement strand
TACACCAGCGGGTTCTGGTTCTGCTCTGGACCCAGAGTAATGGGCAAATTTCCGTAACACCTCGCGCGGTCCCTGCGCCTGCGGAAGAAAAGCGTGACAGATCAACGCTGCCCGCAATATCGCGGGCAGGGCGTATGTCATCACGCCAATCGTGGAGCTGATGTTTGGTTCTACAAGCCCAGACTTTAGTCTGGGTAGATGACAACTCCATCGTGTTCGCCGGATCAGGTAGATGGTGGGTTAATGTTACCCCGGCCCGCTACGCTCGCATAGCTGCGAGGAACATTCCGCCCACACCATTCTATGTTGGCAGTTAGCTCAATTGGCAGAGCACGGGTCTTTGAAGCCTGAGGTTGGAGGTTCGATGCCTTCACTGTCAGCCACAATTTGATGCGGGGTAGAGCAGTCTGGTAGCTCGCTTGCCTCATAAGCAAAAGGTCGTCGGTTCAAATCCGACTCCCGCAACCATTTGAAGTAACCCCTGGGGCTGGGGTTTACCCGACACCGTATAGGTTAGGTGTGGCCCCCACAATTTAACTACATCCCCGACGTGAAGAACGGCGGGTCCATAGCTCAGCCCATTAGGGTTGGGCTATTCGTGTTTTTGGAGCAATCATGGCAAAGTCAGATTCGGCATTTACCGATCCATCATATCGCAGGCCGAAGACTTTCACTAAGTCTCCTAAGATTGATGCACGAACTTTGGGTCTTGGCAATAACAACGTTGCCGCAGCCGCAACGGATCGTAGAAACAATTTCAATGAAGTTGATTTGCTTCAAGTACCACAAGCAACCGAAAGAACTCTTAATCAAAACCTTGGTGATGTGGGCATGCGCACACATGCTCAAGAGTCCTTGAATGCCTCTCTTACAGTAGGCAGGGGTCCAGATATGAATCGTCCAAACGGTGCAAATACCAATGGCCCTGGTACAGTTCAAGTAGGAACAAATGAAATGTCTTCCTACAGTGATCGGATAAGACGTTAACAAACTTTCAGGAGATAATGCTTTGAAAACCAATCCTAATAGTTCAAGCATAAAACAATCCCCGAGAGTAGGTCAGATTCCAGACGCCGCTAGTGCTGAACGTCCACATAGTATCAATGGACAAGGTGCTCCAATGGAGCGTGTATTGAATCAACCTGGTGATACTAAGATGCGGGATAACTCACAAGAAGCCTCTAAGGTTTCAGTAACTAAGTCCAGACCAGAACCTACTAAAGTAGGTGGTGGTGCCTCTCACGCAGGACAAGGTGACCAAGCATTTGGTGGGGTTTACAATAAGATTTATTAGTGGGGCAACATGAAAAAGCTTGGGATATCTAAAAGCACGCTTCAGAGTCGTATCAGTGATGAGCAGAAAGCGCAGCGTGATTATAAGAAAAATGCTGCGCAGGCCAAGAGTAATGGCGACACTAAAACTGCCAATGTCATAATGCACATCGAGCGTGAAGAAGAAGAGCATGAAGGTATGCTCAAAGGCTTAAAAGGAAAAGGCATGAAAACAAATCCTCCTATGAGAGAAGTGCAGAAAAGTAAAACTGGAGCACAGTTTCCTGCACCTAAAAATAAACCTGCCATTGCAAAAGAAGCAAGTATACCACAGACTTTATTTACAGATAGACCACTGAATCAACCAGGAGATTCAGGAATGCGTCCACACGCTCAGGAAGCATTGCAAGCATCACTTGAAACAGGTCTTGGTAATGAAACGTTTCGCAGTAAGGGTGGGAACAAAAGTAGTTATTCACCAGATTCTTCAACGGGACACGTTTCACGTTATTAGAAGCATTAAAGTTTTGAAATAAAAGTAATAAAACAGTTTGGGGAGTTTGCTTTTACGAACTTCCAAGAAGTAACCGCGAAGGCGGAACTCCAGCACTCATAGAGGAAATCATATGGAAGCAGCACGTCTTAAGCCTGTCGAGGATAGAATCGACCGGGGAATCAATGGCCTGCCAACAGCGGGTTCAGTAGAAACAGGCAAAGCAGTTAATTATCCAGGGGGCAGCGTTATTGGTATTCCAGCACCTCTTTCCGCTGCAACACCGGCTCCAGAAAAAGCAATTAACTCTGGTTATGCTAATGTTGTTGACGGCAGAGTGACACCAGCTCTTTCCACCGATATGCTCAGCCCAAGCCAAAAAATTAGCAATGGGCAAGGCAAATTGTATGGTGGGCAACCTGACAACGATGAAGATGATGTTCCTTTGAGTGTTGAAGGCACCGGCACGCAGGAACTCGAAAGTTCGTTCGCATCGCATCGCGATGTAGCAGCGAGCCGTGGCACTGCACCGGCCAACGTAGCAACAGAGTAATAACTTATTCCCAAAAAGGAGCATTAACATGAAATCGAATCCGGCACCCGCAGTTGCAAAGCCAAGTCCCGCTGGGAAACAGTTTCCGCTGTCCGGCGCACACCAGCCTGTGCAACAGCAATCAGCCCCAAAGAAAGGGTAACCAATGGCAGACCGAGTAGACCAGAACAAAAACCTCACTGTCAAAGGTGGACCCGACGTTGCAGTGAAGAAAGTAGATCAAGTAGTGCTTAGCTATCCGCAGTTTGATGTCAATGCTGATAATCGAACAATGGAAGCAAAGTCCGCGACTAAGAGTGGCAGCGTAGATGCAGTAGGTGATGTTGCCCGCAAGACGCTGGACGATCTGGCCAACCTGCCTCAACCGCGTAAGCAGATGACGGGTCAACGGAACAGCAAGCACTATGATGAAAATGGTAAGGCATTCAAAACCTTCCCAGGAAATCTCACCGATAGTGACCAAGGAAACTAATCATGGCAAAACCAGTGTTTAAGTTGAAAAAGGGCGCACTTCACAAGCAAATGGGTGTGAAGCAAGGTGAGAAGATTCCTGTTGCCGATTTGCACGCAAAACTCGCTGCTGCTAAAAAGCGCGGCGATGTGACAACGGAACGTCGCGTAGTGTTCGCACTTAACGCGCGTCATTTTCATCATGGCAAAGGGCACGGGGGTTCTTAAATGCCTTATGTCAGCCTAGCGCAAGAAGGATTCATGCACGAGCATCCTGAAGTGCTTGGCAAGAAGGGACTCAAAGAGTGGGACAGTGCAACGAAAGGGATGCACCTTCCGAAGCATGTTCATGCAGTACGCACTGCCCCACCCGAAGCACGCCATGCACTTGTAGTAAATCATAAACATTTGCATCACAACAAAGGCGATGGAACGCCGTAGTTAACTGCGACTTGTAGCAGGGAGAAATACCATGGCTGAAACCACACCACCAGTAATAACATCCAATCTCTTAATGATCATTTCTCCTTTTCCGACGCGGAGTGAAACCTTAGTACTCCGCGCCGAGAAACTTTTTAATGATGGTGGAGAAGAGAAATTAGAGACGGACGAAAGACGCGATGCAGTTCAGTATTTGATGCTGATGCGCCCTGACCTGAGTAACGTAGAACTCGGTCGTATCTTCAAAGTGGGCGAGCAGACAATACGAAATGATAAGGAACTTATTCGCAAGCGTATGGCAGAGGAAGTAACTGACAAAGATATTTCTCTTGTTATATCCGATCTGATGCGAGGGCACGAATTGCTTAAGGTTGACCTAGCAGCCTCTAAGAAGGCTTGTAAAAAAGGCACCCCAGCATACCTGAACCATCTGAAGTTCGAGCAGGAAGCAGAATATAAGCTCATTGAACTTTTGCAGAGTTTAGGGGTTTACCCAAAGAACTTGGGTAACATGACCAAAACAGAGTTTATTTACAAAGCACACGTTGCCAAAGGTGGTGCGGTCAACGTGGCTACTATCCAATCGAGTGATGAACTCAAAACCATTGAGGCACAGGAAGTCAAACTGCTGCCTGGGGCTTTTGAGACCGATGAGGATAAAGAGATACGTGCTGCATTAGCAGCGGAGTTCGCAGAAACTACTGCAGTGCAGGAAAAAGAAGCTCCCACACTAATGGGGCCAACGAGGATACAACGTGGGTAGGCATTCCGCGCCACACTTTGAAGGTGCGGCGAGTGCAATGCTGACTAAGTTGACTAGGCAAGTTCCAATCGAACTTCACCTGCCAGCAGCACACCCAAGGCAAGCAGAGTTGATCAACGCATTTGATGCGCGTCGATTACCTGATGGTAAGGTAATCTTTAACCCAGGAACAGGTGGGTTTGATTATGCTGCATATTATGCTTTGCCTTTAGCATATCCTGAACTCAAGTTTGTAGTTGGAGCTTGCGGAACTAAGTTTGGTAAGACATACGGTTGCTCAATTCTTATGACCCGTATGGCATGGGATGTGAAAGACTCACTGAACTGGTGGGTTGCTCCTTCATATCGGCAGTCAGAGATGGCATACCGACTTGTGAAGAGGCTTCTTCCCAAAGATACTTATGTTGAGTATAAAGCAGACCTACGTTTGGAACTGATAGAGCCCGACGGTGGTTTTCACTCAGCAGTTGAGTTTAAGTCGGCAGAGAACGATGATAACCTAAGAGGATTCGGAGTTCATTTCGCTATCTTAGATGAAGCGGCCCGCATTGCTCAAGCTTCGTATGAGTCCGTTTGGACTACTATGACGCAGACTGATGGCCGCATGGTCATCATTTCTACACCAAAAGGCCGAAATTGGTTTTATGATGAATACCAGAAAGGCGAAAAATCTGGGCTGTTGCCTGGAGATGTGGATGAGAACCCAGAATGGCTCTCGATCCGAATGCCTACCTGGACGAATCCATACGTCAAGCCTCAGCGCATAATGACGATGAAGAAGAACATGCCTGGAGATGTGTTCGAGCAGGAAATTGCTGCTCGATTCATGTTGGAATCGGCTGGCGTCTTCCGTGGAATCGAAGGCTGTATCAGGAAAGGGCTGCTCAATCAATTTGGACAGCCACAAAACGAAACACCGCTCGCTGGACACCGTTATATCATGGGTGTTGACTTAGCGCGTAAGAAAGATTACACAGTAATTTTTGTGATTGATATTCTCCGTCGTCACGTTGTGTATTACGAGCGGTTCAATGATATGGCGTGGTCAGTGCAAAAGCGCCGCATCATCGAAGTATCGAACCATTATAACAGGGCAACCTGCTGGATGGACGGTACAGGCGTTGGTGATCCTATCGTTGAGGATGTACGGTCGGCTGGTGTCAGAACAGAATGCTTCATCATCTCGAATCGTTCTAAGCAGGAACTTATCGAGAAGTTGAGAGCAGATATCGAGTTCGGACGTATTACTTTCCCGCAGCTTCCAGTGCTCATCAAAGAACTAAGAAACTATGAGTACGAAATCAACAGCAACGGTAACATCAAGTATAGTGCACCTCCTGGGCAGCATGATGATACTGTAATTGCTTTAGCCCTTGCAGGTCACGGTTTGAATGTTAACCACGGCTTCGCTCGTGCAATGCAAGTGCGCGGCGTATAAAACTTAATCGGGCGGTGCCTCAATCACCGCCTGTTCACTTAGTGGGGTGGGCAAGTGCAGAGCGACCGACAGTTGTTGCTATGGTATCGAAAGTTCAATAAGCTTTATTGGAACGGGGAATTACCAGATAACACCGTAATCCATTGGGAACCTTGTTCTGCAGACAATGCTACTACTTGTCCTGTTTATCAAGTTGCAGACAATTGTTTCAAGATATTGGTTGATCCCGCTATTAGTGGGCAGCCTAAATGGTGGAAGATCATTCTTCTACATGAGATGTGCCATATAGCATTATGGCCTAAGCATTTACATCATGAGCATGGAAAGTTATTCAAAGAAGAAAAGAAGCGCATCTTTTTGATGGGTGCACTCGATAATTTGTGGTAAACAAGATGCGTGGGGCATCCTGAATGAAAATACCAAATTTAATTCCAATGCAGTCCGTAGGCGCGGCTAAGCCATGTGACATTTCGGTAATCATCGCACACCGTGGCCCAGAAATGGGTTTGTGGTTTACGATGGAGAGCTGCATGATGGGTTTGGAAAAAACTGGCCTCACTTACGAGTTCAGAATTTGTGCTAATGGTGAAGAGACAATCAGCGATGATATGCGCCGTATTCAGCACTGGACGGAGCAGGAAGGACACATAGGAGAGTTTTTCCATAGTGTTCAGCCTTTGGCTCCTCCAACCGCTCGGCAAATGGTCACAGAACACGCAAACGGAAAATATTTGTTCTTTTTTGATAATCACTGCCTACCGACGCCAGGATATTTCCTGCGCGGGGTACAGTCGATGGAAAAGTACAATATTGACTTTTTGCACTCAACTACAAAGTTCTTCTCTGGTGAAGGTACTGATTACGAGTATAAACTAAGCCTGAAGCGTGATTTTTGGACGCTTGAGCCTTATAAGAAGCCACTTGATCCTGAAAATCCATATCGCATCGCTTGTGCTGGTCATGGTGGGTTTGTGGTACGCAATTCTGCGTGGAAAGAGTGCAGAGGTTATTGGGAAGGCTTTGAAGGATATGGTGGTGAGGAAACTTACACCGATTTGAAATTTTGGTTGTTTGGTAAACAAGTGTGGTTGGACCCGTTAATGATTCACAAGCATTGGGCAGGAAAGCGGGAATACACACGACACTTCACTGATGACTTTTTCAGGAACATGTACATGGCTGCTAACTGTATTGGCGGCGAAGCATGGCTTGCAAGAGTGTTCAGTAGTACAATGAAATGTTCCAGATTTGTGAATAAGCGGGAGCTGATAAAAATAAAACCGCTTTATGACCTAATGGTGGAAGCACAGAAGAAATCACAATCGCATTCAGAATGGATCGCATCGCGCCGCACAAAAACACTTGATGAGTTGCTTGTTTGGTTTGATGAGAATGGCATTCGCAGGTAGTGAAAATGGCCGATATGTTGAGTGGGAAAACACGAAAAGGCAAGCCGTTAGCTGACGGACTCAGCCAAACTGAATATGACAGCATGATGCATACTTGGACTAGCCGATTCCCTAACGGGTTAAGCGGTTCAGATTTAGAAGAGAGATTTTTACGCGGTGGCATCGGCGCTGATCTCCACAGAACTTCACTTAATAGGACAGCACCTAATAATTAGAGTATCCCAAGGCTTAGCGGCTTTGGAACAGAGTGGGGAGAGACCCGAATCCCTCCCCTCTCGCCTTTCGGGAGGCAAAATGGAAGAGATAAAAATTTGTAGTAAGTGCAAAGAGCCAAAACCAATAGGTGAGTTCTACACTTGGCAGCGCAAAGGAAGAAGCAAGCGCACAGTCGATGCTAGATGTAAGGTATGTACAAACTCCAAGAACAGTTCCTATAATAATACTCACGCAGATATTGTTAAGAAAACAAAGAATGCTTGGGATGAAAGTAATTGGGATAGGGTATTAGAATGTGCACGACAGCGTAGAGCAGAGAACCCTCAACCAGCCAGAGATGCAGAGAAGAAATGGGCAGTGAATAACCCTGCTAAAGTCCGCATGAAGAGACATCGCCGCAGATGCGCGGAAGGGTCATTCACAAACGAACAGTGGGCGGATTTGAAAAAGAAGTATGATTATTATTGTTTGTGTTGTGGTAAGAAAGAGCCCGAGATTAACTTAACAACGGATCATGTGATCCCTGTAGTTCTCGGCGGCACAAATAATATAGACAATATCCAACCGTTATGTCAACCCTGCAATTCCAGCAAGGGAATTAAGACTACGGATTTCCGCCTGACGCATCGGGCACAGGAGTCATAAAATGGCCGACTTGCCTATGGGGACGACGGGCACGCTCACATACCCTGGCTCTTCAGTGAACACCGGGAATGAGGCTTCCTTTCCTACTAGTGTTGTAAACGTCAAGACTCCTAGTATTGGAGTAGCAGACGAAAAGTTAGATGCAGATAAACGGGAGATTGAGCGACTGCGTGGGCAATGTGCTCTGTATCAGAAATATTCTCCTCTGTGGAACTTTTATTTGGCCGCTTATGAAGGCGGCAAGGATTTTGCATCACCATCTAATATCTTCCGTCATCCCCGTGAACACCCGGATGATTTCAACGAGCGGGCAAAGCGACTTTATTATCACAATTATTGCTACCCAATAGTGGATTTCTTTACCACATTTATCTTCACCGAAACAATTCAAAGAGACGGTGATTCTGATCGTGATACCTATGATGAATTCATAGGGGATGTGAATAAGAAGGGTGATGATATCACTACGTTCATGTCTCAGGTATGCGATGACATGCAGATTTTTGGTATGTCCTATGTCCTTGTGGATTCTCCTAAAATAGACGCCACAAACTTGACCAAAGCTCAGCAAGATGAATTAGGGATAAAGCCTTATTGGGTGTTGGTAAAGCCGACCGAAGTTTTGGATTGGGCACATGACTCGTTTGACAACCTGATTTACATGAAAAGGGTTGAGCATCAAACACGTATTGGCGCTGGAATGTTTAAGCAGTGTATCGAGCGCTACAGCGAATGGTCTGAATCCGAGATTAAGATTTCAGAAGTAGATGTGACTAACCCAGATGAACCTGTTTTAATTAAGAAGGGTGAAGTAATGGCTAATCAGATGGGGAAAATTCCCATCAAGATAGCACGTTACAAACGTAGCAAAACAGATAAGTACATGGGGTTATCGTTCCTTACTGATTTGGCATGGATTAGCCGTGAGGTAATGAATCTTACATCTCTGTTGCAGGAATTCCTCTATCGCCAGTGCTTCAACATTCTAGCTATGGAGAGTGATCCCAACGTGCCTGAGATTGAGCAGATGCAAGGCGAAATTAGTACCGCCAACATGCTTAAGTATGCTCAGGGAACCAAAGAACCGAAATATATCACACCTCCCACCGAGCCCGCAAAATTCTTGCAGGAAGAGCGGTCGAGCAATGTGATGTCGATGTACAAGATTGCAGCACAGGATACGCAGAACGACCTGTTCAATGGTGGTAAGTCTAGCGGGTTCTCGAAAGCGGTATCCTTCCAAACTACAGTTCCAAAGATTGCCACGCGCGCCGAAACATTGGAGCATTTGGAAATGGAATTGATGACACTTACCTTTGAATATATGGGTAAAGAATGGAAAGGCTCAGTCAAGTACAAAGATCACTATCAGATTACAAACCTAACTGATGCGCTGTCTCAGCTCAGCACTATGTTTAAGGACTTGCAGATTACTTCAAAGACATTTGCGGAAATGCAAATGAAGAGGATGATCGATGAGTTTGATGGCAAGATGACTCCTGAGCAACGTAAGAAGGTTTATGAAGAAATTGAAGCCATCGACTATGACGAATGGTTTGACGTTATGAAGTTAGGCTTCTTGGGTCGCGCTGCTCTGGCACCCGAGACCGCGCTTCTGATGGATGAACCAGCAGTTCGTGCAAAGTCTGCGGAAGCCTTGGGTGTACAGCCTGGGGTTGGCAGTTCCAAAACCCCCATAACCAAAGGGAAGGATACAGCTACCGCAGCTTCAACACCTACACGAGCGCAGTCTGGTTCCGCCGAACTTAAGAAAGAGTCGGCAAAGAGCGGCAGAAAGAAACTTACCGTCAGGAGATAAAAGTGTCTAAAACATTATTGGCACTAATACTCCGTCACGGTGAAAGTGATGCGAACGCGACTGGAGTATTCCGGTCGCGTTTAGACTCTTGCTTAACCGATAATGGAATTTCGCAAGCAGAAAAAGCTGCAGCGTTCATTGCTAAGAACTTTGATGTAAAGCGTATTGTATCTAGCCCAATGCTTAGGGCAATGCAAACGGCAGACATTGTTTCTGAAGAGATAGGTATAGAAGTTATACAAGATCGAGGATTGATGTGTTGGAATCTTGGATTCCTATCTGGTAGAGATAGAGAAGTCTATGGTCATATCCTTGAATATTATGTGGATAATCCAGAACAGGTAATACCTGAGGGAGAATCCCTAGAATATTTTACAACACGCACTCAGGATTTCTTTGAGAAGAATTTATTCTTAAAGGAAAGCACTGGAGGCAAGCATGAAGTTCAGCATGAGAATGCATCAGGTCCATGGACATACTATGGTGAAGATGCCCCTCAAGAGTTAATACTTTTTGTTTGCCATACATCCAATCTGGTCTGCCTCGAAAATATCGTGGTAGAAAACCCAGAAGGACGGCCTGAGTCGGGCGAAGCAGCAGTTGGCACTGGAGGCATGGCAGCAATCTATGCAGACGGTGAAGACATTATTGTTGAACCCATCTTTGGTGAAAGTCATAGGGCTGAATTCGGAAGCTGAGAGAGTATGGGAAGACCAAAAATTTATCCTAATGGCCCTAGAAACACTCCTGGAAAATGCAGAGATTGTTCTCTTCCTTCTGTAGAAGGAAAAGGTTTTTGCTCTAAGCATTTAGAGAGGGCAAGAATAAAATCTGCCACCAATAGAATTAAGAATCCTACTTATCAGAAACAGTATTACAGGAATAATGTAGAGGCATTTAAAGCTTATGATGCTAAACGTAGGCCCAAAGGTAAAGCTTATCTTCAGCATAATGTGACCGAAAAGAAATGGTTAGATAAACTAGAAGAACAAAAGTATCTTTGTCCTATATGCAAAGAATTTTTACCGGAGAATGATAGGGTTACAGATCATAATCATACCTGTTGTCCTGGTAATTATAGTTGTGGAAAATGTTTTAGGGGAATTTTGCACGGTGTTTGTAATGCTGCAATTGGAGGGTTAAAAGATAACCCTATAAGAGCCGCAAACGCCGTAGAATACCTCAGTAAATACGGACAATGAAAGTTGTACCGGACAACGGGACGCCGTTGTAAAATAATACGGAAGGGACACCTTATGGCAGAAGCACCAGCGGTAGCACCAGCAGCACCAGCTGCACCCGTAGTGGAATTCACAGCGGAGCAGCAAGAGCACATTAACAAACTGTTCAATGCACGCTTTGCAAAAATTAATGAGAAGCATGAACAGGAAATCAAAGGTTTGTCGGATTCGATTGAAGCTTTGAAGAAAGAGACAAAACCTGCCGTTGCTCCAGTAGCTCCAAAGACTGAAAATACGACGGATGAAAATGTGCGGCAGATGCAAGGGTTCTTGGCGCAAGAAAAAGAGAACTCTAGAAACCTCAAGGGCCTACTCGACGCAGAGAAGGTAGCGAAGGATAAGGTCATCGAGGAAAACAAGAAAATTTTGAAGGACCAAGCTATCACGGAAGCTGCTCAGACCCTCCCCAACGGAGCGGAGTTCCACGAGCTGAAGACCGTGAAGAAGTTAGTTGAAGACGACATTTCGTTTGACTCTGACGCTAACCAGTGGGTCATTAAGGAAAACGGCGTAACAAAGATGAATAGCTCTTTGCTGCCGATGTCCCTTACTGAGTATTTCGCAGCGTTTGCCGCCTCTCGTCCTTACCTTGTAAAAGGTAATGTGAAGAGCGGGGCAGGCTCAACAGAAAGTGGCAACAGCGGTCGTGTTAACCTCGGTACCTCGGTGGTTAGAACGAAGGCTGACATCAAGACCACTAAGGATAAGGTTGCTTATATCTCATCCTTTGGTTACGATGCATGGGCAAAATTGCCCTCGAAATAACAAGTTTCCAAGCTAAGGGGCATCTAACCGATGCCCTGGTGTTTGGTTCGGCGCTTATCTTGCTTCTTGCCGAATAATATCAAAAAGAAGTAAGGTAAGTGGCTAGCACAAGTTTTCTGCACTTATATCTCTAAATAAAAGGAAACACAAATGCCAGGAACCATCGGTACAGAAGCGGATTTCGTCATTTATAACGCCCAGTTCTGGGGTGGCGTAGTCGAAACTCTGCAGCAAAATACAGAGGCTTTCAATGCAGCCTCGCAGAACGCAGTCCGTCTCGTAACTCGCAGCATTCTGGGCGATTTCGAGCGTGAATCGTTCTTGAAGTCAACTGCGTCTCTTATCTCTCGGCGTGATATCACGTCTGTGAGCGCAGTAAACGACAGCAATCTGAACGCCACTGAAATGGTCGGCGTGAAGATCAACCGTCGGCTTGGGCCAGTAACCCAATCCCGCGATGCATTCCGCAAGATCGGCGTCTCGCCTGAGGAATTCAGCTTCATGCTGGGTCAACAGAGCGGTCCCGCGATTGCCGTTGATTATATCAACTTGGCTATCGGTGCGGTGCGCGCTGCGGTTTCCAATGCGGGTTCCGCATTGCAGTATGATGCGCAGAATGACAGCGTTAACACGCTGAATCACACTGCCATGGTAAAAGGTCTAGCCAAGTTCGGAGATCGCGCGGCACGTATCGTGTGCTGGGTTATGCACTCCAAGAACTATTTTGACCTGATGGCGCAACAGATCACTGACAAGCTGTATGAAGTGGCTGGCGCTACCGTGTATGCAGGCACCATCGCCACATTCGGCAAGCCCGTTGTGGTTCTGGACAGCCCGAACCTTTACACGGGTACGGCGGGCTCTGTTGGTGACTCGTATGACGTTCTCGGTCTGGTTGAGAATGCCGTCGAAGTTGCGGAGTCCGAAGAGCGTGACATTATCTCGCAGCCCGTCACAGGGTTGGAGAACTTGGTGGACAGGATACAGGGCGAGTATGCCTTCAACCTGCGAGTCAAGGGTTGCGCTTGGGACATGACCTACGGTGGAGTCAACCCCGCAGACAGCGCTACCCTCACGGGTCAGTACTGGAAGCAGATCGTTGCCGACATCAAGGAAATGCCTGGAATCCGTATCACCGTATTCTAATCATTTGGGCAGGAGCAATCCTGCCCCTTGATCTTACCATCTGAAACATAATAGGAATATGAGCCACGTAGCGCTGAGCGCGCGTGGCTCTTTTCGTCTCAATAAGCAGGCAGGATGCACAGCGGTTATGCAGGATAAATAACATGAGTGACCTACTTATACCGCCACAGAAATCTCCAGGAGTAATAACACCTACTGTTACATATACAGCTCCTCCTGTTAATCCCGATGCGGTAGCCTTAACTGGCACACAAATTGTAGTACTTGCAAATTGGGATAATCGACGTTCTAATGAAGCAGGTATCGCTGATCAAATTCGATTATCTATAGGAAGCGCTAATAGTTTATTTGTTGTTAATGGTGTAACAGTAGTTGCTCTAACACAAGCAACATCAACTATTACTGGTAGCAATCAGATCACAATTAATCTTTCAGCAATGCCATCAGGTGTAACTGATGCTACTATTGTTGAGGTAGTAATTGAAGCAATCATTAGTTTAGCTTTCCCAGTTCTAATGCTTACGTGTTCTGTGCATGGAAACACGTATGCATCAAACGCTTTATTGTCTCTTGGCAATACTGCCAATATGACTACCGACGGCACTTTGGCAGAAGATTCCGATGAACTTTACCCAAGTGAAAAAGCCGTTAAGACTTATGTTGATGCTGCTATTGAAAATGTAATAGTGGGTGATTTAGGTTATCAGCTTGCATCAAATTTAACTACTGACATAACTTTAGCTGCAAATTCCAACATTCTGTACCCATCAGAAAAAGCTGTTAAGGCATATGCCGATGGCTTGGCTAGTAACTATTTACCAAGCAACACTATTCTTCCTGTTACCATAGCAGAAGTTGGCACAAAATTTCTGACAAGTTACACATCAACTACAGGAAGTTTTGCTGCGGCTCAGCCCACTTATACAGATATCTCTGGTCTTTCTACTGTAGCTCACACTGGAGCTTATGGTGATTTGAGCAGTCTTCCACAACTTGCAGTTACGAAAGCAGCAGTTGGCTCATATTGGCTTTCAGCTTATAATTCAACTACAGGTGTGTTTAGTACAGCACAGCCAACTTTTTCCGATCTATCCTCACATCCTACAACTCTTAGTGGTTATGGAATCACTGATGCTAACAAATGGGCATCTCTCACAGGGGATTTGACTGAAACACAACTTATCTCTTTTGATGGAGTAACCCCCGGCACACCGGATACTCTAATATCCCGCAGTGGTGCTGGTATAATTGCTCTTGGAACTACAGGTTCGGCTGGGGATTATACCGGCAGTCTGAAGCTAACAGGCATCAATAACCAAGGTGGTCAGATAAGCAAAGTTAATACGCAGACGGGTGCTTCATATACCCCTCTTATTACTGACTACTATGTGATGCTTACATATTCTGGGGCAGTTGCGGTGACTCTTAACTCTGCCTTAGCTATAGGAACAACGTTCAAAATTAAGAATAAGACGGGTGTTGGTAACAATGTTACACTCACACCGTCATCAGGCAATATTGAGGGCGCAGCATCGCTTGTGATGAGTACAAATAATCAATCAGTAGAAGTTGTCCTAGATGCATCGGGAAACTGGAATATTTTCTAAGGAATAGTTATGGCATACCTGCCACCAATACCAGATTCAGTAATTTCGTCAAACAGCAGCACGACTCCGCTTATCTCTCTTGCAGTGACAAATGCGAGCTATTCAGGCTCATCTCTTGTGCTGACTGGTGCATGGGTCGGAGGTGGATCGAGCGCTTATGTCGGATTTGTATTTTATGTTTCCGGTTTTATTGGGGCTGCTGTCGGAAACAATAGTAGTGGTTCAACTGGTTTTGTTTGTACGGCATCATCTGCTGGTTCCATAACATTGACGGTTATAGGCGGATACAACGGTTTTACTGGATCACCTGTAGCATCACAGATGTTTATCGGTACGGCTGTAGATTGCACAGCATCTTCTATTTCATCTGCTACTGTATTCTCTTTTTCTGATAAAGTATCTCTTGTGAATGGTGCACAGCTTCAATGGTCGCAAGATGGTACAAATTGGGATAAGATTCAAGATGCTACGGCATATGCGAATAATTGTGCCTTCATTTCTGATAAAGTACGTGGTCGATATTTTAGGGCTGTGTATATCAATGGCAGTACAACGCAGACATACTTTAGACTTCAAACCATGGTATCAAGTACTAACACCTCTGGTACAGTACGTGACCTTGATACCAATGTTGGAGGAGATGACGAAGCACAATTAGTACGGGCTGTTATTACAGGCACAGCGTCACTTGGCACACCTCCTAATGCTGCTACGGGTATTTATACTCAAGTAGTAACAGATGTTTATGGATCACAACAGGTTGTCATTGGTGGTCAGGCTGCTGATGCATTTGGTCGCATGCGCATTGCCAATCCCATTAGCCTCTTCGATACTCAGTTCCAGTACGACAATCAACCATTGCTTTTTCAAACACAGTCGGTAGGTGGATCGGTTACAAAGACAAGCGGTGAATCTTCTCTGACTCTGAGCACAGGTGGCACAACGCTAGGTAACTTCGCTACCAATCAAACCAAACAATACATGCGCTATGAACCGGGAAAGTCTCAGCAGATTATGATGACTGGTTTTCTCGGTGGGAAAGTCAGTAACGTTCGCTCAGAAATAGGCTATAGCGATGCGAATGACGGTGTATTCTTCCGTATGGATGGTACGCTTGGTGCTTGCGTCGTGATGCGCTCATCCGTTCCTGGTGTATCGGTTGGGCCTATTCCACAAATAGCACTGACTCCCGGAAGCGGTAGTGGTTATGCTGTTGGCGATACAGGGACTATTAACAATGGTAATGCTGATGCCACCTACATAATTTTGGCCGTGTCTGGTGGAGTTCCGACTGCAATTATGTTAACTGGTGCGGGCACTGGATATACGACAGCATTAGCTAACGGCACGACCAAAGGTGGTACTCAAGCTGGTTCAGGAACCGGCATGACTGTAAACATCCTCAATGAAACCGTAACCGCGCAGGCCAATTGGAACTTTGATAAGATGGACGGCACTGGAGTTTCCGGCGTCACTCTCGATTTCAGCAAGTGTCAAGTATTCGCTGTTGATTTTCAGTGGTTAGGAGTTGGGCGTGTTAGATTCGGATTCTTCATCAACGGTGCATTAATTATCTGCCATCAAATTTTCAATGCGAATGTGACGACAGCACCGTACATGAACACACCGAACCTTCCGTGCAGGGCTTTTATTCAGAACACTGGCACTGCAAGTGGCACTACCACCATGAAGCAGGTTTGCATGGCTGTTATTAGTGAAGGTGGTGTAGAGAATCCAGTAGCATTTCAATTTTCTGCGGTATCGGGTGTGGGAAGTGCCACATCAACTCCGACAGGGGTCCGCACTCCACTTGTAAGTATTCAACCGAAAACTACCTTCAATTCTATAACTAATAGAGGAGGATTACGTCCGGTTGCCGTCACTATTTTATGTACTCCAGGTGCGGCTCAGCCGGTCTATTGGGAGTTGGTTTACAACCCAACATTAGCAGGCTCACCATCATTTGCCTCTGTTGATCCGAATTCTTTAGTTAACTTTGATAGAGCAGCCTCCGGCACAATCCTTACTGTCACAGGATCAACATACAGTGGTAGTACTAAGGTAATTACAGGATCGTGGTTAGGGGGAGCAAATAATCAATACCTGAACCAATGGGTTACATTATCAGGATTTAGTACCACAGCCAACAATGGTGTTTGGCTTTGTACAGCATCCTCTGCGGGTTCTATAAGTTTGACAGTTCCCTATGGCAATAACAGCATTGCTGGTACTCCTGTAGCAGAAGGAAGAGGGCAATCCTTACAATCTGGCATGGCAGTAGCCACTGATTCCACAAAGGATATGCAGTTAACTACTAAGGTAGCTATTACACTTGATATCTTAGGGCTTACTCCAGACACACTTTCACTTTGTGTCACAGGTCTTGGCAGCGGTGCACCAGGGGCATGGGGTAGTATCACTTGGGAAGAAATACGATAGCCCATGATTAGGAGAGCATATGACAGGTGGCGTACAAAAAGGTACAGCATTATCCCCTGCAGAAACCGCGATGTCCGATGCCCCTATTGAACGAACGTTGAATCAGCATTCAGTATCAGGGCATATGGCACATGAGCATTCTCAACAGATAATGCAGGCATCTAAAGATATACAAAGGAATCACCAATGAAACTCCAAGACCCAAAGCCTTGCTGTGTAGAGGGACAGGCTCCTCCGAATGATCACTGCGCTTTCAACAGCGGTTGCCCACAGCATAAGATGAATAGTCATCTATCCACAACTGATGGCTGCACTACACCTAGCACGGCCAATGTTACGAAGGCACGGAAGGCTGATGCAGTGGATCAGACCAATACAAAAGGAAAGCATCAGCGTTATGATGATGCAGTACGACCGCCAGAGCAAGACCTAGCGGAGCAGAGAGTGCTTGACACAATAGTTGGCTCAACTTACAATGAGTAGAATTTGAAATCCCAGAGCGGATACGCTTTGGAGTAGAGTGGGGTGGTGCTCCAACATCACCCTTCTCGCCCTTGGAGGGGTGCTATGAATTGCAAAGAATGTGGCAAAGATGAAGGGAATGGCAAAGAGATTCGGTAAGAGTGTGGCTTCGTCAGCACACTATCAGTTGAGACAAATGCTGTCCTACAAGATGCCCAAAAGCGGTGGGACGTATGTCGAACCTGAGAGCAAGTTTTCCA
>Ga0208688_1000697_pt1 | contig 17430 bp, 14 predicted proteins | sample June2015DPH_6_15_FD_184696 | JGI IMG/M metagenome (GOLD analysis project Ga0208688, IMG submission 184696) | Peatland microbial communities from SPRUCE experiment site at the Marcell Experimental Forest, Minnesota, USA - June2015DPH_6_150... | ecosystem: Environmental > Terrestrial > Soil >... | reverse complement strand
AGTTTTCTCCCTTCTTCCAAAGAGTCAGCGTAATCGCTGCGATCTTGCGCGCCAGCGTAAGACGCGCCATGGTCGGCTTTATGCCTTTGGCCAGCGATGCCTGGTAGAAGTCCTGGAACGGTCCGGGCCGCACACTGGCCATGGTGGCCGCACCTTTGAACAAACCTTTCAGGTCATGATTGTGATCCTTGTTCAGGCCCCGAATGGAAAGCAGTTTCTTCGAGCGCCGCACTTGGCCTTCGACATAGCGGTATTCCGCACTGATGCGGGTCTCCAAGGCCAGTCCGCTATAGGCCCATAGTTGTCGCTTGGTGCGGAAACGATGTGGGGTCTGGATCAGCGCCACCACCAGCGCCGTTCGAATCGGCCCCAGATACGGAACCTGTCGCAGCTTGGCGGTGATCGCATGCTTGCGACTCTCTGCTAACAGTTCCCGCCGCGCTTGCTGCCGCAAGTGTTGCAACCTATCCAGCTGCTCATAGAGTCGCTCCGCTCGACGCCGGACGCCGGCTTCCCGGATCTTGTCCAGCCACTGGGCTCGATGACGGGCATAATAGACGTCTCTTCCCGCACAGGGAATCGCCCAGCTGCGATACATCGCTTGCAGACGATTCCTAACCCGCGACAGATCTTTGACGATGGTCAGATAACTCCGGGCCAGCTCCCGCAGCATCCGCACGCCCGATCTCGCCATGGTAGACCGGCTTGAGCTGGTTGCCGCGTAACATCTCGGCCAGCTTGCGGGCATCGATCCGATCACTCTTATTCCCGTCTTTGAGCAGCGCGTTTTTGCGCGGATTGCACACCACCAATTTGTCGACGTGGGGCTTGAGCAGATCGTATCGCCAGGCGGCCCAGGTTCCTTCTTCGAAGGTCACCGACAAAGTTCCGCGCAGTCCTGCAAAAAAAAGAAGAATGGTTGCCGCTTTCGTCTCCAGGATGGATTCCATGACTAACTTACCGGTGGAATCCATCACCGCGACCACGATGGTTACTTGATGAACGTCGAGCCCAATATACTTTTCACTGCTCATTGAGGGTGCTCCTTTCGTAGGTGACGCTGCTTGCGCTCATAACCTACTCCAAAAGGGGCGCCCTTTTATAATGCGATTACGTCAATTATCCTGCGGTCAGCCTGTAGTCCCTTTGACTTGTATGGATTACTTCCGGTTTTTCTGTCACTCGGCAGGATCGTGTTGTTTTGGCATGGCATCGCAGTATAACAAGCGGACTTGGCGAAAATAAAAAGGGACGCTCACGGGCGTCCCTTCTCAAACAAGCTTCTCCAAGAATGATCAGGCGGCCGCACGGTGCGCGAGCCTGCGCGACACGGAGTGTAACAGGGAGCGCACCACGTCATCGTTGCGCGGCTCACATATGTCGGACGCGCCCAAACTCATGGCCTCGGCCCAGAGTTTGTCGTCCGCCAACCGGTGGGTGCCGACGATGCAGAGGCCGGGAAACTCGCGATGCAAACGGTCAACTTCGTCCGGTCCCGACGTTTCCAGATCCAGTACCAGCGCTTCCGCGCGATGCCGGGCAACGGCGGGGCGCACCTCTTCGCAGGTGCGGGCCAAATGAACAGAGTCGAAATGTTGGGAAAGACTAACCGCCAGAACTTGCGCAGTCCTGGGGTCATTCTGATAGAGGACTACACAGAGTGTTTCCATACATCCCCCTGACTAGACCGCGATTCGCGGCGGCCTTGGCTGCGACAGCAAACTGCTAGCACAGGCGTTGTCAATTCCAAGTCGCGACAGCGTTACTTGCGCAACACTTTCTCGGCTGGGGGTTAGAACGACAGTTACAGGTGGACATGGGGTTCTACGGAGGCCAATGCTTGCGTCTGTTCTTCCCAACCCCGATCTAAACCGCGCGACCCCGATGTGGGTCAAGATCGCGCGGCCCTTTTTTGCCGCACCGCAAGAGAAGGCGACTCGGGCCTTTGCCAGCTCGGGGCGGCAAACCCCTTAGAGAATGCTCCGCAGACTCGTCCCTACCAACTTAGTGAAGCTCCGCCAGCACGATCTCTTCCCGAGAGGCATCGAATCCGAACAGCTCCGATTCCGGGGAAACATTCGGAATCTCATGACCTTTCTCACCCTCCATGCGGAATTCTGACAGGTAATACTGCTTCGCATGACGTGTGAACACCAATCGTGCCTTGTAGGGCGAGTCCAGAGACTGCTCCACGAGCTTGGTCACTACGGCCTTGTACACTCGCGGGTCGCTGCTCCGCATTATGATCATGCCGACCTCGCCAGCTTCGCTCGGCCGCCCCATCAATCGCTGAATCTGGTAGCTACCGGCCGGCAGGGTTTGACTGCCGACTACAAACCGAAAAAGAACGTAGGCTTTGAAAGTGGCGGGTTGTGCCACAACCCTCGAATTTGTGAGCGACTGCGCGGCCATCAGGCCCGACAGCAGCACCAACGTCACCGGAAGCATCCACTTTGCACTTTTCATAAATTCCTCCTTGAAAGTCGGTGGGGAAGCTCGGTGAAGAACTTCTCTTTCGTTCCTCACAAAGTTATAGGATGTTGATCCAGATCGTTAAGAATGTCCATAGAGTCAGTCTGAATCGGTATGAATTGAGCTGAAGAATTCCACACTGGACACTGGAGGGGCGAGGATCCTTTCGTTGTTAGCTATGCTCAACATTGGCTTCCCTTAGCTAACTGCTTGTATATTCAACAAGATACATCTGAGCCAAAGCACAGAAAATGCAAAACATGCGGTGCTGTCCTTTGAGATGCACAGATGCGGCCAGGAATGAGTTTGTGCATCTCCCGGTACATATTTAGGCAGGAAGATCGCGGCTGCACAGCGGGCACGGTGGGCGAAGGTAAGGGCGGGGAAGAAGTAGGATGCTTAGAAAACGAGCGGAGCCTGCTGCGAGGCTGCTGCTGAAGCGGGCCCACGCCACCTCTGTTTTCGAAGGGTGTCCGTGATTTCGCAGTAAAATGTCTGAATAGTGCACCCGATCATGTCGTGGTTTGGTGACAAGCTAGTTGCAATGTTATTAGGCGCTGTCGCTGGCGTGCTACTTAAGCGCGCATTCCCGTCGCGCTCACGATTTTCATGGTTCGGACCCGGCCGTCTGTTCGAGTTCGCGCAGTTGTTGCGGCTCGCCCATGGCGATCAGAAAATCGCCGGCTTCGATGCGATCGTCAGGCGCGGGGTTGAAGCGCATGCCCGCCTCGCGCTTGATAGCGAGGATGATGACGCCGCGGTCCTGGCGAATGCGTGACGTCTCGATGGTCTTACCGGCAAACGGACTGCGCGGGGTGACGGGTACTTCGCCGATCTCGAGATCCATGCCGAGATGCGTGGTGGCGGTGTCCAGGAAACTGACCACGTGCGGACGCAGGAAGGAATGGGCGATGCGCTGTCCGGCAAAAACATAGGGACAGACGACCGCATCGGCGCCCGCGCCGCGCAGGTGCTTCTCCGCCATGTCTTCGCTGGCGCGGGCGATGATGCGCAGGCTCGGATTCAGACTGCGGGCGGTGAGCACGATATAAAGATTGGTGGCGTCGGTGGTGGTGGCAGCGACCAGACCGCGCGCGCGGTCGATCTGTGCGTCGCGCAGGGTCTGCTCCTGGGTGGCATCACCGATGACCATGAGCCAGTTTTCGCTGGCGAATTTCTGCGCCTTGGCCTCGTTGCTCTCGATGATCACGAACTGAGCGGGGCGGCGCGCCAACTCGCGCGCGGCACTGCGGCCGACGCGTCCGGCGCCGCAGATGATGTAGTGACCCGTAAGACGGCCTATGTCGCGCTCCATGCGGCGCCTTCCAAAGAAGCTCTGCAGCTCGAATTCTAGCAAAGCCTGGGTGAGGGATCCGATGGCCAGAAACACGAGCGAGACTCCACCCAGGATGATGATGACGTTGAATACGCGCCCGGCATGCGACAGGGGATGTACTTCCTGATATCCGATCGTGGTCAGCGTAATGATGACCATGTAGAAGCCATCGAACCAGGGCCATCCCTCGATGTAGTGAAAGCCCAGCGTGCCGAGGCCGACCACGAAGGCCAGCGCGGCAGCGAGGAATTTGAGATTGCGGGAAGTCCTCATCGTTGCATCGTTCCGTCGTTCCGACGTTCCGTGCCGGGCGAGATGGGCGATCCAGTTTCCCGCGCGACCAGTGAGTATAGCTCTGGCCGTGGTTGAGCGCAGTAACACAGTGGTCTTGCGGGGCACGCTGCGGGTTCAGCGCAAAAGCAGGGCGCACCCGTGCGGATGGCAGACCGCCGAGAGGGCTCCGATGAAAAATCGCTTCCCAATGTCGCGAACGGGCGACATGCGTGTAAATTTAGGCACGTTTTGAGGATGCGGTGGAGAAGCTCAGATACCCCCAGCCTACCCCCAGCACACCCTGGTTCTCGTCTCCCTGCCTCTATCAGTACTGCCTCAGGTTTCAGGTCGCCTCGCCAACGTACGTGCGTACGCGGAACTATGCCCGGGGGCAGTCCTCAGGAGCCTGCGTGGTCGTGGCATCCGGTCGGGCCGGAGCGTACGGACGTGCCCACAGAATGCCCCAGGAGCGACTGTGGGACCCTGAGGCAAGCCGTGAGCCGTCGCGGTGGCTACAACGCAGCGCACGGGGCCGGAAACGGCATCCAGCGCTGGTTTTCAGCGGTCATGCGCCGGGACCCCTTGCTGGGCGTGGACTCTGCGGCGTCCGGTGCTCGATCAAATGCTGATGTCCTCGAAAATCGGCGTTTCCGGGTAGGTACTGCGCCCTCCGCTGTTGAGTAGTTCCCACGCTGCGGTTTCGGTGATGTTGTCTTTCTTTGACAAGACTCTTGCTACGGGTCCGCCCTTCCTGCAGTAGTTGCAAGAGAACGATCCCCTACGGCCTTTCGAAGGTTGGAGCAGGCCCGTGTTGTGTCCACAGTAAGGGCAGTCGATATTGAGCTGACCGTCGCTTTGCTTCCCTTTGATGTCAAAGCATGCTGAGAATGCGAATAAAATTTCTCTCACCATCTCTTGGGTGTTCTGCGTCCAGTTTTTCCTTGCTTGTCTCCCGGCCTCGATGTCCAGCAATTCCTCAGACATCCATGTCTTTTTTGTCGGATCTTGGAACCGAGCGACGTAACGACGGCCTCCGTCACCAAGTTCTGCATCAACTAAATCTAGATCCTCGATGGTTTTGAACGCATCCTTGATTTTCCCCTTGCTCCCGGGACGGCACAATCGGTGTTCCCAGCAGAGAGTGGAGAACAACTGTCTCGACACTGGCCAAGCGAACAGTTTCGCACTTTGCGTAACGCCATGAGCCTTCCTAAGGATTGCGTAGTCCATGCGTGCAGACATACATTCTGCCCCCGTTTGGGAGAAGCTGGGGCTGATGCCTTCGAAATTCAGAGGCTCGCTGGGCACAGCAGCATCATGATCTCTCAGCGCTATGTGCACACTACGCCTGAGCGTTTGGAGTCGGCAATCAGCAGATTGAATCCTCAACCTTCAGAGGTACAATGAAGCGGGCCCCGCTGAAACGCAGGAGAAGCCCGGATGGCGGAATTGGCAGACGCGCACGGCTTAGGACCGTGTGCCGCAAGGCGTGCAGGTTCAAGTCCTGTTCCGGGCACCATCTCAAGAGTGAGACCCCACAATGAAGGCCAAAAGTTCATTGCCTACAATTTGCATACAGCACCAGAGTGGTAACGAGCTAAATGCTTTGCTGCCATCACGAATATGTTAAACATCCCAGACTTAGGATCTGGCGGGGCAACCCGTGGGGGTTCGAGTCCCCCCTTTCGGACCAATAATTTAGGGCTGATCTTGAATCGGCCCTTTTCGTCTTGGGCCCAATTTTTGGGCCCACCTAGGTTTTCGCTGGCGTCGCTTTGCTCAGGCGTTGAGTCCATTCTGGAGGTGCTTGCATGATCTGGGAGTCGTCATTCCGGTGTTCGTTGATTGCAGCCACTCTTCTGGCGTTCGCGCCTGCGATCCACGCTCAGACCTCGCCGCTCACACCTGACATCCCTGCCAAGTATGAGGCTGCAACTGCATCCTACGACTACGTTAAGCGCGACGCCATGATTCCGATGCGCGATGGAGTGAAGCTGCACACCGTCATTGTCATCCCGCGGGGAGCGAAGAATGCGCCAATCATCCTAACTCGTACGCCCTACAACGCGTCGAAACGTGCCGAGCGTGTCCCATCGCCGCACATGCTGGCGATTTTGCCTCAGGGCGACGACGTGTTTGCGGTCGACGGCTACATCCGTGTTTTCCAAGACGTCCGCGGCAAATATGGCTCGGAAGGCGACTATTTTATGACTCGCCCATTGAAGGGCCCGCTGAATTCGACCAATACTGACCACTCCACGGACGCTTACGACACCATCGACTGGCTCGTCAAGAATGTCCCCGAATCCAACGGCAAGGTTGGCATGCTCGGGAGTTCGTATGAGGGTTTCACCGTTGTCATGGCCCTAGTCAACCCACATCCGGCATTGAAGGTCGCAGCGCCCATGAGCCCGATGGTTGATGGCTGGATGGGTGACGACTGGTTTCACTTCGGAGCTTTCAGGCAGACCAACTTCGACTACTTCAGCGGTCAGACCACTGCGAAAGGGGGAGGTCACAGCATTGCACGCCCGGGCTACGACGATTACGACAATTTCCTTCGCGCGGGCTCGGCCGGAGACTTCGCAAGAGTTGCGGGCCTCGATCAACTACCCTGGTGGCGCAAGCTTACTGAGCATCCTGCTTACGATGCGTTCTGGCAGGCGCAGGCGCTCGACAAAATCATGGCTGCACAGCCGTTGAAGGTCCCGACGATGTGGATCCAGGGATTGTGGGACCAGGAAGACATGTGGGGTGCAGTTCACTGCTATTTGGCAACCGAATCCAAAGACACCGCGAACAATATGAACTTCCTGGTGATGGGCCCATGGCGCCATAGCGGAGTCAACGACGACGGATTTTCGCTGGGTCCGCTGAAGTGGAACGGCGACACGGCCCTGCAATTCCGTCGCGACGTGCTGAAGCCGTTCTTCGATCAGTATCTAAAGGAGGGCGCGCCCCAGGTTGACACTCCTCCCGTGCTCATCTATAAGACCGGCGAGAACCACTGGGACCGTCTGAAGTCCTGGCCGCTTGCCTGCGAGAGCGGCTGCGCAGAGAAATCCAGGCCGCTCTATCTGACGGCGGGCTTTAGCCTGTCTTTCACTGCGCCGGCGGAGCGCGATCTCAAGGCTCCGTCAGCCCATGGTTCGTCAGACTATGACGAGTACGTTTCCGATCCGGCCAAGCCCGTGCCTTATCTGCCGCGCCCCGTGAGGTTCGCGGACCACGAGGCATGGAGACGCTGGCTGGTTACCGATCAGCGCGCCGTTGACGGCCGCCCCGATGTGCTGTCGTACGTAACGCCGGTTCTTACCGAACCTGTGCGCATCAGTGGCGCGCCGGTCGTGAACCTCATCGCCTCCACCAGCGGCACCGACAGCGACTGGGTCGTCAAATTGATCGACGTCTATCCCAATGAAGTCCCGAGCCAGCAGGAGTTGGGCGGATACGAACTGGGCATAGCCATGGACATCTTTCGGGGACGATATCGGGAAAGCTTCGAGACGCCGAAGCCGATTGCAGCGAACACGCCACTGACATACAGGTTCATCTTGCCGACCGCGAACCACGTGTTCCTGCCCGGACATAGGATCATGATGCAAGTGCAGTCGAGCTGGTTTCCACTCTATGACCGCAACCCGCAAGCATTCGTACCGAACGTCTTCTTCGCGAAGCCGGAAGACTATGTGAAGGCGACCCAGCGGGTTTACCACGTGGCCGGTGCAGCCAGCTTCATCGACATGCCAGTAGTTTCGGCGCAGTAGTCTGGATGCAACGGATTACTTCTGGATCGCCGACAGTTCGGGAGCTATCGCATGGAAGCTCGAATCATGCCGAGTGCGGTTTCTTGTATGTGTAGGGGCACAGACGCACTCCCTACCTCAGTTGTTGAACCCGGGCAGGTCTACACGTTTCGCAATGTGATCCTTAATCCAGTGGCTGTCCCACCATTCTTTCGGGTCAATCTGGACGCCATCGAGCTGCATGCCGAAGTGAATATGGTCGCCTCCGGCCATTCCGGTCTGACCGCTGGTGCCCATGACTTGGCCTCGTTTCACCATATCGCCTTCGTGCACATCAATCTGGCTAAGGTGGCCGTAGATCGTCTGTAGCCCGTAACCATGGTCGACCACGATGCAATTGCCGTAGATGCCCAGCGGAGCCGCATATACGACCCGGCCATCATTGGACGCCTCCACGCCAACATGCTGCGTAACCGCGAGATCATATCCAAGGTGCACCTGCTGATCGATCTTGTTCCCTTTGTATATATAGTTCCGCGTGTCCGCAAAGCTCGATTCCGCCTGGGAATGAGACTGCCGCATGAAAGGCTGCGACCATAAGAACCTGTCTGCGGTCTTGAAGCGCAGATCCGAAAGCACCTTGTTGTTGGCACGCCGCATCTCGCTATTGATCTTTACAAAACGCGTCACGGGATCGCCCGAACCATTCGGGTCAAGCTCGCCGACTACCTTCTGAATGAACCGGTCGTTCACCTGGAAGTCGTGTACGGTGTACTTCGGCTGCTCCTTTTTGGGAAACTGGAATATGATCGGGCTGGTCACGTCGTTCCCCGCGCCATTGGAGGCGTAAACCAGCGGAACTGTGTTTGACGGCATATCCCAAGCAAAGGCGAAGAGCGAAAAGAAGCCAGGCTTGCCGCCGGGCATAGGCCAGGCCCGAAATGTTTGATCGCCGACACGCACGCCCGCTTCCGTCCATGTACCGGAGACATTGAAGGTCGCCAGATCAGCCATGCCCAGGTATAGGTAGTGTTGGTCGGAATCGACACTGACGATTGGCGGTCGCGTCACCACCGTCACCTCGCGCTCCCAGCGTGCTGTCTTCCGCAGCAGATCGTTCGAGGTAGCTTCAACGATCAATTTTGCCTTGCCCTCTGTGAGCTGCGGCGTGGCGTTGACGCCGGCCGTAAAGTTCCAGGTGCCGTCCGTCACGCGCGAAGGTTGCGCGGCCTCCCAGACGCGATACCGGACGCCGTTTTGCTCGACAAACGCCGCGAGCCTGCGAACGCCACGCGGATCGCGAACGTGGACGGTAATGGGAGTGGCCTGGCCGAGGGTGGTGACTGGAGATGGCAGGTCCACAACGGGCCTTGCCGATAGTGCCAATAGAAGCGCAATCGGCAACAAGACTGCGATAGCAATAACGACAGCAAAGACTTTTCGCACAAGTTATTGTAGCTCCCAATAAGCGATTCGAGGATCGGTGTTTGAACAATTTGGGACCACTTTGTTCTGCCGAATTTCATTCACAAATCACCTGGCTATCTGTTTTACAAGCGGTGACCAGTTGTCGCTCGCGTCGGCGCACCGTACTAGCAACGCTGCCGGACGGTTCCGCCAGTGTCACGGCCCGACTGGGTGTGGGTGGATGCAGTGGGCTCGCGCCGAACCTCCCCGGGCCAGAGTTGCTGATGGGATTGCGAGAGTAGGCAGCGCTACCCAAGCCCTAACTCAGAGCGCCGTGCGGAGAGCCGAGACGCACGAACTCCCAAGCGGAATTTTCACAGCCCGTGTGGCTCGGTTTTGCGACAACAATATTTCCTCGCAATCACTTTCATTACAACCCTAGGCCTTAGTTTGCAGTTCCAATGTGGGAGGAGATCGCGAAGCTGAATCAGGTACTGCATCTGCTCGAAGGCACAAGATTGAAAAAAGCCAAGAGACAGGACAGGCAAAAACACCTCGACGCAAAATATCAGCGGCTGGCAGGCGAAGGATTGCTGCTGCCCAGCGGGCACGCTGGGCGAAGATCAGAGCAGGGAAGAAATAGCGCCTTCTAAACTGTGCCCAGATTTTTGCCCACCACCAAACCCTACCAATTGCTACCGATTGTGTCGGCAAGCCGAAAAGCCTTGCTGGACAAGGCATCCGGGGTAATCCGTCACAAGTGGTCACGCTCCGTCGCGCTCCATCTAAGTTGTTGATTCTTCGATTTGCGAAGGACTCAAAATCCGCCGGGCTTCGGCCCTTGGGGGTTCCGTTGGTAACTTTCGCCCACGCGACTTTCGGCATCTAAGTGAGGAGTTCGGAAAGGCGGTTGGGGAGGACTATGCTGTCACGCCACATCCAGAAAAGGCGGCGCTGGCTGTTCACGCTGGTCGTATTGCTCTCGACTATTGCCCCGTATGCTCGCTCCGCGGCGACTCTTCTGCTGGAAGAGCCTTACGGCAAGATGGGCTTCTTCACTGCGACCGGTCACGCAGGTGTTTATTTGTCCGGCGTTTGTGCTGACTCTCCCGTGATCCTCCGCCGCTGCGCTCCAGGAGAATTAGGCGCCGTCCTAAGCCGCTACGACGGCATCGCCGGATACAATTGGATCGCCACTCCCCTCATCCCCTATTTGTATGCAGTCGAGCGGCCGGAAGATGTGCCACTGTTCGCCGACGCCAAGATGGTCGCCTTTCTCCGCGACCGCTATCGCCGCAAGTATCTGGAAGCCCTCGCTCCCGATTTGCAGAGCGGCGAGACCCCCGGTGGAAACTGGTATGAACTCGTGGGTTCTTCATATGATCGCGCCATCTACGGTTTTGAAATCGAGACCACGCCCGCCCAAGATGCAGCTCTGATCCAGAAATACAACTCCTCGCCCAACCGGTCTCATTTCCACCTGGTCTCGAACAACTGCGCCGACTTTGCGAAAGACCTGATTAACTTCTACTATCCGCATTCCCTGCACCGCAGTTTGGTCGCCGACGTGGGAATGACCACGCCCAAGCAGATGGCGAAAAGGCTGCTCAAGTTCAGCACGCGCCATCCCGAACTGTGGTTCTCAAGATTCGTCTTTCCTCAGGTGCCCGGCACCATGCCTCGCAGTACGACTGTGCACGGCGTGGTTGAATCGTTCTTGAAGTCCAAAAAGTACATCGTGCCCAGCGCTATTGCGAATCCGATCTTTGCCGGGTGCGTCGCTGCGGTCTACGTGGGCACCGGAGCGGGGCATTTTGATCCCGCCAGAAACGCGCTGGTTTTCGACGTCGGCAGCGAGCCTGAGCTGCCGCTCAGTCGCGAGGATCGCCGCGCCTACCAGAAAGAGTTGCAGCGTCTCCTGGCCGAGACTCATCCCGAGACGTCAACTCAGCACGTCGAAAAAGCGTGGGCACGACTGCAATCCCGAGCCAAAGCCGAACTTGACGAGGGCGGGCGGCCGATCCTTCAGATGCAAGTCGGCGAGCAGCAGGTTCGTGTTGGCGCATCTACCGGCAACGTTCTCTCAAGCGACGCGCCTCCGCAGTTGGTGCAGCAACTTCTCGAGGCCAGACTACAGATGGAACTGCGCCGGAAAATGCAACCCCACATCACCGAGAGTGAGGTCGTTCGGGACTGGAGGCTCTTGCAGCAAGCGATGGCTGCGAGCGAAAACGACGTGCAACTGACTGCCCGCTCGTCGCCGCACGCGCTTGAACCGGTTTCCCTTCGGGAGCGTGGCGGCAATAATCCCTAATGAGGGTGCCTGATTTGGAACGGCAACGAACTCAACTGAGTTAGCGGTGCGGAATCCATGCAGTTTCGTCTCACTGCGCTGAAACGAAATCGTTTTCGCGAGTGATGTGTCTCGGCTGGGGCAGTCTCGAATGGATCATGGATTCCACCTGAGTCCAAACCCTGGGATCACACTCAATTTCGGTGTGAGACTTCATGAAGAGACGGTCGTACCATGGGTACTGCTTGCAATGGATCGGATTTGCCTTATAGTCGAAGCGGAAATTTCCGATGATGTGCGTGCGTGTCGGATCGGCAGCGCGGATCTGGGGTTGGCCGTGCAGAAAGCCACTCAGTTGATAGAAATTTGCGGCCTCGGCTACGTTAGCAGGAATGACCCTATCATTCTCGCCGGGCTTGGAGACACTGTCCACCTGAACGGTGAGCAACACTGGAATGCCTTCTCTTTCCAGTTCTCGCGCTAGCGTGACGGCTTCCGAAGCGCCCCAGCTATGTCCGTATAGGATGATGCGGGCGTTCTTCTTTTCTTCGACCGATAGTGTCCCGTCGCGGTCGATGTCCACAAATCGAACGATCTCCGCGTGGGCTTTTTCCCTTTGATGATTCTCAAGAACCTCTACATACACGCCTGACGGGTAGTCTTGGCGCAGATGCCCAGCGACCTGGACCGCGCTATGGGCCATTGCATCGTGCTTGACAAATCCGCCGACGAAACCGATGACGATGACCGGCGTCGTCGTAAAAGCATCGGTCGCACTGACAGGGCGCGCCGAGCCCCCGTGAGTGAGGATGAGGAAAAGAATAAACGAAACACCACGAATTGAAGTCCGAAAATAGTTACTCACAGTCTAGGAAATCATAACAACAAAGGGCGCTGTTTTCGATATGGCAGGCGGACGAACATTCCCACTTGAGGAGGTGGCAATGTCAGTGTCGGGCATTTCCAGCAGCAGTCTCTCTAACTATGACAGCCAGAGTGTTCAGAACCAGATCCAGCAGTTTCAGCAAGCGTTCCAGCAACTTGGCCAGGATCTGCAGTCGGGGAATCTGTCTGCGGCACAATCGGATTTTGCGACCTTGCAGCAGCTCAGACCGCAGAGTACTTCTACGTCGTCGTCGCAGAGCAACAATCCCGTCGCCCAAGCGTTCAGCCAGCTTTCGCAGGATCTGCAATCCGGCAACCTGTCGGCTGCCCAGCGGGACTACGCGACGATTCAGCAGGCATTCCAGAGTCAAGCAACGCAGAGTCAAGCCACACAAGGGCACCACCATCATCACGGTGGCAGCAGCAGCGGAGCGATTGAGGTCAGTCAGTTACTTGACCAACTGGGAACGGCGTTGCAGTCTGGCGACCTCTCGACCGCTGAGAGTACATTCACCACATTGCAGCAGGATTTCCAGCAATTGACCCAAAGCAACGGACAGACGTCATCACAGTCCAGTTCGAATAGCATCTCGGTGACCGCCTAATAAGTAGGGAGATCCCTCGGCTCTGCTGGGGAGGCAGCAGAAGTTTGACAGATCCGGGAGTGCGCTTCCTTTCTGCAATGAGACGACCAGTGAGGGATCTCCTGTGCTGAGACGACCGGAACGGACTCCCATTCTCTTCTGCTACGTTTGGGAGCTTGGGATTTTGACTCTAACCGGTTGGATCAGGCCCCTTTGAGGGGCCAGCAACCGTAATACCTCCGGCTCTCCGGAGGATACTTAATCGCCATCACGCCAGAATGGCATCTAGATTGTTGTTGGAATCGCATTTGCCCTCATTGACTTGACCGGATCGTGAGTGAAATCGCCTTTTGACAGCAGCAATCTTGTTGCGCCGACGATCCTGATTTGAAGGGAAAGAAACGGTCGTAAGCTTGTCGGGTAGCTGTGGGGACGCAGACATTGGCTTCGATTTGCTGAAGCCGGACGGCAGTTGGGAACCAAACCCTATGCCATCCTTACCACACGCGGCAGGCGTTCTCGGCAACCATTGGCTGTCCGGACTTGCATCCAAAGGCCTCCTGGAACGCGGCTGAGTTCTGCACCGCGCCATTCACACGCCAGCGTCCTGGGGAATGCGGATCGGTCAGCACGCGCTTCCGGGCTTCCTGGTCAGTCACGTTCTGGCACCAGATCTGCCCAAACGCGAGGAAGAACCGCTGCAGAGGAGTATATCCATCGATGACTTTTACCGGCATGTTGCCGATGATGTCGGTCAGCGCCATGTAGGCCAGTTTCAGGCCTCCGTTGTCGGCGGTATTTTCACCCAGCGTCAATTTGCCATTGAGCTTTACCTCGCCCTTGTCGTCCTTCACGGAGACAAAGCTCGAATACTCCTTGGCGGTGCAATCGACGCGCTGCTCAAATTCCTTGCCGTCCTCCGCCGTCCACCAATCGCGGAAGTTGCCTTGCGCATCGTACTTACGGCCCTGGTCATCGAAGCCGTGCGTGAGTTCATGTCCGATCACCACACCGATTGCGCCATAGTTCACGGCGTCGTCCATCAGCTTGCCGTAAAACGGCGGCTGCAAAATGCCCGCGGGAAAGTTGATATCGTTCATGGGAGCGCGGTAGTAGGCATTGACCGTCGGCGGAGTCATGCCCCAATCCTTGCGGTCCGTGGGCCGCTCGATCTTCTTGTATTGACGCTGCACCTCGAACGCGCCGGCGCGCATCGCGTTGCCGGCGTAATCGTCGGACTTGATCGCGACGCTGCTGTAATCGCGCCATGTGTCGGGATAGCCAATGTTGTTGACGATGGTGTTGAGCTTCTCATAGGCCTGCTTCTTCGTCGTGTCCGACATCCAGAGCAACTGGTTGAGGTCCCGATGCATTGCGTCCTCGATGGCCTGCACCAACTTCAAGGTGCGTTCTTTGCCTTCCGGGCCGAAGGTGCGGTCTACATAGAGCTGGCCCAGCGCCATGCCCAGGTTGGCGTCGGTAGATTTCACGCAGCGCTTCCAGCGCGGCTCCATCTCTTGCTGTCCCGACATGTACTTGCCGTTGAACAGGAAATCCTCTTCGACGAAAGCTTTGGTCAGGACTGGGGCGTACGCGTTGATCGTTTTCCAGCGCAGATATACCTTCCAGTCTTCGAGTGGCACAGCATTGAGCTGCTCGTTGACCTGCTTGAAGAAATCGGGGTTGCCCACGTTGAGGGAAGTGAACTTGGGCGAGCCATTATCGGCAAAGTAGAGGGTGAGGTCGAAATTCGTGGCCGCGGCGGCGATTTCCGCGACTGTCATTTTATGGTCGCGAGTTTTGGGATCGCGGCGAATAGTGCGGTCCATCGAGGCCTGGGCCAGCCCGGTCTCGACGGCTAACACGATTTTGGCCTCAGCGGCTGCCACTTCCGGCTTGTCCCCGGCCAGTTCGAACATCTTTTGCACGTGCTCCAGATACTTCTGCCGCGTCTCCACCGACTTGGGATCGTCTTTCAAGTAGTAGTCGCGATCGGGCAGCGTGATTCCGCCCTGGTCGATGAGCGCAATGGTATTGGTCGATTCGTGCATGTCGGGCTGGGAATAGAAGGCAAACAGCGCCGGCGTGGAATTGCGGTGCATGTAAGCAACCTGCCCAATAAGATCCGCTTTCGTCTTGATGCCGTGAATCCGTTCCAGTTCCGGCGTCAGCGGAGCACTCCCCTTTTTCTCAATCGTGCTCTCGTCCATGCACGAGGCATAGTAGGCACCCACCATGCTCTCCGTCGAAGTGTGTTTCCCCGGAGCCTGCGCCTCGGTCAGCAGGTCGCGCAAGATATAGAGATTGCGCTCGGAGAGCTCGTCGAATCGCCCCCACCGCGACTTGTCGGGAGGAATGGGATTGTTCTTCATCCAAGTTCCACAGGCGTATTGGTAGAAGTCCACACAGGGATCGATGGTCTTATCGATGGCGGTGACGTCGAAGCTGGGGATTTCCTGGGGAAGGGCGGAGGAAGACGGGCTTGTTTGGGCCGAGCAGAGTACGGCGGTCAGCAGCATTGAAAAAACACAGAGAATGCGAGTCGGCATACTTGCCTCGAGTTGTGAATTGTCGCCGCGCAACTTGCCGATAGCTCGCGCATCGCCTTACGAAGAGTAAGACGGTGCCAATGTAGAGACGGCGGCAAGTCTCCAACCAGACACACTACTACAAAGGGCTTAGACAGGGAAGTTGGGGAGACGCTTGCGCAGCTTCATAACGCAACGCGAGGTCCACGGATAGATTTCGGGAGCTTGGATGGATTGTTGCTGAACAATTGCAGTCACACTCATTGACCGAGTCGTGAGCGCAATCGCCTGTGGGTGTTGAAAAAGGGTGCTGGACAGAGATCTTGTGGGGTTGCGAGTAGCGCAGTGGGATGAGTTTTCTGGCGGCCGTCATATCTAATTCGCCACCGCGAGCGGTGGCCGTGGGTTCGCCACCTCCAAGAGTGACAATTGCATCCTAGAATGGGAATAGGAATAAACGATCACGATGAAGACTACCGGCAACACCATCCTAATCACGGGCGGCGGTTCCGGCATTGGCCGTGGCCTTGCACAAGCCTTCCACACCCTCGGGAACCACGTCATCATCGCTGGCCGCCGCAAGCGGGCACTCGACGAGACCACCGCCGCGAACCCCGGTATGACCTCCCTTACGCTCGATATCGAAGACCCCGCCAACATCCGCTCTTTTGCGGTTCAGATGGCAACGCGCTGCCCGGCTCGCGGTAGCGAGCATAGAATTCAACTGTCGACGCGAAGCGGCCCATTTATCCCCAGTCTTGCAGGTGCCGCTAAGAACTTCAACTGGTCCCCAAGAAATTCGCGTTCGAAGTGGTCAGCCGGGTATACCTTCGGGCACACCGGAGCGGGGAGTCCGCGAAAACCGTCCCGGACTTCTTCACGAGCGCAGAAACTCCAAAGTCAATGCCCACGCCTGCCGCGCCGAGCGCGGCTCATATGATGCACGTTCGTCACAGAAGAATCCATGGTCGGCATGGGAGAACTCGACATTCACATAGATTTTCTGGTGCGCGCTCAAGGCATCGGTCACCGCTTTTCGGTGCTCTGACGTAATATGCTTGTCCAATCCACCCCAGATGAGCAATGACGGTGCCTGCACCTTCGACGCGCGGTCCAGCAATCCGGGAGCGATTCCGCCTCCGTAAAACGACACTGCGGCGCACAGCGGAACCACACTGTTGGCAAGAAATGAAACGCGGCCACCCATGCAGAATCCCACACTCGAAATCTCGTTCGGCTTCACTTGCGCATGCGAACGCAGCCACTCATGGGCCGGCCGTATGTCCATCTCCGCCGTCTCCGTTGTCACCGCCTGGTAGTGCGGCATCACGGCAGCAAAGTCGGTATAGCTGCCCTCAAAACCTGGCGGCGCCGTGCGATGAAACAGCTCCGGAGCAATCACGACATATCCCTCGGCGGCAAACCGCTCGCTCACACTGCGGATGTGCCGGTTAACGCCAAATGCTTCCTGAAACAGGAGTAGCCCCGGATGCGGCCCACCTTGCTCCGGACGAGCCACATAGGCTGCCATTCGTGTTCCGTCCCCAACGGCCAGTTCCACCTTCTCTTTCGCGGTTGCTGCTTGGCTCATACCGCCTCTGTTTTGGACGAGATTTCCTTTTTGACCTCAAGAACGGGAAGGATTGTACACCCGGGTTTGCCCACCTGCGGGCTGCTTGAATCGAGACTCCATCTGAGCTGCCCCCGACTGGCTCGATAAGTACCAGCACGACCCGGAATTCGTTTGTCCAGCTACGACAACTGTTGAAATCGCCGTTGCACGCAATATAAAAAGGCGCCCACTTTTGCGGTAGGTTGAGATTGTTCGCACACCAACCTAGCGAAAAGGAGCGCCTTTATGAGTCAAGAAAAGTATATCGGCATGGACGTTCATCAGGCCACCATT
>Ga0208688_1000695_pt1 | contig 17461 bp, 10 predicted proteins | sample June2015DPH_6_15_FD_184696 | JGI IMG/M metagenome (GOLD analysis project Ga0208688, IMG submission 184696) | Peatland microbial communities from SPRUCE experiment site at the Marcell Experimental Forest, Minnesota, USA - June2015DPH_6_150... | ecosystem: Environmental > Terrestrial > Soil >... | reverse complement strand
GTGTGTCCTTCAAACAGATAGAAACCCTTGGGAACATTCCAAGGAAGGTCCGCAGCGGTAGAGACCGCTGCCCGCCGGGCCTGTAGAGCTTGCACAACGAGATCCACCAGCACAAAACCTATAAACATCGAGGCTACAAAGAGTGCGACCATGACTTGTCCTCCTCGGAACAGAGACCCGCGTGCCCCGGCACCCCCGCGCCGGCGTTGACACACCAAGGCACTCGGCCTAGGCCAGAAACAGTTCGCGGACGATACTTTCCCAGCGGTCCTCAGGGAGCGCGCTCAGGACGTCCGAAACAGCGTGGCCACCATCCTGCAAGTGAACTCCGGTCGAGGGGCTGAAGTGGGTATGGAGCGTCGCCACAGATTCTTCCATCCAGCGCTGGGCTAGCCTGCCCCGCAGCAGGTTCTTCAGGTTCGAATCAGCGGCAGGAGAGTTGACCGCAACCAGCCAACCGAGGCCGTAGGGATCCTTGTGAATGACCGAGGGATCTTTCAAGACCTCCGGGTTTACATCTACTACCTCGCCTTCGATGGGCGACAACATTTCGAAGCGGTGACCGCCGCGCCCGAGCGTCCAACCCTTCTCGCCTTGGCGCAGCCACCGACCCCGAGCCGGCAGATCGAGTTGGTCAACCTTGCCCAACAAGCGAACCGCAAAGTCATCCAGCCCGATGCGCACTACGTTTCGGGACTCCTTTGCAGCCCATGCATGGCCAGAGTGATACGAGAGGCCGGCGGGAAGCTTAAAGCCACCCACAATGTTCATGGGAAACGATACTTCCTCAGGCTCCGCTGGCGCCACCACCGCTTTCGCAGCTTGCGGCCGCCGAGTCTGCAAGAAATAATCAACAATGACGAAACAAACGAACGTGCCGAGGACAAGTGCTGCAACCATGTGATACCTCATCTTTCCGCACTCTTCTGAATGGGGTGCGAAGCCTTTGATTTCCGCCCATGTAGTTGCAGCTAGGGGACCATAAACTTGTTCAAAATGGAACTACAAGGGTTAAGGTATTCATCGTGTTTTCAAGCAGATAGCGGACAGCATGAGGAACTGGCGAGATGGACAATAGGGCCGAACCTCGATTTGCCTACTGAGAATTACAACACGCGAAGCCTGCTGGGGCGACGGACCATTGATAACTTATTTTATTTTCAATAGGATAGAACTTGATGAAAATCTCAACATACACTGCTGAGAAGATTAGCAAAGCTGTTGGGCTCCTGGAGATGTGATACTACCTTCGGGTCTGTCATCCTGAGCGTGTATAGCCGAAAGCCGCTATCCGTGATGTCAGAAACGGAGCACGTCGCAAACGGGTGTTGCCCTCTCCCCTGGGGAGAGGGTGGCCCGCGATCCCGATGCACTTCATCGGGACGCGGGCCGGGTGAGGGGTCAGTTGCACGCCGAGGACGGGTCAGAGAGGCTCGGTGCAAGTTGCTCAATCGACACGAGTAATGCATCGAGTTTCTGGAGAGTCGGCCGCGGGGGACGAACCATCTCGGCATTTTCTTTCGCACTGATTGCGCTGTCAAATGCGGGGATTCTTCTCCGGCCTAGGCCGGCGGGATCAGAATGACACACGGTGGGGTTATCCTCTACGAATGACGGGCGGTGCGTATGAGACAACGCACTTGATTTTTGAGCGCCCGACAGAGGGCCGCCAAGGGTCGCTCAGGGCGTTGGCAGGTTGCGCGTGTTCGCAATCCCCCCGTGCTGCCAGCCTTGATCTGATATGAGCCAAGGCCAAGCCGTTCTCATTCCTTTGGGCATAATGTGGGCAGAATTGTCCTCTGCTCAAACAATGTGATGGCCAAATCGGCCCGCTTATGGTTTAATCCACTCCAGATCGGAACCAGGAGTCGAACCTTGCGCTACAAGACCTTGCTTATTCTTCTTTGCGTGCTGGTGGTGATGGTACCGCGTGTGGTCTTTGGGCAGGAAGCCACTTCTGAGGCTTCGCCCCTTGTCGATCGGGTCGGAGATACGGGGTTTGTGCAGCTTTATTCCAACAGCTTCAACGGCCTTTCCCTCCAGGCGAAGATCCTGGCCCACTGGCTTTCAATGTCTGCCATCGCCGTGAACCCCATCGTCTACGACCAGAATTCCCGCTATGGCCTCCAGGAAAAACACCTACTCGAGCAGGTTCTGACTCACCCGAAGGGCATCGATCCCTTGCTGCTCAGGAAGATCACAGACTACACAAAGCTTTTCTGGGCGAATCGAGGCAACCGGAACAGTTTCACCTCGAAGAAGTTCCTGCCCGAGCTCAGGTTCGAGGAGTTACAGGCTGCTGCCGAGCGGGCTCTGAAAAATGGCGCGCGCCTGGGGCCGCGCGCGAAGCTGGCGAAAGATTTAGAAGAACTGCGGAAGCCGATCTTCGACCCTGAATTCGAGCCGATGCTGACTCTGAAAAACCCTAAGGATGGAGAAGACCCGCTGCTTGCCAGCGGGAACAACCTCTACATGGGCGTCCGCACCAGCGACCTTGCGGACTTCCAGGAGAAATTCCCGCTCAATTCCCGGCTCGTAAAGAAGGGCGGAAAACTGCTCGAGCAGGTCTACCGCGCGGGCACGCCGGATGGGAAGATTCCGCCCGGGCTTTACGCGGATGAATTGAGCCACGCGATCCGTTACCTGAAATTGGCTCTGCCCTACGCAACCGACTCACAGAAAAAGGTGCTTCAGGACCTTACCCGCTACTACCAGACCGGCTCACCCGATGCCTGGCGGCAGTTCAACATTGACTGGGTTCGAGATGACTCCGCCGTGGACTTCACCAATGGCTTCATCGAGGTTTACAAGGACGCGCGAGGCATGAAAGGGGCCTTGCAGGCCTATGTGACCGTACAGGACGAGAAACTGAACAAGCTGATGAAATCCTTGGCGGCCAACGCCGCCTATTTCGAGCAGCGCGCCCCCTGGGAAAACATGTACAAACTCGATAGCCCGCATCCTCCCCTCGTCAATGCCGTGGAGGCGGTGATTGAGACCGGCGACTTCGACGTGAACACGGTGGGCGAGAACCTGCCGAACGAGGCGGAAATCCACGACAAGTACGGGAGCAAAAGCTTCATCTTCACCGGCTCCTCTCGGGCCCTCGCCGCGGCCTACGGAAACAAAGTAACGCGCGAGTTCGCCTACACCGATGCGGAAATCGAGCGGGCGCGCCAGTACCGCGACCTCGCCGAGGATCTTTATACCGCCATGCACGAGGTTCTGGGCCACGGCTCCGGAAAGATGAACCCCAAGCTGACCCAGGCGCCTGCATCTTACCTCAAAGAGTATTATTCAACCCTCGAAGAGGCGCGCGCCGACCTGGTGGCCCTGTGGAACTTCTTCGACCCCAAGCTCATCGAGATCGGCGCCCTGCCGAATTTCGAAGTAGCCAAAGCCGCTTACGACGGCGAGGCGCGCGCCGCGCTGGTCGAGCTCCGCGAGGTCCCGACCAGAGATACCATTGAGGAAGACCACCGGCGCGGGACGCAGCTCATCATCAATTACATCCGCGAAAGGACCGGGGCCGTCGAACCCGTGGAGCGGGATGGGAAGGTTTACATGGTGGTGAAGGACTACGAGAAAATGCGGCAGGGCGTTGGCATGCTGCTGGCGGAACTGATGCGCATCAAGGCGGAGGGCGATTACCAACGCGCCACGGCCCTCATCACCAAATACGGGATGCACTTCAACTCCGCCTGGCGCGACCAGGTGGTGGCCCGTCACAAGCAGCTCGACCTGCCTGTTTACTGGTCCGGGATCAACCCGGATTTGAAACCGGTGTTCGGGAAGACCGGGAGAATCTCAGACGTCGAAATCCTCTACCCGCGAAACATCGTGAAACAGCAGCTTCGCTATACGAGTATCGCGGGCAAGTAGCCCAGGCACGAACCCCTTGTTGACTAACGGGGGGCAAGTTCAGGAAGCTTGGCTTTGTCGACTCGAACGGCGGCGGATTGACGGTCCATGGTGGTTTCCCCAGCGTAGTCCTACATGACTAGTCCGGATGCCAAACCCCCAGTGATTTCCAGCGACCCCACCCTGTGGTTCTCCCTCATCAACTGGAATGAGCAATTTCGACCAGAGGCGCGAGCGGTATTCAACTGACACACAAATTATCCCTGACCCGGCAATACCCTGGATCAGGGCTGCCACCCTAACCTCCACGCACGCGAAGCGTCCGCCGCGCCAGCGGCTTCGTTCAAACGGGCATTTTTCGGCGCTAACCTCAGTCGCCCTACGGGCTCCTTCGGTCAGCGCCGAAAAGAAAGGCAAAACCAGACAGATGGCTTGCTCTAAAACCCGGACAACTTGACGTGCTACGAACAGACAAAAGTGCAGGAAAAGTGGGGGTCGGAGGCTTCCCACAGCGCTACTAAGGAATTCCGAGTCCCCGTGAGGCGATTGTGAGCCAAAGCGGGCATCCCACAGCGCCCCTGCATCCTGCCCTTGCGCCCGAGAGGCAGCACTTTTCCGGGTTGCGTCCGGCCTGGGCCGGAGAAAAGTTACTTTCCAGCGTAACTCTTGGCGACACCGACGCCGGTGCAGAAGTCATAGCCTGCCACGCCTGAGAAACCCATGTAAAAGCCGCAGAAGCCGGTCGCGATGTCGGTGAAGTCAGCCGTAACCGCTTTGTTCGTGTAGATCTTGGTAAGCTCAGCGCTAGACGAAGCAGCGAAGCTACCGGCGCTGTTCACAATGCCGGCGACCGCCGGTGATGAGAGACTGGTGCCACCGACTACGATCCACTCGGGCCATTCACCCTCATAGTCGACGGGAAAGGTGTCATAGACCCAGGCCCCCGTATAGGGATCGGCATCAAACGACAAGTCTGGAACGCAGCGGTAAGTCTTACAATAGCTCGAGATGTAGGTAGTCTGGTAAGTCGGGATACTTTCTACCATGCTCTGGCCGCCGCCGCCAAAGACCCAAGGAGCCTCTGCTATGAAGTTGAAAGTCGAGGCGTTACGGCGGACGGTGGTGCCGCCGACGCACACCACGTTCGGAGAGGTGCAGGGATATGAGACCCCAGGCGAATCGCCCGACGATGCAAAGTAGACGACCCCGGGCGTGGTGAAGTATGTGTCCCAGGAGGTCTCGCCCGAGTACTCCCCGCCTCCCCAGCTCATAGAAACTTCGCCCTTACCCGTGCTGTTCGCGGGGCAAGTACCGAGGGACCCGTCCGGCGCGATTTCCGTTTTCCCACACTGCACCAGATTGCTGGCGACAAGGATGGCCTGCTGCAAGTCGTTATCGTAGTTTGAACACGCTTCCACCAGGTAGATGGTGGCTTTGGGGGCCATCGCGTGGGCCCATTCGATATCCAGCGCCTCCTCTATTTCCCAGCCGCCCGAATAATCCACCGGAACCCCGGAATACTGGCAGTAGGAGTTCGCGGTGTTGGCCCAAATCACCTGGAACTGCGGCAGTGTCAAGGGAACGCCGAACTGTAGCGAGAACCAAGCCAAGTCACCCGGGGCGGACGGGTCGTCATAGGCATCGACGATCGCGATGGTCTTGCTGCCGCCAGTGGGGACGGCCGTGGTTGAGTTGGGATTACAATTCGGTATGTTGGCACCAGCTGCGACCAGGCCATAATGACAAGCGAGCGAAGCGGGCGTCTCATAGCCGTACCCAGAGTACGGCGGCGCTTCCTCAGGCTTGAGTCCGGCGGGGATGAAAACCTCAACGTTGGTGTGGGCGACGAATTTTTTACCCGGCGGGACCGGTTGCTGTTGGCTGGATTTAGGGATGAAGAGTGTGCCCGGCGCGGATGGAACATGCGGGGGCGTTACTTGGACCGATCCGGACACCGCTATTGGGGATCGTGGCTCCGCTTCTTGGGCCAGTCCGCACATTGCGAAAGCGAACACGAGCAGGGCCGCTACTACGGCCATTCGTAACTCAATTGAGTGTTTCACTGGAATCCTCCATAGTCGTCAGATTTGCCCTTCGAATCCGTCTGACCCGGCCTGGACACAACCGAATTCGAGACGGCTATTAGGCCGCCAGCCGCGTTTCATGAAACTTTAAGACTTGGCTGGGAACGCCTAGCTGCGTCATCTCTTTTTGCGTGCGGATTTTGTGAATTGAGAATCTCCTTCCGCCTCTTTCGTAACCAGAATGCCAGCAATCATCCGCCACCAACGCCGTCGCGTCTCACGGACGAACTTTTATTCCATGCCAAGCGCTCGACCGGTTGTCGGGATCCGTTAGTTCTTCGAGGGAGTCTTCTTTCACTACCCTCTTTTTCCGCAGGCGCATCAGAACCATGTTGACGGCTAGCCGGTGCAACCAGGTGTAAAAGGACGACTCCCCACGGAAGGTATCGAGCTTTTTGTACGCCCGGAGGAAAGCCTGCTGGGTGGGGTCTTCCGCTTCCGCGATGTTCCCAGCTATACGCAGACACAACGAGCACACCCGCGGGCTATACAGATGGTAGATGTGCTCGAGGTCTTCAGGCTCCGACCACTCGATACCTTCCGCCCCCCGTCACTTGTCAGCGCTCAAGCTGACGGTCTGCGGGCTGCTAGGATCGCTGTCACGGATGACAAGGGTAGCGGACCGCGCTCCCGCCGCGCTGGGCTTGAACGCCAAGTTGATCGTGCACCTCCCCTCGCCTGCTACCATATTGCCCACCGCACAGGTAGAGCTGGATTGAATTGCGAAGTCTCCCGCATCCCTGCCCCTGAGGGTGAGACTCTCAATGCGCAGCGGCGTGTTGCCCAGGTTGGTCAGCATGACAGTCTTTGGGGCGCTGGTGGTGTCGACGGGCTGTGGGCCGAAGTTGAGGAACGTCGCGGAGAGCCGCACCGCCGTCCCCGTGCCCCTCAAGCTGACGGTCTGCGGGCTGCCGGGATCGCTGTCACGGATGACAAGGGTAGCGGACCGTACTCCGGCTGCGGTGGGTTTGAGCGCCACGGTGATCGTGCAGCTCGCTAGCCCGGCTACGCTACCGCCCGCCATACAAGAGCTTGATTCAATCGCGAAGTCTCCAGCCTTCGTGCCCAAGGCAGTGAGGGGCGCAAAGCTCACCACAGTGAGGCTCGAAATGGTCAGCGGGGTGCTCCCCAGGTTCGTCAGCATGACAGTCCTCAGAGAACTAGTGCCCATGAGCTGTGCGCCGAAGCTGAGGGACGTCGCGGAGAGGCTCACCGCCGTCCCCGTCCCACTCAGGCTGGCCGTCTGCGGGGTGTTGGGAGCGTTGTCAGTGATCGTGAGAGTTCCTGTTCGCTTGCCTGGCGCTGTCGGGTTAAACGTTACGTGGATCGTACAGTTGGCGCCTCCCGCCACGCTTGTCCCGCAGGTGTTGGTTTGAGCAAAGTCCCCACTGGCGGCGACGCTGCTGATGATGACCGAGGCGGTGCCGTTATTGGAGAGAGTCACAGCTTGAGCTGCGCTGGTTGCTCCCACCAGTTGATTGCTAAAGGGCAAGATCGTGGGCGACAGGATCACACTCGGTGCGGTCCCCGTGCCGGAGAGGGTCACGGTGTGCGGACTGCCCGCGGCGTTGTCTGTGATCGTCAATGTCCCGGATCTCGATCCGGATGCGGTAGGGGTGAACGTTACCCCGAAAGTGCATTGTGCACTCGCGGCAAGGCTTGCGCTGCAGGTATTCGTCTGCCCAAAGTCACTGCTGATGGAAATACTGGTGATACTCAACGCCGCCGCGCCGGTATTGCTGAGCGTGACGGTCTGGGCTGCACTGGTGGTCCCCACAACCTGGCTGCTGAAGCTGAGGCTGACGGTTGAAAGCCCGGCGACGGGAACCGCTATCGCGAACGACAAGGCGTTGGACGCTCCCCCTCCGGGGCTGGGATTAAACACCGTAATTTGTGCGGTTCCCCCCGTAACGATGTCGGAAGCCGGAATTGCCGCATGCAATTGTGTGGCGCTCACAAAGGTGGTGGTTCGATCGCTCCCGTTCCAGCGGACCACCGAACTGCTGACGAAGTTCGAGCCGTTCACGGTCAGCGTAAAGGCGGTGCTTCCCGCCGACGTGCTGGAAGGCGAGAGGGAAGTGATTGCCGGCACGGGATTTCCCGGGCCTTGGACGGCAAAGCCGACGAGCTGCGTGCGCCCGGTACCGACGACCTCACCGGTCTCGGTCTGCGTGGTGTAGCCCGAGGCGCTAAACTCCACGTCATAGGTTCCCGCCTGCAAATTGAAAATGGAATAATCCCCCGCGGCGTTAGTAGTGGCCCGGCCCTTCTCGACGCCCCCCTGGAGCGCCCGCAACAGGGCGCCGCTCACCGGACTTCCGCCATCGGTCACTCGCCCGGCAAATTTCGAGGTGGGATCGGCTACGGCGAGGGAGGTCATCTGGATGGAACCTGCGGGCAGGTTGACGGTAGTGACCGAGAAATCGGAGGGATTGATGACCGAAAGCGCGGAGTCCTGCGAGAAGGTGTCGTGAGTGACGTAAAGTTTACTCCCGTCGGGCAGCACGGCGATTCCATGGGGCTTAGAACCCACCGTCACAGTATGGATTATCGAGTCGGTTCCGGTGTCGATCACCGACACAGTGCCGTCGTCGGAGTTGGCAACATAAACACGTTTCCCGTCAGGCGAAATGGCCAAATCGTAGGGAGTGCCCCCCACGGGGACCGTTGCGATTACAGCGTTAGTGGCGGTATTGATCACCGAGACCGTATTTGCACCAATGCTTGTGACGTACAACTTGGTGCCGCTGAGGTTGACGGCCACTCCATGCGGGCTGGCGCCGACATGAATCGTGGTGGAGACCGTGTTCGACGCGGTGTCGATGAGGGAAACGGAATTGTCATCGAGGTTGGCGACATAAGCCTTGGCGCCGCTCGGGCCGATGGCAATTCCCTGGGGGTAGTTGCCGACAGCCACAGTCGTTAGGACCGAATAGGTCGCGGCGTCGATCACGCCAACACTGTTGGAAGCTTCGTTGGTGACGTAGATTTTGCTTCCATCGGGCGTGACGGCGGCGAACACCGGATTGGTGCCCCCGGTATCAATCGAGGCGATCCCGGAGCTCTGGTTGACCCCAGCAAAGATATTCAGTTTGGAAGAAGAAGATCCGGTCGGCTGATAGATCCTGCCGCCGCCTGGGCGCACCGCCAAACTGAATCCCTGGGGGCCGACTGGACGGAGTTCGTCTGTCGCAGTGTTCGTGGCTGAATCCAGTACAAACGTGTGGAAGAATCCGCCCGTGTATACAGGCGGACGCGTCAATGCCGGCGTGTCCTGCACAACGGTGACAAAATTCAGCGCGTTTGCGTCGTTGACGACGTACACGCGCCCCGTGGTCTGGTTGACCGCCAGCGCCTGAGTCACAAGGCCGCCGACCGGGGGGATATTGACCGGAATTGTTTCCACCATCTGTGTGGTTTCGTCCACAACGGCGATGAGGCCCAGCGCCGCATAGTAAACGTGGTGGGTGGAATACCGAAATCCTAGGGCGCTTGTGGCTCCGGGGAGCGGCAGGTTGAAGTGACCATCGGATACCCCGTCAAAGATAGTAGAGATCCCGTCGACCTCCGAATCGCTGTAAACGCGGTTACTCGTCGAGTTGTATGAGAGAATCGTCGCGTCGTTTTCATTCACATCTAATGCGGTGACGGACCCAGTGCTGCGGTTGTATATTCTCAAGGGATACGCGGTATACACCTTGTTCTCGCGCCAGTTCGCACAGACGCCCAAGCCTCCCATGCTGGGAAGCGTTGTGGCAGCATAAGTAACCGGATTGATGATCACCAAGACGTTCTGGAGGTAGAGGCAGACGAAGATTTCGTGCGTTGCGGTGTTGACCGCCACTTTGCCGCCGCCACCATATCCGGGCACGGGGATGAGGGTCTCGGAGTCCGTGGCCTCATCAATCTGCGTCAACCCTTCAAAAGAGATCGCGTAAACCTTTCCCAGACCTGGGTCGAGCACGAGGCTTTGCGATGAAGTCAGATTGGTGTAGGTCCCCGGTAAGACCTTTATCAAGGCGCCCGTCGAGGCATTGACGACAGAGATTTTCTTGTCCATGAGGGAACCCGCGTAGAGTTTTCCTCGCGTCTCGTCGACCACCATGGATAAAACGCTGGTGCCGATATGCGCCGAGCCTGACTCGGCGAGTGTGGTCCCGTCGTACATATAGAGGTTTCCCGTGTTATCGTCGGCGACGAAGACCTTGTTGCCGGCTTCATAGACGGCGACGGCCGTCGGCACCATGCCCGGGCGGGTGATGGTGCCTACCACCGTTTGCGCGAAACACGGCACGACGATCGCCAACACCATCACAGCGGCCATGGCCAACCTCGCGCACAGCCGCACTGATTGAGAGAATGAATGATTGCTATCAAGATGATATTGTGCCTTCATGGGTCCTCCCCGCTGCATCCGCTAGCATCCCCCTGTGGAGCGATTTTGACCGCCATTCCATTTGGGTTTTTGGCGTGGTGGTCAGGCCATCCCTAACTACTTCCCCCTGCGCCGATCCATCTTTGTTTCAGCCCAGGTCGTTGGCAGCAAGTTGGCCCGCATTAATGCTTCCGCTTTCCTGCCGGTCCAGGCTGCGGGAACGCTGATGCCTGGCCGAAGTGCATAGAGGAAGGCGAAAAGGACACGGCGGTACCCGCCGCAAGGCCGCATCCGTGCGCAGAAACCCGTGTGGGCGAAGGGTTGCGCTCCCGTCCACACCGAGGACAGAAAGGCCGGGAAGGTCTGCAGCGGGTCGATGGCATTGGGCGAGGTTAAGAGAAAGGGCAGACGCTTCCCCACCGCCTCCAGAAACTCGACCTTGCGCAGAAACTCCGCGAACACGACCCCCCCCACCCCTCCCAAGGCGTCGCCACCCCCTTTGTCTCTCGCAATTCCACTACCCTTTCGCCCCAAAGTGGGGTAATTTCGCGTCGCACTGTTTTGTCCCTCCTCAGTTTTGTCTCAACCCATTGCAATCTAACCTGATTAGACTGAGTAAATATCCCCCGCAAAGCCGGGGGATCGCCCCTCGGATCAGGGCAAAACAGTGCTACTCAATTTCGGAATTGCGGTCCACCTCGGCAACAGCCGGATCCCCCGGTTCTTTGAGACCCTGATTTGGCGGCTGATGGATGGCCACGGCGATGGCACAGGCGCAGTGGTCACGGCTTTGACAACTGCCTCAAAAGAGGCACTTCTGCCCCAAATCGGACAGGCGCCCCACTTGGTAGCCCGGCAAGCTCGATTAGTAAGAGGGATCGGGGTACTACGTCGCTAGCAGAGCGGAGTGACCAATCGAAAGCGCGTAAGTTGCAGTTCCTGCAGAGAGGCATGAGTTTGGCGCCCAACGTGCCAGATTTGCTGGCAGAAACGTGATTCTTTCGCACAATTGTTGCTGCGTTTGTCCCTAATTTTTCCCGTTGGAGTCTTAAACAATGAAGAAAACCCTCAGCCTCTTGGCTCTGGGGGTCCTGCTCTGCGGTGCGGTACAGGCCAAGGCAGAAACGATCACGTACACGGTACAAGATACAGTCTCGGGCACCCTTGATTCGAACTCTTTCTTCGACGCCCTGGTCACTGTCGCGTTTACAGGGGACACGGCAAACGTCTGGGGGGGGGCCATCTTCTGGGAAATCGACGTGGGGACGGCGACGGTCGATATAGCCGGCATCGGGGCGGCAACGTTTACCGACGCCATGTTTGCGTTCGACAATCCGAGTGGAGCCGCCGGGATTGGTGATAACATTTGTAGCGGGTGTGGAGGATCAGTATTGGACACCTTTAATTCGGCCTTCGGCTCGTACGATCTGATGAGTGCCATCGGGCCCCTTAGCGGCGACGTGTATTTCCGACCTGACCTCAGCTACGGTACCACCGCCGGCCTCCTAAACTTCAGCAGCGCTGGGTACCAGCAGGTCTCCCACTTTCTGCTTTACAGGCTGCGGAAAAACTCGTCGCGGCTGTCATTTTGAGGAGCAGCAGGGGGTGAAGAATCTCATATCTCCATGAAAATGCGCAGAGCTAGATCCTTCGTTGCCCTGAAAATAGCCGGGGCTTTCATTGGTAACAAAGGGGTTAGCTCAAACCAGGCTGTTTTCATGCATAGTGGCGAGCCGAATGCTCATGAAACATGAAATCTGTGCTCAGCATGACAGCGGAAAAGCGTTTTTCCGCAGCCTGTTCAGCAACGTGTTTCACGTAGAATTCCTGAGTTCGTGGATTCAGCATTCAGGGTGCCTGAACACTCAAAACTGACATTAGGCGACTCTTCGTGCGAGGCGTTTATGCTTAAAGGTCTGTTCGGTGGGAACGGCCATTCCAATGGCGATCGTACGCAGGCCCATCATGACGCCGGAGTCGGTACGCCTTACGCACCACCCGCGGACGGAGGCAAGCTCATCGTCCTGACGGCTCCGCTGACCGAGACCATCGATCACGCCGGCTATTTCATTCAGATGGCGCTTGCTTCTCTGCCTGTTTGGATGGAGTTTACCATCAACAACAAGTACCCCACTTGGCGCAAGGTGGAGCACAACCCCGATGGGACGGCGCGCTACATGCCGGCGGGCGTGCGCCTGGTGGAGAAATCCCTGCAAAGGGAATTCAGCCCGGAGGACATCGCGGTCTGCTATCCCGACGATCTTGACAAATTCCTCGGACCGCGAACGCGCGTCGTAGGCGTCTCAACCCACAATCCGCTGGGCGTGACGTTTGCCGCAGGTGTCTACACGTCCATGTTCGGCTCATCGAAGGAGCCCATCAATTCCCACTATGCCAAGCTGATGTTCGCGAAGATCATGTCCAACCCCTTCCGGCAAAATTTCAAAGTCATCGTGGGCGGATCGGGCGGCTGGCAGATTACCCAGACCGACAGCTTTGAGGCCCTGGGCGTGGATTGCGTGGTGGAAGGGCGCAGCGAATCCTTGGACGCCGTAAATCTGTTCCACAAAGCCATCCGTGGTGAGACCCTGCCGCGCGAGGTCAACGTCGTGCATCCCACGGACCGCGCGGGCATCCTGGTGCCCGAAAAGCGCACGACGTTTGGGGTCATCGAAATGACCACCGGCTGCGGGCGGCGTTGCCAGTTTTGCGTGCCCGACCTGAATCCCCAAATCGACGTGCCCAAGGAAAAAATCATGGCAGCCGTGCGCGCCAACGTCCGCGAGGGCAATAGCCAGATTTCTCTGGCCACGGAAGACATGTTCATCTGGGGCCAAGTTCGCACCGGAACGCCCTTTTTCTTCCCCAACCGCGAGGCGCTGGTATCTCTCTACACCGACATTGTCGAAACCCCGGGCGTGAAGAACCACCTGTTCAGCCATTGCACCATGGCGCCCTTTGTGGTTGACCCCCTGCTCATCAAGAAGCTCTCCGCTAAGCTCCTGGATAAGAGCCCCGTGCGCATTCGTCTGAGCTCGCATGGGGAGAAGCGCGCGCTCTCGCCGCTGATCGGATTTGAGACAGGGTCGGTGCGCATGGCAAAGCAGATCATGCCCGGCAAGGCCGTGCCGTTCTCCATCGAAGACTGGCCCAGCGTGATTCTGGAAGGCCTGCGCGTCGCCAACGAAAACAACTGGTTTCCCGTCATGACCCTGATGGTGGGCAATCCCGGCGAGACCGACGAGGATTCCCGGGCCACGCTCGACCTGCTCTATGAAATCGAGCGCCGCGGCCTTTTCGCGATCATGGTCCCCTCCATCTTCACGCCCCTGCACGACACGCGCATGGAAAAGCAGCGCGGCGTTACCGAGACGCGGCAGCTTACGCCTTTGCAGTGGCAGATCATCATGAAGTGTTGGAAAATGATTTTGAGCCCCACCTTCAATACCTGGTGGTCGCCCCTGGTGTGGAAACTCGGCTCACTCATCGTCTGGCTGCTCAAGCTGCGGCGCACGAATGGCCCGAACTTCAAATGGCCGCTCATCATGTTCTCGAGCGCGATCTCGGAGAAGATCCTGGCGCGCATGGGAAAAATCTATCTAGGCCGGCCGCTCAAAACCAAGACGCGGCGCGAACTGATCGCCTCGCTCAAACCTCATTACTGGCAATACCTGCGCCCGGACAACGGGGATTTGCCGGAAGGCTACACGCCGCCCTTGCAACCGGTGGCACAGACCTCGGAAGAAGACCTGCGCGTCAGGGCCTGAACCGAATGAGGGTCGACGCTTACCTCGCACCACGGAGCGAAACTCGGGCCTCCGTCCCTTTCAGAGCCTGCACGCTGACCTCCTCCTCTCGGCCCCTTGTGGGTTGCAGCGGACGGATCAGGTCTGGATTTGTCGATTGTTGGGAGGAGCCCGTTTTCATTGGGTTAAATTGAAGGAAGCCCGGAGCTCTCTCGCGAAGGTAAGATCGAGGATCTCACCTCTTCAGGTTCGATCGATACGGCGTGGTGGCTTGGTGGCGACCATCATCAGGAAGCCGATTGCCGCGGCCGCCATCATGGTGAACAACGCCCGCTCAGGCGGGTAGTTTGCGAGCGCACCGGCGAGTGAGCCTCCCACCGTGCTTCCGAGGAACTGCGCGGTATTGCAAAACCCCAGGGCCGTTCCATAGGACATTCCCGGCGAGGCTTTACTGACCAGGCTGGGAAGAATCGGCCCAAGTCCGGTGAAGCCGATATAGAAAAGTGTTCCAGCCAAAAATACAGCCAAGCCCAGGAACCCCGTCATCCAGAACAGGGATGCCGTGCCAAACCATCCCGCCAGGATGGGCCCGCCGATAATTCCCACCGCCATGGCGGCGGAGCGCTGCTCGGGCTCAATGTAATCGGCCACGGTGGCAAAGGCCACGGAAATGATCTGTGTCTCGCCACAATCCAATCGGCATCAAAGAAGGTGCTAAGTCGGCGAGAGTTACTGGCTTGAATGAAGGTTGGTTCTGGCGTTGAAATGTTTCCTGGCAGTGTCGTGCTTGCGATTGCCTGGGAATGCGTGACACTGCTCCCCTGAGCAGCGCAAGAGTACCGAGATCATTTCGTGCTGCTGTTTACGCCGCACGGTCGTATCGGTGGTCCAGGCCGCCGAGTCGCGCGTGAGAAACAACGCGACCCTGAGCAGCCGCCCGAACTCTGCCGCCCGGTGTTTCCTTGCTCAATCCCAATGGATGGCCACGTCGACGGCGCAGGCGCAGTGGTAGTGGCTCATGGGACTGCCTCAAAAGAGCCACTTCTGCCCCAAATCGGACAGGCACCCCACTTGGTTGCCCGGCAAGCTCGGTTACCAAGAGGGCTAGTACTCTGCTTTAACATGGCAGCGCGGGCCTCCCGCTGGCTCTTTCTTCCTCCGGCGGAAACCGCTCTAATGGAGACCTGATTGCACTTTGCGGGCGAGGTGGGCGCGACGTCGGCGCTCCCACGCCCAAGTAGGCCATTTAGGGCCAAAGCGGGACATGATCGCGCTGATGTTGTTGGGTTGAAGATCGGAAGAAATCGGCGTACCCTCAAGGGTGATCGACGATGGCAATGCATCCCAGCACAACATCGGACGCAACGGTGAAGGGCCAGATCTTGCCTTCTCTCACCAAGTTGGCTACTACCGGGGACGATGCGCCGGGAACCCTGGAGGGTCGGCTGTGGCGAGGCCTGATTCTGGTGGCGGTGGCAGTAATCGGCGTTCTCCATTTCTTGACCCCTGGGACCGCGGCCCACTGGATCTATATATTACAAAGGTTGTACTACATCCCGATCGTCCTGGCAGGCTTGAGCATGGGCTGGCGCGGCGGCTTGGCCGTCGCCCTGCTGTCAGGCATCGCCTTTGTGATCGGCACGCCACCCATCTGGACCGTGTCGAAGGTTGATGTGCTCGACCAATGCTTGGAAACCTGTATCTTCTGCCTCGTAGGCGGGTTGGCCGGAGTACTGACGGATCGGCGGAGAAAGCAGGATCAGGCCCTCCGTGAGACCACCAAGGAATTGCGTCGGGCGCATCAGGAATTGCGCGAGAATTTTGAGGGAATGAAACGTGCAGAACGACTTTATGCCCTGGGGCAATTGTCTGCCGGACTCGCACACGAGATTCGTAATCCCCTGGCGAGCATTGAAGGCGCGGCCGCGGTGGTGCAGCGTGAGCGCGAATCCGAGGAGCGCCGTCGGGAGTTTCTCGATATCATTCAGAAAGAGAGCCGCCGGCTCAACCGATTGCTGACCAATTTTCTCAGCTTTGCCAGGCCCAGCCCGCCTGATTTGAAGACGGTCGAAATCGACGGTTTGCTGGACTCGGTGATTGTCCTGGCGCAACACGCGGGAGAAACCCGCCGGCGGGATCTGAAGAAAGACATCCAGCCGGGTTTGTCGCGACTGGAGTGTGACCCCGAGCAGTTGAAGCAGGTTCTGCTCAACCTGGTCATGAACGCAATTCAGGCAACGCCGCAGGGCGGGACCGTGGTGCTGGCGGCGCGGGGGGACGGGAACAAGGTCACGATTGACGTTTACGATCAAGGATGTGGAATCAGCGATGATTGTCTCGACCGGATCTTCGATCCCTTCTTTACCACCAAAGAGACTGGCACCGGCCTGGGACTGTCCCTGGCGCACCAGATCGTGAGCCAACATGGAGGGACGCTCACGGTGGCCCGCAACTCGCCCGGTGGGGTCACGATGCGGGTTTCGCTTCCCCGCCCCTCGAGCCGAACATGAAGACGAGCCGAATCCTCGTAGTCGACGACGACGACAGTCTGCGCCGGGTGCTGCAAGTTCAATTGGAACAGGACGGCTATTCCGTCGTCACCGCGGCTTCGGCCCAGCAGGCCTTCTCGCTGCTGCAGCTTCGAGGGTACGACCTGGTGATCACGGATTTGAGGATGCCCGGCCTCTCGGGTATTGAGGTGCTCAAGCACGTCAAGTCGCAGTACCCGGAAACCGTCGTCATCGTCCTCACCGCCTTCGGAAGCGTGGAGACGGCGGTGGAAGCCATGAAGGCCGGCGCCTATGACTTTCTCACCAAGCCAGTGCACCCGGATGAGCTGTCGCTGGTGGTCGCTCGTGCCCTGGATCATCTTCGACTCATCGAGGAAGTCCGGGCCTTGCGCGCCAATATTAATCAGAAATACGGGTTTGAGAACATCCGGGGGCATTCCGACAACCTCCTGCACGTTCTAGACGTCGCGGCGCGGGCGGCGCGAACGAATTCCACGCTTCTCATTCGAGGAGAGACGGGGACCGGAAAGGAACTACTGGCACGAGCGATCCACTTTAACAGCTTGCGCAAAGATGGCCCGCTGATCACCATTAACTGCGGCGCGATTCCGCGGGACCTTCTCGAATCCGAACTCTTCGGCCATAAGAGAGGTGCGTTCACCGGCGCGGTCGGCGACAAAAAGGGCAAGATCGAAATGGCCGATGGAGGAACGCTCTTCCTGGACGAAATCGGCGAAATACCGCCCGAACTGCAAGTAAAGCTGCTGCGGCTCATCCAGGAGGGTGAGATCGAAAAGATCGGTTCCGAAGTGAGACACCACGTCGACGTGCGCATCATCGCGGCGACCCATCGAGATCTCCAGGCCATGATTGAGGACGGCACGT
>Ga0208688_1000687_pt1 | contig 17560 bp, 19 predicted proteins | sample June2015DPH_6_15_FD_184696 | JGI IMG/M metagenome (GOLD analysis project Ga0208688, IMG submission 184696) | Peatland microbial communities from SPRUCE experiment site at the Marcell Experimental Forest, Minnesota, USA - June2015DPH_6_150... | ecosystem: Environmental > Terrestrial > Soil >... | reverse complement strand
TAGATCCCGTTGCGTTCCCCGTAAATGTACTCCTTCATCTTCGGGTTCCAGCGGCGCGTCTGGTGGCCAAAGTGAACTCCAGCCTCCAGGAATTCTTTCATCGTAATATTCGCCAAAACTCCTCCTCGCTCTTCGAGCCGCCAACGATCAACCCTCGGCGTTTAGCCAAATCGCCTGCCCAGAACGGCAACCGATCACTGATAGCGAATGGCTGAAAGCTATCTTTTCGAGAATTGGAACCGCTTGCGCGCACCCTTCTGCCCGTACTTCTTGCGTTCCTTGGCGCGCGGATCCCGGGTAAGGAAACCACCCTGACGCAAACGTGGGCGGAGTTCCGGATTGAAAACAATTAAGGCCCGAGCGATACCCAGCTTCGTTGCCCCCGCCTGCCCGTGAATACCGCCTCCCCGAGCATTCACCAAAACGTCAAATTTCCCCGCCAATTCAGTGCTGATCAAAGGTTGCTGGATCTCAGCCCGTAAGGCCTCCGAGGGAAAGTAACTTTGGAAAGCACGGCGATTGACAACTAACTTGCCCTCGCCGGGCCTCAGGATGACTCGGGCTACAGAAGTCTTGCGACGTCCCGTCGCCATATACTCAGCAAGCTCTGCCACAGGCTCTCCGTCTGTCATAAAACTCCTTAGACTTCCAACTAGCGCGTAAGGGAAACCGGTTGAGGCGATTGTGCGCTGTGCGGATGTGTGCTTCCTGCGTAGACCTTCAACCGCCGAGCCAGCCGGTCATGCAGCCGATTCTTGGGCAGCATGCCCAGAATCGCTTCCCGGATCAGGCTCTCCGGCCTCCTCTCAAAAAGCTCACGCGCCGTAATCTCTTTCAACCCGCCCGGATATCCCGTATGGTGCCGATAGACCTTTCCGTCCAGCTTCTTCCCTGTAAGGCGAATCTTCTCGGCATTAATGATAATCAACCCGCTTCGATGATCCTCGTGCGGGGTGTAGTCCGGGGAATCCTTCCCAGTCAACACCAAAGCCGCTCGGGCAGCTAAGCGCCCCAGCACCCACCCCTCCGCATCAACAATGCGCCAGTGAATTTTTCCCCGGCGCGCTTTCGCAAAATAGGTCGCCACTGCACACTCCGTCGCACACTGCAAACTACAAATAAGTGATTGTACCTGACACCGCGACTTTTTTCAACATGCTTCTCCCGTGTCGGAATCGATCTCAGTCAGAGCCAAGTTAACCTGCTTGCCGGCGCCAAACTTCCGTGTGAGCCAATCTTCAAGGTCTACTCTCAGAGCCTGCAGATCCACGCCGAAGCCCACCTCGATCAAGCCATCCGCTACGGGAAGAGTCTCATCAAAAGCCGAGCGTCCGGTGAGACTCCGCATAAAGAAACTATCCAGCCAGGCAATGGGGCACGCCCGCGGCCCCTGTGGACTCAATAATTGCACTTGGATTCTGCGTGCGAACACGAAAAGTTGCCCGTTGTTAGTAGTGAGCGTTCAGCGTTCAGCCATCCGCCATCAAAAGCATTCGGTGATTGGTTCGTTGAGCCATTGAATCAGTGACTGGAACCTCCCGCCCTGCCCCACCTACGACATACCACCTACTACCTACCGCGCAAGAAAGAAAACCAGCGGCGCTTCGGTTCTTGTTGGCTTGACTCGATGGGTGGGGGGTGAGGGGGCATTGGCATGCCGTTGATTACGGCCTCAGGGTTCTTCTTCAGTAGCCTCTCCGCCGTTTCGTCCCCCTTTGAGTCAGCCACTTTGCGGTAGCACTCCGAAAGGATAGGCGGGCGATATTTGACGTCGTGGGCATCTGAGGCGAAGAAATGGACGAGATTTCTCTCCAGCCAAGCTTCGGCCAAGCGAAGGGGCGGCGGGCCGAATCGGCCGGTATAAGATTGGGCTGTGACCTGAACCAAACATCCATGCGTTACCCAGTGATGTAGCAGCCCGGACTTGCGCGCAAAAACAGGATTGCGCTCCGGATGCGTGATGATGGGGGTCAGCCCAGCCACCTGGATCTCATAAAAGACGCGGTCGAGCTGCTCAGGAATGAACTGGTCAGGAAATTCAACCAGCAGGTACGAGCTGTTGTTGATAGTGAAATCCAACGGCGTCTCGACAATCTTCTGAATGTTGTCGTAGGAAAGGTGAAAATCACATCCCAAAAGGAGCTTGGGCGCTTCTCCCACTGCCGACTGAAGTTCTGCAATCTTCTGGCGATTGACGTCCGGATTGAAAGGGTAAGTATAATTACAATGCGGTGTGGCAACAAGATGCGTAATGCCATCCTCGGCCGCTATCTGGCACATGGCAATAGCGTCCTCAAACGTCTTAGCGCCGTCATCGACTTCCCACAAGGGGTGACTATGAATATCAATCATCGAAATACCTGGAGGTTCGCGAGACCGGTCAAATCGGGAACCCCTGCAACAGGTAGTCGAACCAATCCTCCAGATTTGATTCAAAGCCCGACCCGAACCATGCGGCCGCGACGATGTAGAGTTTACCATGGGTTGTTGCCGGGCCGGAAATTTACAGGGCGAGTCGTGCGAAAATCAATACCTTTGTCGATGGGCTCCGGTGGGATGAACACCTCAGCGCCCGCACCCCTGCTACGCGTGGCATGGACATCTCGCCCATGGTCCTCGAGGGTTGAGACCCACCCCCAACGAGTCGCGGCCAGGGTGGGCACACCTGCCACGGCCGCCATTGTTTCGCGGTACCACCTTCACGAGCGAGACCTGCGGCGCCCGCGGCAAGCAGGCGTCGGCGGCCTGGGCGAGCCCCGGCAGGTGGGGGCAGGCTGCCAATGCTTCAGTGGCAATGATTTCAGTGCCCAAGTGGCAGCGCTTAGGGCACGTTTTGAATAGTCCGTTCCAGGTATTTGCGAACAGAGACTGCGTGGCCAGGGCTTGCAGAAATATGAATTTCGATTCCGTAATATAGAAATTTGTATTGAACTGCGCCTGTGTTTGGCCGCGTCTTCTCCCACACTCCCTACGACTCGCTGAAATTGAACAAGTTAGCGTGAAGGTATAAGGCTCTAAGTTCCGAACCGAATTGGAATGCCGCGTGCTTGGACTAAAAACGAACGAACACCGGACTATCAAAGATTGCGGATGAGAGTCCGGATAATAGACCCAAGACCCGACGCTTGGAGGGGGGAGGAGACTTCCCCCTCATTTTCTTTTTCACCCGCCGCTTGGCCAATGGTTTGCCCCCTGCGAAACACTTTTCCAGTCTTTGTCCTGCTGACCGCGCGAAACGGACACGCAAAGAGGAACCCGGACTTGACCTCCGACCCAATTGCCTACCCCAAGGGTCGTGGAAGAGAGTGCGCCGAGCAAGGGTTTCGGGCGCTGCCACTTCCTGCAATGGGTCGCCTGCTTCCGCTCAGGTGCGTTCCGCCCTGCGAACCGCTTGACTTCGGACACTCCGCTGGCTAGAGTGGCTTAAGACCGACGAATAGAGAGAGAATTGTCTAACGGAATACGATGATCAGCAGCTTGATGGTGGGTTTTGTGAAGCGCAAGGTGCTGGCGGTCCAGGATTTCAGCTTCCTACTGGTTAGTTCCCTGCGGCGCGCCTTCACCCCGCCGCGTTACGTCATCGACACATTGCTCCAAATGGACGTCATCGGCGTGGGCTCCTTGCCGATCGTCTTGTTGACGGGTTTTTTCACCGGGGGCGTGCTGGCCCTGCAAACTTACAGAACCCTGAGCACCTTCGGCGAGGTCAGCCTTCTTGGACAAGTGGTTGCGCTTTCTGTCGTCCGAGAGCTGGGTCCTGTCCTCACGGCACTTATGGTCGCTGGGCGCATCGGTTCCGGGATTGCTTCCGAACTCGGATCGATGCTGGTCAGCGAGCAGATCGACGCCATGCGTGCCTTCGGCACCGATCCGATCCGAAAACTGGTCTTGCCGCGCCTATTTGCAACCTTGTCTACATTGCCGGTTCTGACCATTCTCGCAGACTTCTGCGGGATGCTGGGAGGATTTTTCATAAGCTTCTACACGGTCCGGCTGACGAGCGAAGAGTACTGGACCTCCATATATCAGACGCTTACTTTTCAGGACGTCACCCAGGGCCTGCTCAAACCCTTTTTCTTCGCGGTCGTAATCGCCATGGTGGGTTGCTACTACGGGTTGAACACGACGGGTGGCACGGAAGGCGTGGGTCGTTCGACGACGCAGGCCATGGTTGTCGCCTCTGTCCTAATCCTTGTGCTTGATTTTTTTATCACGAATTTCCTGATCGCCATCAGATTCTTCTGAGGGCTCTCCGCGCGATCATGTTAACATTCAGGTTGCAGTCGTTGTGCAAAGCCGTCGCAGCCCCACCGGTGACTGGCCCGGACCCGAGACTGCCAACGTTGAATCCAAGCTATGGGCAAGCCGCCCGTCATCGAACTTCGCGAAGTCTCGTTGGCCTTTGATGAGAAGCAAGTTCTCTCCAGCATATCCTTCCGCGTGGATCAGGGCGAGACACTCTTCCTCCTCGGAGTCACTGGGGCAGGAAAATCCGTGCTCCTCAAGCTGATTCTTGGCCTTATCAAACCGGATTCAGGCCAGGTGCTGGTGGAAGGACGGGATCTCACGCCCATTCCGGAGGAGCAGCTCGATGCATTTCGGAGGCGAATGGGCATTGTTTTTCAGGAAGGAGCGCTCTTCGATTCGCTCTCTGTGTATGAGAATGTCGCCTACCGCTTAAGAGAAGAGGGAGTCATCCAGGAAGAAGAGATCGAGCGGAGAGTCCGGGAGGTGCTGCGCTTCGTGGAGATGGAGCAGGCCATCGATAAGATGCCGTCGGAACTTTCCGGCGGAATGCGCCGGCGTGTTTCCATCGCCCGCGCGATCATCAGCCAGCCCGAGATCATGCTTTATGATTCCCCCACCGCGGGACTTGATCCGGTCACCAGCCACACCATTACTATGCAGATTGCGAAGTTGCGCGACGTGCAACATGTGACATCGCTGGTGGTCACGCACCGTCTCCAGGATGCTTATGTGCTCGCAAACTACGTTTACTTGGAGCGAACACAGGCGCTGGTCCCCGGCAGCGGCGTGAACCACGGAGGCCCTCGACCCCTTACTCGTTTCCTGGTGTTGCGGGATGGTGCCGTTTACTTCCAGGGAACTCCACAGGAATTGGCCGACACGCATGATCCCTACCTGCTCAAGTATCTCGCCTGAGCGCGATTCCGCCCGCAGCTTGGTCTACAATAGAAGGGTGACTTCCCTCGAAGGAGACAAACCATGCCTCAACGGCAGCGACTAAACTGGGCCCAACTTCGTGTCGGTACAATGGTGATCATCAGTCTGGCCATCCTGGCCATTGGGATATTCTTCATCAGCGGTCAGGTGGGATTCTTCAGCAGGCGATACACGCTCAAAGCCTATATCTCCGAGGCTGGGGGCCTGCGCGAAGGCGCCCAGGTCCGCCTGGCCGGAGTCGCCGTGGGTAATATAGGAAAAGTGCAAATCTCACCCTACCCTGAGAGCGCGCGCGCCGTGGAAATAGTGATGGGGGTGGCGCGCACCTACCAAGACCAAATCCGCGCCGACTCGAGGGCAAGCGTTGCGACTGTCGGACTGCTGGGCGAAAGCTACGTGGATATTACGCGCGGCAGTCCTGGCCAGGAGGTGATTGCCGATGGCGGCGTGCTGAAAACCTCCGAGGAAGCGGATATCAAACGGGTAGTTCAAAACGCCAATGACGTCATCATCAACCTGCGCGTGTTGAGCGCCAAACTCAACGACATCACCAGCCAGATCCAGTCGGGAAAAGGCTCGGTGGGAAAGCTTGTCTACGATCAGACCCTCTACAACCGGCTGAATAAGACAACCGACACCTTCGACCGGATGGTTACCCGTGTCGAACAGGGCCAGGGAACACTCGGCAAACTCATGGCTGACGAGACCCTGTATACCACAACCGTCGCCACCATTGACCGCCTGAATAAGGTGATCGACGACATGCAACACGGCCAAGGAAGTCTTGCCAAATTTATCTCTGACCCCTCGGTGTACAACAACGTGAACCACCTGGTGGCCCAGGCTAACTCGCTCGTCGATAACATCAATCAGGGCCAGGGCACGCTGGGAAAGTTCGCCAAGGACCCTCAGCTCTATGACCGCATGAACCAAACCTTTGACCATCTCGATAAGATTTCAAGCCGCATGGCGGATGGCCAGGGCACCCTGGGGAAGTTTTCTACCGATCCCACGCTCTACAACAATCTGAGCGAGAGTTCACAGTCCTTGAAAGATTTTCTCACCGAATTCAAGAAGAGCCCCAAGAAATATCTGACGCTGAGAGTGCGAATGTTCTAGTAGCATGGTGAAAAATGGGGGGCTAGGGACGGGGGGCTGAAGCAATTTTGAATTCGGAATTGCTTTCTCGCCACTGTCTACTGCCTACCGCTTAGTGCCTACTTTTTGGAATCATGACCCTCAAAGTAACCGAAAACCGCCTTGAGGGAAATTCGGCGCTGTGCTAACCTTTTGGTTCGACGCACGCTGGAGTGGCGGAATTGGCAGACGCAGCAGACTCAAAATCTGCCGTCTATAAAATCAAATCATTGATTCGGTTGGGCTTTTCCCGCTTAGCAGTATCCAAAACCGCCAAAATTCCCGCCTTATCTTTCCCAACTCTTTCCCAACTTTTTGAAGAGGCTGAATGCCATGGATGAGATGATTATTGTGCTGACCTGCGCGAAGTTTGACCGCCCGTGCGCAGGCGTGCTGGGAGGCATGGGCGGATAGCTCATGCTTACCCATGCATTTCCCCACGGGGGCTGACTTGGGCTGCCCTGAGACTGACGACAACTCCTGGGCATTGCCCGTCAAGACCAAGGCGATGTGCCGCTGGGCTATAGGCCAGGGATTCGGGCGAATCTTCAAATGCGATGACGATGTGATGGTCAGGCCCGAGTTCACCCCACACTTAGTGAGCAAGGTTTGAAAGGATTTTAGCGACGAACCGCATGATGATTCCGCCTGCCTAACGAGTGAGGGGAGAATTGTCGGAGTTTGCCCGAGCAGGTTTGGAGATGCTACAGGTTGGTGCAAAGAGTCAGAAGCTCTTCCATTCCTTAACCTTTCCGTAACCTTGAGCCGCCTTTTCCACAAGGTTTTCAACCAACCTGTTGATAAATAACTTTGCTGACAGAGGTGATGGATGTCAGACGCGAGCGAATGGATTGTTGTTCTTGCATACAGAGAATTTCCCAGCACCCCTCAGTTTGTCCCTAGTGGAGTGAGCCATGCGGGATTCGCTCTGGCGTGTCTTGGGGCAATTCTGCGCGTTGGGGGGGGGGATTTTACGCGAGCGAGGAGCCGCCAGCGCTGTCGCGTCGGCCATGCCAGCTTCGCGCTCGCCCTACCGGTTCCTCGGGAAGTCAAAGCGGAAATTCCAGTCTAGGATTACCCTGCCCTCGCACCGATCCGCGAACCGGCACGCAGCCTTGTAGTAAGCCCGCCATGAGAGACATTGAAAAGAATGATTTCTGTTGTCATGGCTGCCCCTCCGATTGCATGCAGAGGAGGTCAGGTGTATGGTATCTACCAGTCAAGACTTGAAAACGGGAATCCTGGTCAAAATCTTGTGACAGGAGGAAACCATGGGTGCTACTCCAACGGGGAGCATTCTAATCAACTTGGTTGACGGTACTCGTCGACCTCTGCCAGCCAATGTGCAGTGGTCCGCGAGGATTTTTGATGGCCGTGCACCGAGCGAGTGGCAAGAGACCGACGTGAATGGAACCGGCTCGGCGGAACTCATCAAGGGCCTGACCTGCTTTGACAACCTCTTCGACAACTACACCGTGATTGTCTCCGCGAAAGGGTACCAGGGCGCGGCCTGGAAGCCCGTCAACATTTCTCCGGCGAAACCAGCGACTTTGGACCTGATGCTTGTTCCCGAGGGTGCTCATTTGAATTTCAGCGGCGCAAGCTGGCAAACGCTGAACAGTGTTCGACCCCGCTTTGCCCAAATAATCTCGGCGGGCATCCCTGACGCGGGCACACGATACAGCAACCTGATGGAACAATCCGGGGGCCTGGTGCTGGCCTGCCTGCTGAACCTGCTTACCGCCATGTCAAGAATCACCTTGGCCAGCGGCAAGAGTCCGCTCGACTACTACTGGCAACCTATCTTCGCGAGGTCGAGTTGCATGTTGTAAATGCTGGCCTTCGCGGAGTCCAGCATCGGCTGGAGCAGCTGCGCATCGGCAGGCGAGACCGCGATCCTGTTCTCAAGATAGTACAGATTAAGCAGAAGATCCGACCGGGGCCCGCCCTTGTCTTTCATGTATTTCAACAACCGCCCCATTAGAATTCCTAAGAGCAGAACTAAGATGGGAAGAATGGGACCCGCACGCACGTTCAGCTCGAGCGGTATCTTCAGGGGAGCGTCCTGGGCAGATAGCAGGAGCTGCACGTCCCCGACATAATGGTCCGGCAAGGGCCTAGCATCATGGACCTGGATTGGGAGGCTATACACCGGCTGGAGTGGCACGTGTGCCGGAGACTGCGCGCCTACCACATCTTCGAGTGAATCATGCGTCGCGTCGCCTCGCCTGTCGCGCTCACTCTGACCGCCATGTCGAAGTCTTCCTGGCTGCCGTTGTCGAACAGCAGAGGATAGCGGGTTAGAAATGCGCCCGGCTGCAGCAACCGCGCGATTGTGCAGCCCAGCCAATTGCAATCGATTAGCTGGATTTTTACTGACTCCGAGCCCTTCCGCTGCGTAAGCTTGGGCACGCCTTCCGCGATGACCTGGACCGGCACCCTAAGGGCGGCGCTCAACTCCTGGTCCAGCTGAAGGAAATAGAGGTCTCCCTTGTAGACCCCCGGGGCTTTAATGCCGGACACCTTGATCTCTACGTCTTTGGGTGTGTTCCTGGCAAGCTCGATTTTCGCCGTGCTGGTCAGCCCGACCTGCTGCCGGCCGATCTGCCCTTTCCCATCGGAGCGTTGCAAGTCGGTCGACCGAAAGATCAGTTCCGGTACCGCCGCCGGTGCGATCAGGCCGACTCTCTGCACGAACGAGTTGTCATCACCGATCCTGCCGTGGATCACGACAGGGCTATCGCCGGGAAGAACCTTCGCTTCAACCGCCCGGCCATTCTCAAGCTGCAAGAAGGTGGTCGCCAAATAAAACAAAAAGAAGCACTGATCTAGTTTGCGCATGCTGACACCTCCAGCGAGTGCTGGGAATAGCCCGCGAAGCTCAAGAAGCAAGCTTCGCGGATCACCACGTACGCCATCAGGGAAGCCGATATCCCGTGTAGCCCTGGGCGTCGCTTAGGGGAGGAGGAAGTTCGAGTCCCGTGATTTCGCGATATTGCACACCACTAAGCAGATGGATCGCAACCGAGCCGTAGTTACCTTGGTCCCAGGTATCGATTCCGCACGGATCCCGTAGGATTTCCTGGGCAATCGTCGCCCCATCTGCGAGCTCGATCGCGTCACCCGAACGAGGGACTCCCAGCGCATGCATAACGTCCGGCCCCTGGGCACTTCGGGCAGGCGGTGCTTCAGGGAATCTCGCAGCCTTGGGTTCGTAAACAACAATCTGCATCGCCGACACTGCCGCTAAAGAGGCGCCCGTCGAGCCTCTTTCAGGGTGGGCCGCCACGAATTGTTTAACTATCCCGTCGCCTGCATAGATGCCATCCAGTGAGAGTTGCGGCGGGCAGACCATGTAGTTCTGTGGGTCGTCGTGCAATCGGGGCTCCCAGGGTCTTCCGGTGACCGCGTTGAGCCGCCCCGCCCCGACTGTGACAGCGTTCGGCTTCCACGCCGCTCCCGAGAAGCCCAGCCACACAGCCTCCTGAGGATAAATAGGAAGAAAGCCCGCGCCCATCCGGTTCCATTCCGCCGGAAGGCGCTCCGCGTAGTCCGCCACCCGGTGGACAGCCAACACTCCTAAACTGCTGGGGGGAGGGTGGAATTGGCCATCGGGCGCTCGCTTCGCACGCTGGAACGACACCGAGAATCGCGTGCCGATGGAAACCCGATATTCGCCGAATTCCACTCCTAGCACTGAAATATGTTCACCCTTCAGATTCTTTCGCGCCAGGCACGATCAGGTTACGCGTATCTGCTCCCTCGTTTTCCGCCGTTCTACCTTTGCCGCTCATCTTAGCGTAGACTTTATTCACGAGGTGTCTGAGGTTACCCTCTGGAATGCCGAGGGTCCGTACGAGCATTCTCATCCTCTCTTCGTCCATAGGTGGCGTTGTTAGAGAAGCTCCAATGTCCTTTGCCTGGAGGGGTGCGGCGAATGCTCCGGGTTCTGGCGGTTCCACGTCATTGCTGCTGCGAAACTGCATAGATTCAACTGCAGTGAAAGGCGACCTGGTTGGCCTCCCAAATCTGCGAGGCGGAAGGCCCAGGTGCGACTCAAGCAATTTCTCGAATTCGCTCACTTCAGGCACCGCTTCGTCTTCAGGCGATGCTGCGCCAACCGCAGCGCCCGCTACTACCTCCGGTACATTCCAAATCAGCCATGGTTCCTCTCCCCACAGGCGGTCCCAAATCCCCGCCGCGAGAGACCCGGGCGGAATTAGGCCGGGTCGCGTGGCGGTAGCATCCACGATCAGCGACCAACTTCTTTGCAACATGGGTGGTGTTTGACACAGATAAGCGCTGGCTGGTTCGAATTGGAGCGCCAAGGCTTCGACGTCCGGGTGCTGCATCACGAGCAGATTCCGCAGGTTTGTGATAACAGTTTGCAGATCTGTATCCGATTGCTGATTAAGTAAGAGAAGATGCGCCGCCAAGATGCCGAGCATGGGATTCTCAATATTGAGGCGCAGCATTTGGCGAAGTTCCTGAGACACCACTTGCCGTCGATTCGTGAGTCCCAAGCGAGCAAGCTCGGTCTTGCGAAAATCGCTTCGCGCCGCATCAAAGCCGGGGCCCATGGAGAGCAGAATGGACGCGCCAGAAAGGTCGGCGCGCCAATCGCTCAGTCCCGGCCCGTAGGCACGCTGCAACAGAAAAACTTGCGTCTGCCATCCCGGTGAGGCCACGATCGTTTGTTCCAGGCTGACCGGCTTCGGATCATCTTGGTGTGGCGGAAGCTCCAGCCGCAGCCGGTAAGTGCCAGGATCGACCTCCACGTTGCAGGCCGCCCACGGATCCTGAGAAAGATCGCTTGTGCCCGTTGAATTGACGTCGGCCAGCAGATTACCGAGTTCGTCTCTGAGAGAAAGCCCCATCGCCGGATTCCAAGAGACTGGCGCTCTACGAGTCGAAGTCAAGTCGCGTGCGAAAACGAAAATCCAGCTCCCCGACCCGGCTGATAAATGAATCTTCCTGCTTTCCCTCTCTGCCGCACCCATGTGGTACTCGTGAGTCTTCGACGTTTCGTTGAGCGGAGCGGGCGAGGCGAAGGCCAACGGCGGGAGGTTCAACGAGACCTCTTTGTCCCGTAGAACAACGTGCTGTTCCTGTGTAACGCCCCCCGTGGAGGCTTTCAGCTTGTAGATCCCGGGCTCGAGTTGGGTATCCAGACTGCCGACACCACGGTCTCGGAGATGAAATTGGCCATCGATTATAAAGATCTCAGTTTCAGAATCTGCTGCGCGCACCTGGAGGCGAACCACCTTGCTTTCCTCAGATGTTGACATTGACGTCTCCTATCCCAGTCACATCAAAGACTTTCTGAGAGCCGTCGGCCAGAATTTGGACCAGATAAGTTCCACGGGTGAGATCTAACTGCCAGGCGGGCGGCGCTGCATTGGTTGATTCCACCAACTGGAACTCATCCGTGAGAACCTCCACCTTCTTGCCCGCTGTACTGGCGGGCAAGTTGATCGTAACTTTGTACCTTCGGGCCGGCACCGTGGCGATGATCAGAGGATTGGCAGGGTTCTTGTCATAATCGATGTCGGGATCTTTGGGTATGTCCGGGTCTGCGAGGTCTTCTGGCCTGAGGAAACTCTTAATGTTAGTATAAAGATAATCTCCAAGCGAACCTGCCGTAATCTGTCCGCTCTTCGGATCTGATGCGGCTCCCTTCAGGCCCTCGAGAAGCGCGAAAGTGAACACTCCGTGGACGTGCCCGTCTGGCATCGGTCTCTCTCGCGACATGCGGGACCACTTGGTAGCAAAACCGTAGAAGAGCTTTGATTTGTCAAGCGCAGAAGGACCCGTGGTGTCGATGTAAGGGGGAATGTTAGGCGGTGCCTGCGGATAGCTCTCCCGGCAGCAATCCATCAACAGGACGACCTCGTCAAAGTAGTTCGAGCGTAGGAACCAATCCGCGTACAACCTGCCCAGGATGTGGTAGCCCACTATCGTCCGGGTAGCGTTCGCCGCAAGAAGAGCCGCATCATTCAGCCGAGGTGCGCAGCCATGCCCCGACATGTAAATATAGAGTCGCCTGCCAACTCGCTTGCCGTTCCCCGCTGCGGCGTTTTCTTCGGCTACGTACACTAAGTTATTGAAGGCTTCCTGCACAGTAGCGAACTTCGGTTCGGCATTCTGCGGTGGTGGCAGCGGGGGATTGTATGGCGGCGGCGGAGAGGTGATCAGCGCCACTTTTGCCGGAGGCACCTGCCCGCCCCCAGGCGATACGAGCCAGTCATACACCTCTGTCGCATCGTTTATCGGGCCCTCGAGATTCGTCAGGCCCGGGTAAAACTGCACGCCGACTACGATTGCCCAGTCGTCTTGAGCCATATACCTTCTCCAAATCCGAAACAGCCCGAGGCGGTCCGTTCCCCGGCGCTCAAAGTGAGAGATATCGACCTCTCAGCATGCGGCCGTCGCACCGCCTCGCACGGCGTCGGTTGGCCAAGGTCGCATTCACCCGCCAACAGCTACGGGTACTGCTGGCGGATGAAGCTCTCGTCCGTTTTCGACAGGTCACTGTTTAGACCGACTGAAAAGCCGTTGGTCGTCCAGCTCACAGGGATGGGATACATCATGATAGAACCGGGATCCAGCTTCGTGTAGTTCGTATCGGAGTTCTTGTAAAGCTCAAACATGTTGTGCTCGATCACATCCGGGGGCCAATTGTTCGGCGGGCCGGACAGATCACGCTTCACGGCGTCCTTGTTCCACTGGATCCCGCCGCTCGGGTTCTGATGCTCGTGAATGAGCCCAAGCGCATGACCGAATTCGTGCAGAACTACGCGCCGGACCTCATCGTCTGATGAATCCGGCGTCAGCCAGCCGAAATTCATCGTCGGCTGAGTAAGATCGGTGATCTGTCTGCACGTTGTTCCGATGACGGACCAAGAACCTGCGTACCGGAACGAAATGCGAATCAGTGTATTCGTGTTCTTCCTGAAATCAAGCGTCAGATTGGCCATGCCCGGCGCTGTCCACCTGAGCGCGACCTGCTTCACTTTGTCACACACAGTCGGATCGCCTTCCAGGAACGAAACCGTAATGATGTCTCCAGAGTTCCACTTTGCAGCTTTCACAAGTGCGGCCCTGCTCAGTCCCTCCAGGCTCTTGCTCGGAGCGAACCAAGCAAAGCACCATTGCTTTTGAATGCTCATGGGGATTCTCCTTTGGCTTTATACGAGAAGAGCCAGTCGAAGGCGAATGCTTGCAATTCGCCCTCAGCTCTCCGACTTGCCCGCCGGACCAAGGACGCACAAGGCGGAAGAACCATCGCGCCTTGACCGGATCACGCTAGTTGAGTTCTAACAATCCTCCCGCGATTGGATCTACCAACTTCTGAGCTCGCTGCCGTTTATCTGTGCTGTCGCCTGGGCCCATCCCACTGCACAGTATTCAGGGCGTCGCTGCGATTGGTTTCTTGGACTGGCTGCTTAGCTTTTGCTTAGCAAGCGTTGCCCAGTCGTGGAGAAAGATCTTCTCGAAGTATTGGGCGGCACCTTGATGGTAGATGATTAGAGAAGCGTCGCGATTGCGCAACACTCCGTCGCCTGACCAGTTCTGGCTGCCCAGGGCCACGACCTTCGAGTCGATTACAAAGCCTTTGTTGTGCACTCCGTTTTGGATACGCACCTTGGACATATCAAGGCCCGCGGCCTGCAACTTTTCGAGCCAGCCGCCGGTGGCTTCGTACTCGCTTAAGATAATCCGCGCATCCAGACCCTTGTTCATTTTCTCTTTCACCGCATCAATCAAAGCCTGAAACGGCGCATCCGTACCCGCATGGGGCGGGTGAATGTACTGCGTCTGGATATAGAGCCTGCTGGTGGCGGACTGGATGAGTTTGAGGATGTTTGCCGCGTAGTTTCCGGCACCGGTGTCCGGCGTGAGCAGCGGCTGAACGGTTACCTCACCGTCGGTGATCTGGAGCGGCTGGAAGTATTGCGCCGGCGCACTGGTACTGAGCATCGGTGGCTCCGGGCTTTGCGACTTCGTTTCCGGGGGCAGGGCTGCGGCGGCGGCGTGTGCCGCAGCCTGAGGGGCTTGGAGAGGAAGCGCGCACTTGAGGTCGTTCTGCAAGTAAGCTTCGAAGGTCTTGGCGAGGTCGGGTTTCTGCTCCTCGACGATGACGTGCCAGTCGCGATCGCTCTTCCTGGCGATGGGATCAATCTTGGACCTCTCTGCACCGGGGGCGAAGGGGTCGATGTTTGGCTGATTGGAATCGTTCCAGTTGCCGCTGGAAAGCCAGAAGGATTGATGGTCCTTGACGGCAACTTTGATGTGATACGCGTTGGGGAAAATGCCATTGGTGATCTTAGGATCGCGGGTTTCGGCGGCCCAAGCGAACTGGAAGCGCGTTGATGGCGGCACTCCGAGTGCCGTGGCGAGGGCTTGCTCCGTTTGCTCGTCGGTCTGGTCGAGAGTGGGGTTAGGCGCGGGATGGTCGAGGACCAGGGAGAGGTCCTGTTTTCCGGCGAGTCCAACTTTCACGGCTTGCAGGACGTGCGCGGAAGTGAAGTCATACATGCCGACGGTGAGCTGCTGCTTGATGCCCTGGAGGAACTTGTTCAATTGAGGCCAGCCAGCGTCCGGGCTGGCATGACAGGTGATGGACATCTTCGCAGTGACCGCAGTAAGGGGCGAGCCAGGGGCAGGGGTGTAGGGTTTGAGCGGTCTTGCGGCCATTTCGGTCACGGCAGGGGCCGCTGGGGCGGGTTTCAAAAGCTGACCGGTCTGGGCATCGCGCTCAAGGGCGAACTCCGGCTGGTTGTATTCCGGACGAGCGGTGGCGACCACATTGGCGTGCTTTTGCGGATCTGTGAAACGAAGCTTTTGGATCGTGGTCGCTTGCCGCACGTCCGTGGAGTAGTTGCCCACCCTTGGGGGAATGACTTCCTGCGGACTGATGTTCGCTCGCTTTTCGCTGACCGTGACGACGATGGCGGGATCCTGGGTGATCCAATCACCGCGAATTTTGTAGCCGGGGCGAACCGTAAGGGCACCCGGTTTCTTGAACTGCTGCAAATTCGCCTGAATGACCTTGTCGATGTCTTCGAATGTGCTCATGGGTTTCCTCCCGATCGCTTCCGTCGCTTGGGCCAAATGGCGGCGAGCAAGGTGAATTCCGAAAAGAGGGGGCTGCGGCCAAGCGATCGTAGCGGCGCTCCCTGCAATCTCTTCAGGCGAGCGAGCCCGTAGCTCTAAGACCGCCCCCCTGTTTGGGATACATCTGGCCGATCATCTGCTTGTCCATGTCAGAGAGATGCGTGTTGAGAGGCGTACCTTTGTCATCGATAAAAAGCGAACCATCAAACTGGTAGAGCATGATGGAATCTTGGTCAAAACGTGTCGCGCTGATCCCCTTGGGGGAATACTTTTGCAGGATGTTGTGGTCGATATCGTCCTTGCTCCAATAGTTAGGCGGACCGGAAAAAGCCTGATAAACCGCTTGTACATTCCACTGAAGATTTTCGTTCGGGCTTTGATGTTCGTGGATACAGCCGAGTGCGTGTCCGAACTCGTGAACGACGACGCGCTCATACTCTTCGTCCGGGGTATCGTCGCGAAGCCAGCCAAAGTTCATTGTGGGCTGATATTGAGGGAAGTAGTCCGTAACCAGACAGTCGCTGCCAATGGCCGACCAGGAACCGGGGTCTGCTTGAAAGGAGATGCGAATTTCCGCGTCGGGATCGTTCACGAAATTGATCGTGATGTTGGCGTAGTCGCACCACTTGGCAGCCTTATCTTTAACCTTCCCTTGCTGCAAGTTATCCCCGTCTAAGAAGCGGCAGCGCAGGGCGTGCCCGTTTTCCCACTTCTTCAAAGCCATGAGCGCCATCCTGGCGACGGCCACGGGATCGGCGGCGCTCAGAGCTCCGAGTTTTTGGATAGCGTGCAGGTGCTGGAACAAAGTTGCATTGGGCGGCAGTGCGCCGGGAAGGGTGGAAGATTTCAGACGCACAGCCGAGACATAGTTCGCGGCTGCGATTCGATTCGCCGTAGCGCTCGCGGGATGATAGCTGCTTGGAACGATGCGGTCGAAACAGATGCGCCGGGCCGGACTTGGCTGGGGCATACGTACCTCCCTTATACTGCACGGTCCAGTATCGTCGGAATGGTAAAGGAATACTACGATCGTACTCTCTCTAAGTCAACCAAAATTTTGCACCAAAATTTTGCACCAAATTTTTGGCTTTCTGGCTGGTCGGTAACCAAGTTCGCCCGCACAGCGCCTTGGGGTATCAGACACCGGAGGAGTTCGCGGCGGAAACCGCCGCGCGAGGGGCGTCCCCCCCACGCCCCTCGCCGGCCTCACAAAGGAGTTGATTCCTACCCAGGAACTCACATTACGACTGGACCAGAAAACGGGGCAGGTCACCGAGTACCCTAAGGTGCGGGCCCACGACGCCCACTCGTGCCAGGTGGCAAAGGAAGCCACTGTTGAACTCGCCTATCAAATAGTCGGGGATCGCCGCCGACGCAAGTCTCTGAAACTTCCAGGGTTTGCCGCAGATTTGGCAGATTGGTTCTGCCTTGTCGCTAAGCGTTTAGGAATGGCTCTCGTGCGCGAGGCACGGACCACTTGGATGTATTACGGGCCAGTTGGAGAAGTGCAACCCCTGACTCCCCTGAAAGTCTTAGTCCTGTATCGGAAGCGCGCCGGCTGAAATGGGCTGGGGGAGAAACGCGCCGACAACGTTTCCGTAGGCCGGTGGCGGCCGCGGTCGGATTACACCCCATAAACGGCGTAGGGTAGAGCGAAGTCGCTCAACTCTCGTCGCGCACTCGGAAAACACTCTCGTAAGGTCGCCGAAGAATCTATTCGCTCGTCTCACTGCAAGTTGCTGCCACGCAGGAGGTTCCACCGCTACTGGGGATTCGGCCTGAAAAGTCTTAAAGTCGGCTAGCCGTCAACTGGCGAGGTGCATTGCGGCCGGCTGGATTCCGGCGTGGAAAGGGCGTTTCCCAGGCACAATCTGGGCCAGGCGCCAAATCCAACTCGGAGTGAGCTGGGGAGTGAAATGTAGCTTGGAAAAAGGCTACACAAGTCTCAGAGGTGCTGAAGACGCACACTTCTATACCTTGCAAGAGAAGGACGGAGCCTTGTACTAGTCCCGGGGGCAAGCACAGTTGAGATGAAGAAGCACTAGTCCTTGATTTTGGCAGGCCGAAACCCGTAAAGTAGAAGCCAGCAGTCAACTATTGAGAAGGCACTGATTCATGCAAT